>Ga0247842_10001766_pt1 | contig 34363 bp, 43 predicted proteins | sample LaCruzMarch2015__3_FD_192411 | JGI IMG/M metagenome (GOLD analysis project Ga0247842, IMG submission 192411) | Freshwater microbial communities from meromictic Lake La Cruz, Castile-La Mancha, Spain - LaCruzMarch2015_19m | ecosystem: Environmental > Aquatic > Freshwater > Lake | place: Spain...
TGCTTCCAAAACTTTAACAATCTTAATTTTTCTCTTAAAATCTTTTGCTTCATTTAATAAATTTTCAACCATCTTCTCTTTTTTATCTTCGCTAGAAAAACCATAATAAACTATTCTCGTTCCTTTTCTTGATACACCCAATGCCTGTTTAAGAAAAGTATCTTTTAAATTTGGTCTGGGCATGACAATGAAGTCAAATGTTTCCTTTTGTTTTTCTAATTTCGGGGTTATTCTTTTAACATCACCTTGTAAAACTTGAATTGTATTCTCAACCTTATTTTTGACAATATTTTCTTCAGCATACATGCAGCATTCTTTTCCAAGTTCAATAGAAATTATTTTTTTTGCTTTTGAAGTCTTAGCAATAACTATTGAAAAAGGCGCAACTCCTGCGAACATAACAAGAACATTCTCTCCTTTCTTTATCATTTTAGCAACTTCAAGTCTTTCATTAGCAAGTCTTGGTGAAAAATAACATGTTTCAATGTTAAGCTTAAAAAAACAACCATTTTCCTTATATTCAGCAGTTTTAGTTTTTTCTCCAAGAATATATTTTGTTTTAATCGTTCTCAGCCTTCCAGAAACCTTGTTTGTTTTTTCCAAAACTGTTTTTATACTTTTATTCTTAAGAAGTTCTCGTGCTTTTTCTAATTTTTCAGTTTTCGTAGCCTCTTTTGAGAATTTGACAACAGCTATATTTCCAAGAATATCATAATTTGCCATGATTAAAAGAATAAATAATTAAACCTCCGTTCATATTCTTTATGATTGAACCATTCTAAAATTACAGATACTAATTCTACTTCGCTCTCCCTTAAAACAGTGTAAATCAACCTCCAACCATTAGGAAGATCATATTTCCATAAATTAGTTACATTATATTTTTTAATATATTCCTTTGGAAAAAGCCTTTGCGAAAGCTTTCTCCCGCAAAAAGGATTCTGTTTTAAATCACTTATCGCCCTCAAAAGATGTTTTTTTAAGTCTTCTTCTGAATTTAATTTTTCAAATTGCTTTTCAAGATTTTCTGTTGCAAAAACTACATTAATTTTTCTTTGCATGTCTATAAATTTTCTTTTTTTTGGTTTAATTTTGGAGCATCCAAAAAACAAGTACTAATCAAATTGCATCTTTCAGTGTTGTAATACATTGTTTTTTTGATTTCAATACCTCTTTCTTTTTTCTATCATTTTAAGTAATTTTGGATTCCATATCCAGATAATTTTTTTATCAGGGGGATCAACTGCAATTTTATTGGAAGACAGGAGGTAATCTAAAACAATTAGATATGTCTGCCACATCACTTTTTTTGGGAGATTTTTCCATAATTCTGTTCTGTTAAATTCTCCACTCTCTTTTTCTATAGTCTCTTCTATCATAAGAACCGTTTCAAGAGTCGGCATCCTCAGAAGAGGATTTTCTTCCCTTCTCAATCTGAATTTTTCAAGCATTTTTATCATGTTCATAAATTTTTTATTTTTAAGTTAAATTTTAAATCAGACAGGAAATTAAAAATTTTCTGTATAATTAGATATATATCAATTGATATATAAACCTTTCCAAAAACTATTTAAATCCCATCTTACATATAAAATAATAAAAGAGGAAAAAATGCTGACTAAAATTCTAGGTGTAATATCTGCGCTTCTTGGTGTTGGTGCAATTCTTGCTTCAAAAGGCAAGCTTCACGACACTCTGCCAATAATAAAAAGCATGTCAACGAATAACATCCTTATAATTGGCGGAGCATTAGTTCTTTTAGGGATAGGACTGCTTATGGCTGGAAAGATGGGTATAAGGCAGGAAAAAGAGGAAGTTCCTATTTACGAAGGCGAAGGAAGAAAAAGGAAAATTGTCGGATATCAAAGAGCCAGATAAGATCTGCAAAAAGAGTAAAGTGAACTTTTTATTAAAAATAAATTAAAATGTTAGATTGAATAATTTCCACCGGCTTGAGAAGAAGTATTTATCCTTAATGCTTTTGCCAACCTTTCCATTTCTCTCCTTGCTGAATTATCCCCAGTACTGTCATAAACCTGCTTAGCTTCTTGAAATCTTCTCAAAAGTCTAACTCTTTCAGAGTCATTTAAATGTCCAAACGAAGCATTGAGTTTAGCTTCTTCAAACAATTTTTTTATTGTGCCATCAAGCAATAAAGATAAAATAACAAGTATCAATCCGGAAACATATATCCATGTACCTGCAGGGGATATTTCTTCTTTTCTTAAGAAAGCAAGTACCCCAAAAACAGCAGCATAAATTATCCATGCGATTCTCCTAGCAATATTTCCTTGAACAGATTGATAGACAAAGAAAAAATAGATCATAAAAGGCAAATAAGTAAGTAATGCTACACCTAGTACACTATAGGGCAGTAATATGCCACTTATTAAATCTGATTCTGGAATATATCTCATTGCCAATATTGAAACTACAGCCGAAACAATGGAAATAACCCCTTTTTTATCTCCAAATATTTTACTCTTTTCAAGTATGAAAAATATTAGTATAAATAGCAAAAGTAGCATCAGACATTTAGCAAAAAAGAATTCTCCAGAATTTGTATCCAACATTATTTCAAAAAAAGGTGTTGCAAAATCTTGAACCCATCGAATAACCTGGTCGCTTCCTTGTCTTAAATCAAAAGAGCCAGAACCAAAACCATATGCACTTACTAGGGGGAGTAATTTAATTAAAAAGAATGCAAACATGACTCCAAACAAGCCCTTTTTTTTGTTCATGATAAATAAGGCGTATTTAGAGTTTAAAAAGATTTTTATAATATCAAAGCAGGAATTGTTTTCAAACATATATGAATTTTTAGAGAAATATTTATAAATACCCCCAACATAAGAAGAATATGAAAAAAGCAGGATTGATGGGATTTATTATAGGTTTGTTCTCTCTTAGTTTTATATCTGCTGAAACATTAGGAGAAGCAGCATTAAGAAATACTGGTTCAGGAATAAAGGCACTCTTTGACGCATTATACCTAAATCCAGATAATTCAACAAAAATACTTCTAGGAATATTATTATACATAGTCATATACTCAGTAGTTGTTCAGATATTTGGAACTGAAAAAAGTAAGGGTGGAAAATTATTTGCTGCAATCTTCTCATTAATAGTTGTTCTCCTTTCATTCATAGCACTTCCACAAAATTTTATTGAAACAATAGTTTTACAATATGGTGCGATGGGTGCAGCAATTTTGACAATTATCCCATTTATAATATTACTATATTTTAGTTTAGCTGTTACAAGTAGTCTTTTTATAGCAAGGGCAGTCTGGATATTTTACATCTTTTACTACATAAGTTTATTTGGCTATAAAATAATAAGTTTACCTGCTGGAACTTCAACAGGAGAATGGTTTCCCTATCTTGCTGCAATTTTAGCAGGGATAGTAATAATGTTATTCATACCCGGAATAAGGGGACTCATATTTAAGGGAAAACTTGATGAATTAGAAGAAAAAGGGGAGAAGGTAGCAGGTAGAGCAAAGGTTTTACATAAGCTTCAATCAAAGGAATTAGAGTCATCTTACGGAGAAGCATAATACTTCACAAATCTTTAAAAATCTCTTTCTCTTAATGTTTCTATGAAAAAAACAGGTTTAATATTATCTACTATTATAGTTATAATACTTATTCTAAACCTTATTCCATTCAATACCGCCATAGAATCTACTAACCCAAATGACCCTCTAGGAATAGGAATAAATCCAGACACTATCCCACAAAATCCAGATCAGGCAAAAGAAATAGGAACAACTTACTTAAAACAAGAATGGACAAAAATTCTGGAGAAAACACAAGCAGGCAGAGTACTATTAAAAATAAGTGACTCTCTAACATCATTAAACTTCTTTTGGAAACCGGTTCTTGGGATAGAATACTCTTTATCCTGGCTTTTTGTTTTTGCAGTTGCAATCTGGATAATTCTCTTTTATTTAGTATATGGCCCATTAAATGCTATTTTTAACAACAGATTATTTGGAATTATTGGAGGATTTTGTGTTGCTTCTCTAATTGGAATTTCTGGAGTAATAAAAAAAGCAGTTGATCTACTTTCATTTGCAATAAAAAATACCTGGATAGCTTGGATAAGTCTTATTATAGCAATAATTGTGATAATAATTATTATTTCTCTTGGTGGAGGATTAAAAGAATACATCAAAAAACAAAGAGAAGAGGAAGAAAAAAGAAAAACAGAACAAGCACAAAAAATAATTCAGACTCAGGGAAAAGTTTCAAAAAAAGAATTAGAATCTTATGAATCTACTGGCGAAATTTAAAACAACTTCCGTTGCGAGCGTTTACATTTAGGTCTTATTTTAATATTCTTAAAATGCAAACGCGAGTTTCCCCTAAAATAAAGTTTTCTGTTTATTTTTCTCCTTAACCTCTCTCAACTTATCAAACTGACTCTCAATCCTTTCCTCGCTAAAATCATGCTCCATCAAAATTGACTTTATCTTCTCAAAATCAATTTTGGGAAACTCAATTTTGCAACTTTTATCCACATCAGGATTTTTCATAAGTTCAAAAATTTCTTTCCAGTCAAACCAAACTTTATCCTTAAACTTTTCATCACTCTCAAGAAATTTAAAAACTGCCTCAGCAGTTTTATGCTCCTTAACAAGTTTAAGAGCTTTCTTCGGACCTATTCCCAAGATTCCTCCAGGATTATAATCTGTTCCAGATAAAACTCCAATAGTAATTAATTGTTCTTGATTAATGCCTAACTCTCCAAGCACACCCTTTAGTTCAATCAGCTGCGGTTTTATTTCTACATATCCTGAAACAGTTTTTCTCTTTTTTGCAAGAGTTAAATTCTGTATAAGCAGAGGAGTTTCAAACAGCAGGCAGTCATAATCTTGGCTTGCAACAGCATAGGTCTCTCCTTTTTTGCAAATATAACTGGCCTGTGCTTCTCCTTCGCCAGAAGCCTGAACAATAGCAATTCCCATTGCATTCAAAAGTTCTTTACTTTCTTTTATTTTTTCTTCATCTAACCTAACAAGAGAACGAGAATATTTCCCCATTCCTTCAATATCTTCTGCTTCAACAGCTTTTTCATACTTTTCTTTTGCCTCATCTTTAGCTTCCTGTCTTTTCTCATGTGTTCTTCTTTTTAGTTCAGGATGTTTTCCATCAAAAACATAAATAAGTTTTATTCCTTCCTGAAGAAGACTAAGATTTCGATAAAAAAGTCCGGATAAATGTGAAGTTACTCTTTGCTTGCTATCCATAAGTGGAGTTCCGTCTGGCTGTCTTATTGTAGAAAGAAACTGATATATGACATTAAATGCATCGACAGCTATAGTTTTGCCCCTAAGGTCGCTTATTTCTATCTCTTTTTTAGGCACAATATCTGTTATTTGCAGGCCCATAAAAAAGATAAGAAAAGGAGGTTAATAAAATTAATGAACAAAATGTAAATTATTAATTTTGTCTAATTTGACCCGGAACATATTTTTTAACTAGAATGTTCATCGAATTGCTATTTCTAATACTTGCCTCTATTGTATGTGGCCACAATGGTTGTCCTGGCACTCTTGTTTCAAGATCTGCCGGCCTTCCTTTTAAATCCCCAATACAATCATCTAAAGCTTCTGCTTCAACTTCTCTTTTATTATCATAAGTACAATTAGAAGTTTTTGCTTGAAGTCCTAAAAAATTATAATTTCTATCTATGGTTACACTTCCGTCTTGACCACGGTAACTCTCATTATACGAAACAACACCTGAAACACTTCCGACTCTGATTACTTCTCTATAAATTATCTCTTTCAACTTTGAAAGCTTTACCAATGATGGTCTCTTTGTTGCCATATTTTACCTAATTAAAACCCATATTTAAACCTTTCTATATTGTTACTCCTAACAAGATACAACATAAAAGAAAGACTTAAATATTACAAATCTTGATAATATTATGGAAATTGAAAAAATACTTCCAAAATTTGAAGAGCTTGTCAAAGATGCAAGAACAAACTGGACTATGAACTGCAATAAGAGAACAAAAAAGCTAGCAGATATTGTTTTTGCAATAGCCTCTCCAGAAGATAGACTAAGAGTGATAAATATAGAACCAATAGCTAAAAAAAAGTCTTGGCTGGATAGGATAATGCAAAGGGAGATTATTCCGTATATATCTCTAAAAAAATTTAAACTTCCCTGGTCAGAGTATCATATGAGTTTTTGCTGGAATGACCTAGTATTAGACCCTTCTTATGGCAAGCCAATAACCATTGATAAATATCTCCCTGGAGCATTTGATTTTAGCCACGCTGCTGGAGCAAAAGTTTTAATAGTAAAATACCAACCAGATGGAACTGAATTAGAGCAGGCCATAGTTTTTGACTCAAAAGGGAACAAGATAGAGACCCTAAAGAGGGATAATATGTTTTATAAATAACTTTTGCTTATAAAAATCATGCAAAAAGAGATAAATTTCCTCCCCCTAGACTATGACTATTTTGACCTTAACGGCAAGAACTGCATCAAAATAATCGGAAAAGATGAGAAAGGAAAAAGAATATGTCTTCTGGATAATTTTGAATCTTTTTTCTGGGTAATCTTCAAAGACGGAGTAAAAGAAAAGAAGATTGAGGAAATAAAAAAAGAGATTGAAAAATTAGTTGTAGAATCAGAAACAAGGAAAACAGAAATAATCAGGACAGAACTTCACAATAGAAGATTTCTTGACAAAGAAGTCAGGGCATTGAAGATTTATGTGTCAAACCATAAAGATTGTCATGCTGTTGCAGATCAAATTGGATATGATGAAGTCTTAGCAAGAAGAGAATATGATATAAACATAACAACCAAATATATTATTGAAAAAAAATTCCCCCCGCTTACATGGAAAAAGGTTTCAGGAGAAATTTTAAATAACAGCACAGAATTTGGAGGTATAGATAATATTCTTGATGTAGACCTATGTCTAAAAATTGAGAAAATTGAAAATTTGGGAGAAAAACAGAAAAAAGAGTTTGATGAAAAGTTCTCACCAAATATACTTGCTTTCGATATAGAAACAGACGAGTTTGAAATAGGGAAAGGTGCAATCCTTATGATTTCGCTGTACGGAAAAAACACAAAGAAAGTTCTCACCTGGAAAAAATGCGAGAAAAGCCAGGAGTTTGTTGAATGCTTCAAAGATGAAGCAGATATGATTGAAGCATTTGTAGAATATGTCAAGAAAATAAAACCAGATATTCTTACAGGATATTTTTCAGATGGGTTTGATATGCCCTATCTAAAGGCAAGAGCAGAAGAAAACAGAGTAAAGCTTTCGCTAGGAGTCGATGGAAGTAAACCCGCATTCACAAGAGGAAGAATAACTTCTGCAGGCATATTTGGAATAGTCCATGTTGACTTATTCAGATTTATAGAAAAAGTTTTTTCACAATATTTGCAATCAGAAACACTTGGATTAGATGAAGTTGCCCTCGAGTTGTTAGGAGAAGGAAAAAAAGAGTTTGAAAAAAAGAAAACCCCCTCAAAAATTAAAGAGCATGAATGGAAAGATTATTTTGAATACAATTTACAAGATTCATTTTTAACATATAAACTTGCTGAAAAACTCTGGCCAGATATGCTAGAATTCACAAGGATAATCCAAGAACCACCATTTGATATCACCAGAGATGGCATGTCACAGCATGTAGAAAACTATATTCTGCATAACCTAGAAAAATACAATGAAATTGCAGAAAAGAGACCGGTTCATGAGGAAATAGAGAAAAGAAGAGAAAGAGAAAAGTATGAGGGTGCTTTTGTTCTGCAACCAAAACCAGGATTATACGAAAATATTGCTTTTTTTGATTTCACAAGCTATTGGCCAAGCATAATTGTAACCTACAATCTTTCAAAATCCACAATGTTAGATGGAAAAGAAAAAAACTCCTTAGAAGTAGAAATGAATAACAAAAAATTCTTTTTTTCAAAAATACAAGGATTTTTCCCAAAAATGCTTAACGAGATAATAGAAAAAAGAAAAAAATACAAAGCAGAGTATAAAAAGAATGAAAATAATATGACTAAGGCAAGCAGTAATGCATACAAACTTCTCGCAAATGCATCTTATGGGTATCAGGGTTTTTTTGGAGCAAGATACTATTGTCCCGAAGCTAGTGCTGCAACAACAGCCATATCTCGAGATTTTATAAAAGAAATAATTGAAAAAGCAAATAAAAAAGGATATGCGGTTCTTTATGCGGATACAGATGGATTCTGTTTTCTCTTGAATGATAAAACAAAAAAAGAAACACTTGAATTTTTAGAAGAATTAAATAAAGACCTGCCTGGAATAATGGAGCTAGAATTAGAAGATTTCTATAAAAGGGGATTATGGGTTGCAAAACGTGATGGTGAATTTGGAGCAAAAAAGAAATATGCACTAATCACTGAAAAAGATAAATTAAAAATAAGAGGTTTTGAAACAGTTAGAAGAGATTGGTGTACTCTTGCAAGAGAAATGCAAAATAAAATTCTTGAAAAAATATTAAAAGATGGTAATGAAAAAAGCGCATTAGAATTATTAAAGAAAACAATTAAAGATTTCAAAGAAAGAAAAATAGACAGAGAAGAAATAATGATAAGAACTCAACTAAAAAAACCATTAAGCGAGTATAAATCAATAACTCCGCACGTTATAGCAGCAGAAAAAATGAAAGAAAAAGGAATGCCCATCAATATAGGCATGCTTGTAAGATATTTTATAGCAGAGACGAGAGAAAAGAAAGTGTTAGTAAGAGAAAAAGTTAAACTTGAAGATGAAAAAGGAGAGTATAATATTGAATATTATTTGAATCATCAAATAATTCCCGCAGTAGATAATATTTTCCAAGTCTTTAACATAAATGTTAAAGAAATAATCTCAGGAAAAAGACAAACAACATTATTTTAAAAATTAATTCTTATTTCTTTCCAAAAAACGCATTATAAACCGCACGAACCGCATCTCCTGCCCTATTTTCATCAACTCCTACAAACATACTAATATCCTCTGCACCCTCATCAATAGTTCTTGAATATATTCTCTCTTTTGCCAAAGCAGAAAAAACTCTGGAATGTGTATCGGCATGATTATTCATTCCCAAACCAGCCACAGATAAAAGGGATAATTTCCTAGTAGAAATTTTTCTTTCAACCCCGCATTTCTCCAAGATATCATTCAGTATGTTATCAAGATTATTATCTCCTTGAAGATATTTTCCCCTAAGTACTACTGAAAGAGAATCGACACCATTGGGATGATGTTCATAAGGCAGTTTTCTATCTTCAAATATCTGAAATAATTTTCTTCCTAAACCAACTTCCTGGTCAGAATACATTTTTCTCATACCAATGCATAGATGATTATTCTCGCAAGCAACTCCCACAATATACTCTTCAGGAGAAACATCTCTTTCATCAACTACAAGGGTTCCAGGATGTTGGGGATTGTTTGTGTTTTTAACATTTAATGTTATTCCACGATTTACGATAGGACCAAAACATGCATCTTGAAGTTTAAATCCCATATAAGCGAGCTCCCTCGCTTCAATATAGGTCATTTCGGGGATAGTTTCAGCATCTTCGATTATTCTTGGGTCTGCTCTCTTCAAACCATTCTCATCTGTCCAGTTTTCATAAATTTCTGCGTTAACTGCTCTAGCAATAACTGCTCCAGAAACATCACTTCCTCCGCGGGGAAGTGTAATTAATTCTCCTCTTTTATCATATGCATAAAAACCAGGTATAATTCCCAATCGAATGTTCTCTGATCTTGTTTTCAATATGGCCCCCATCTTGTTATAACCCCTTGAATCTGGCCTTACATGATCTCCATTTCCGATTAATGTAAACGCAAATTCTTTTGGATCAAGAAATTCTGAGTCTATTCCTTTTTCTTTAAGTATTCTATCTATAATAACAGCATTCGCATATTCTCCAAATGCTTTTATGCTGTCAAGATAATTTTTAGCACGAGTATTAGAAAGTCTTGCCCAAAGATTTCCGTGTAATCTTCCTATTAATTCTGCATCTTCAGGAATTATTTCTCCAAATCTAGAAATAACGCTTTCTGCAGAAACAGATTTTTTTGAAGTCTTATATTCTTCAACAGATTTAATCAACAAGTCGGTAATCTTTTTATCCCCGTTATAAGCTGCACCTGGTGCAGAAACAACCATATATTTTCTTGAATCTTCTGCCAGCATAATATCTAGGCTTTTCTCAATTTGCTCTCTTGTTGCAAGAGATGTTCCACCGAACTTGCATACTTTTATCATAAATAAACAGAATAAATTCTCTTTTTAAGAATTTGTATGTACACAAAGATATAATACACTTTATAAATAAACCCCGATTCTGAATATGATGGAAAAACAATACAAATTCATGCCAAAACCTGGCTTCATAGAAAGAATGAACTCTCTCTTAGAAAATGAAAAAGATAGACAAGCATATTGGGAAATAGTTCACAAAGAACCAAACAACTCAATCCGATGCAATACCATAAAAATCTCCCCAGATAAACTAAAAAAAAGACTTGAAGAAAGAGGCTGGAAAATAAAACAGCCATATGAGGAATATCCTGAAATAATGATAATAGAAAGTGATTTAGGACCAGGAGAATTGGGAAAAGCAGAAGAACACCTACTAGGTTATTTTTATGTCCAGGAAATATCCAGTATGTTGCCCATTCTAACATTAAGACCAAACGAAGAAGAGATTTTTTTAGACCTATGTGCTTCTCCTGGTTCAAAAACAACTCAGGCAGGAGCAATGATGAAAAATAAAGGAAACATAATCGCAAATGACAGCCGTCTTCCAAGATTAATTATTCTTGCTTCAAATCTTGAAAAATGTGGAGTTTCAAATACAGTCATAACCCAAAATGATGGAATTGACTTATGCAGGAGATATGGACAAGAAAATATATTCTTTGATAAAATTCTTGTTGATGCTCCTTGTTCTGGAGAAGGAACACTAAGAAGCAGCCCAGAAACATTTGTTATGTGGAATCCAAAAATGAATGAAAAATTTTCAAGAATACAAAAACATCTTGCAGAAAATGCAATTAGTTGCCTTAAAATCGGAGGAGAATTAGTATACAGCACATGTACACACGCTCCTGAAGAAAACGAAGATATTGTTCAACACCTTTTGGATAATTTTGACATAAGCATTGAAGAAATAAATCTCCCACTCAAGACAAGACCGGGAATAAAAGAGTGGCAGGGTAAAAAATATTCAGAAGAAATAAAAAAGTGTGTAAGAATATATCCGCAGGATAATGACACAGAAGGCTTTTTCTTGTGCAAAATAAAAAAGCTCAGCGATAAAACAAAAGGAGAACTTTCAGAATAATAAGTAACATGGAAATAATTTTCAATACAGAAAAACGAGAAATCATGAAAAAACTTGCCTATTACGGCATAGAAGAATTACCATTCTTACTAATGAAATCAGGCAAGGATAAAGTAAGGGGCTATTCTGGCTCTCTTTCTCTTGAAGAAATAAGAAAAATACAAAGAAACTCCAGAGTTGAAATTATCGGTATCTATCTTTTTCATGAATATCCTACAGAAATAAGACTTTCTTTAGATGCCCTGCATCTTCTCAAAAACCAAATAACGAAAAACATAATAGAAATAAACAAAGAGCAAAAAGATAGCTGGTTCCGGGGAGAAGACATACTTCTTACAAAAGAAGAGGAAGAAAAATTAAAGGGTGAAGAAAAAGGGTTCAAAGTAATAAAGCACAAAGACGACTTAATCGGCATGGGAAAATTAACAGAAGGCAGAATATCGAACTATCTGCCTAAAGAAAGAAGAAGAAAAGGAAAGTAATAAACCTGAATAAATTTATAAATAACAATAAGCAAGTATTATTATGGAAAACCTATTAGGGATTATTGGGGCGATATTTATCTCACTTGGCTGGATTCCGCAAGTATGGGAAATAATAAAAACAAAACACAGCCATCTTAATCTTGGTTTCACTTCCCTTTATGTCCTGGGTTCTCTTGGTCTGACTATTTATTCTATTCAAATTAAAGATATGATTTTTACCTGGTTGAATTGTTTTGCTCTTCTCATGGGTTTAATTAGCTGGGCATATACAATAAAATCAAGAGAAAACAAAAAGAAGATAAATCAGCTTATTAAAAAATTATAATTCTACGCAGTAATAATATTTATAAGACAACCAAAATGTAATGAGTTTATGGCAAATCAGTATACAAAAAGAGATACTTTCTTAGGAATAACTAATTGGATAGCATATGTCTTATCTGCACCAATACGAATATTTGACTACTTTCCAAGAGAACCTGTTTCAAATCCGTTTGAATATGGAATAAATCCCTTAATTTTTATAAAAGAATCAAGAGATAAAAGAATACAAACAGAAAGAAGCAATTTAAGAAGTTTGGATAAATTGGTTTAAAAACCTCTTATTCTTAAAAATACTATGACTGAGAAAGATTACAGCGGCGCAACAACATCAAAAATAGGAAAGAATGCAAAGACAAATGCAAATTCATCAAAACCAACTGCAAACATAGTAAAAAAGGAAGTTAAGAAGGAGAGTGAAGCCTCAGAGAACCTTGGTTCTTTAGGCAAAGAAATAATCGAAAACTACAGAAAAGCAGGACAAATATCAAAACAGATAAAAGAGTATGCAAAAAGTATTATAAAAAAAGATGTGCTCCTAGCAGAAATTGCAGAAAAAATTGAAGCAAAAATTATCGAATTAGGGGCAGAAGTAGCATTCCCAATAAATCTTAGTATAGATGATATTGCTGCCCACTACACCCCAATATTGAACGATGATCAAAAAGCAAAAGGCTTGTTAAAAGTAGATATAGGAATCAGTGTAGAAGGTTATATCTCTGATTTTGCTTTTTCCATGGATCTGACTCCTGAAAAAAAAAATACAAAACTTATTGAAGCTTCAGAACTAGCACTAAAAAAAGCAATAGAAGAAGTAAAGAAAAATAAAGAAAAGTCAACATTAAGTGGAATAGGAAAAGCAATACAAAAAGCAATAGAAAGTTATGGATTTTCTCCTGTAAAAAATCTTTCTGGCCACGGATTAGACAGGTATGATGTTCATTCTGGTTTAACAATACCCAATTATGAAAGCCAAAGCGAAAAAGAACTTGGAGAAGGAGCTTTTGCAATAGAACCATTTGCAACAGCAGGAAATGGTATTGTTTATGATGGTGCAGGTGGAAGTATTTTTCACATTACAAGAGGCGGACAAGTCAGAGATAGTTTTGCAAGGCAAGTTTTAGAATTTATTCTTAATGAAAAAAAGACCTTGCCTTTTTCAAAGCGTGAAATCCAAAAAAAGTTTGGAACAAGAGGCTTGCTAGCATTAAGAAATCTTGAGCAAGCAGGAATAATTAATGAATTCAGCCAATTAATTGAAGAATCACATTCGCCAATCAGCCAAGCAGAATTAAGTTTAATAATTTTTGATGGTAAGGTTGAAGTGTTGGGCGAGTAATTATCATTGGACTTATAAGATAAAATAATAGAATTAATGCCAGGATGGATAATATAAATGAGACTATTTTTGATATTAATGGCGGGTTGCCATATTTTAACTATTCATATAATCCCTTTGTTATCTCAAGATATTCTTTTTTTGATATTTCTCCTCGGGCATATTTTTCTTTAATTGCCCCCATGGAGGTTCTTTTATAATGCGATTTTTCAGAATGGTTATACTGATTTATTAAAAAAATAAAGAATAGACAAAACCCTAATATTACTACAACAAAGAATAATATCTCAATTATGGGCCCTAAAAATCCTGCACCATATGTCCAGTTAATATACTCTATCATCTTGTTTTTACGTTTATTTAAAATAATTTAAGCATTGAATAAGTTAGGAATAATACTTCTGTTAATTTATCTGATCCTTTACTACAGCCTTACTATCGCCAGGAGATGCAGAACTAGAATCCTCCTTATTTTCAGAATCTCCTTCTTCAAATCGATAATGTCTTGTTATTTTTATCTTAGCAATATCTTCAATAACATCTCCAGTCTTGTCAGGCAGTAGCTTCATATTATGAATATCTATTCCCTGAATTTCTATTTCAACTTTTCTAATACTTGAGTGATTCGGAGTAAGCACAATTGTCTTATGATCTGGCCCCCATTTCTTCTCAAATGTTCCGGAAGTATAATTGAACTTAGATAAAGCAATCTTTGGAAGGTCAGCATAATTAGCCTTTAAGTAGATAATATAATCTCCATAAGTCATTATAGGTATTGTACTCTTTCCTTCTGCCTTACTTTTTTCTTCAAAAGCTTTTGAATGCTTTGTAGGTATATAGTACAAACTATCTTTTTGATTTATACAACTTGTAATTTCATCTAATTTGTCTTCTTTTGTTTGTTCCATTTTAATTCATTCTATTTAGTATAATCAAAAACTATTAATAAAAAATCTAGTCTAGCTTAGGCGGCTTTTATTGTATGTGCTATTACTGAGATTATGAATAATATCATAAATATTATCGCCAACCATTTTGCAAGCCAAAATGAAACTCCTGAAATAAGTCCTAATCCAAATATTCCTGCAACTATCGCTATTATTAAAAATAATATTGCTAAAATCAACCAACTTCCTACTGCTTTTTTGTTCATTTTGTTTTCCATTATATTAGAGTAAGTAAGATTGGGGGGTATATAGCGTGGCGCTGTATGACACCATACGTTTTCAATCAGAATTTTTGATCTCCGCAAAAATATAATTTTTCATTTATTATTTTATCATCCTTCCAATGTTGAACATTTACACGATAGATTATTTTTTCTATTCCTTCTTTACTTTCAATATTTATAGCCCACTCTGTCATTGAAACATTATCATCAGTCCCACCAAAAGTAACTGATTTTATTTCAGCACTATTTAATTTTTCTATTTCTTGAAGAAATATCATTTCTCTTTTTCGATTAGGTTCTTTTCCGATTATTGGCTTATTTCCATTAACTTGAATAATTACATCATCATGATAATATTTTTCAAAGGCCTCTGCACTCTTACCCGCTTTAATTAAAGAATTCAATTTTTCTACATTATTTTCTAGTTTTGTCATGTTTGTTTTATCTAAAAATTAAATATGCCCCGGTTACCAAAGCAGCTAATAATAACCATATTGCTAAAGTTCTCCATGGATTTCTATCATTTATTCTCCTTCTATTAATAGTCATCTCATCGTTTCTTGATCTATTCTCTTCCATTGCCTTATCTGCCCTATCTCTTCTTTCTGCAGTTAATTCATCGCTTCTAATTCTATTATCTCTTTTAATCTTATCAGCCATATCTCTTCTGTCTGTTGTTGCTCTATCGTTCTTCGTTCTTTGTATGGTTGCCATTGCTTTAATAAATTCTAATAAAGAGAGTATATAGGGTAACGCAGTAGCGAAGCATACAAACGGATAGAAGAAAAGGCACTATAAGTAAAAATTATACCACTTTTTTTGAATGATCCCAGAGAATATGATAAAGATCCATATATTCTTTTGCAATAATGTCATTTTCGATTACAATTGTATAAATCGGATGTATCCAAAGGGTAATATAAACAGAGCTATCACAAACTATTTGAGTTATTTGAGAAGTTTTTGATTGTTGAGATTTGGGCAAGAGTCTTGCTTCTGTGAATTTTAGATTACTAAGGGTTTTAACTTCTTCAGGATTAATCTTATAAAAAAGTAATTTGAGTTCAATTTGCCTCTTTAATCTTTCAATATGGAAAGAATGCATTAATTTATCATTAAGAACATTGATTATGCTCTCATTTTCCGCAATTCCATAAATCCAAATATCTGATTTCTTTTCAAGCAAACCAAACAAAATGCTTCTTATAGCATTTAATCCTTCAAGAGTATAAACCTTCGGCGTTTGTCCAGATACATATGTTGTTTTTATATAATTCATTGCTAATTTTAAACTTTCTAATTTATCTTTTTCTTGATTAACAATCAAATCTGTTGGCAAGGAAGCAAATACCTGCTTTCCTTCTTTATTGGATAAAAATACAAGATTTCTTTCCTTAAGTTTTGTTAGAGTATCATATACATTAGCCCTATGCATCTTTGTCCTTTTTGAAACTTCTGTTGCAGTAGATTCTTTATTTTTCAAAAGGTCTAGATAAACCATTGTCTGCATTTTAGGTATGCCGATTGATTCAAAAGCTTTTGTTATTATGTCGTCTTCCATTAGCAGATATATCAAGAAAATACCCTATATAGTGCTTGCGGTTAAAAGATTAGAGAATTATAATTTACCCCAAATACGCCGCATTATTCTCCAACGCCGCCTTTGCAGACTTAAGATAATTTTCTTCAACTTTCTTATATCTTTCAATATCCGATTTTGTAACGCTCGGCTTAACTTTTCCCATTGCTTCTTCAAAATGTTCTGCTTTAACCTTATCTGCTTTGATATCTTTTCTCAAAGCAAGCATTGCTGCTTCTCTGCATAATCCTTCAATATCGCTTCCAACATAGCCGTCTGTCTTTTCCGCTAATTCTTGGATGTCAACATCTTTTGCAAGAGGCATATTTTTTGTGTGTATCTTAAAAATTTCTAATCTTCCTTTCTTGTCAGTAGGTCCAACTAACAATATTCTGTCAAATCTTCCCGGCCTTAGTATCGCAGGATCAAGCATATCTGGCCTGTTTGTTGCGCCTATAACAACAAGATCATTATTTTCTTCTATTCCATCCATCTCAGAAAGAATCTGATTCAGTACATGTTCTGTAACTTTGTTTCCTGTTTCCATTCCTCCCCTCTTGCCTGCTAGTGAATCTATCTCATCAAAGAAAATTATACAAGGTGCAACTTGTCTTGCTCTTTCAAATATTTTTCTTACTCCCTTTTCACTTTCTCCAACCCACATGCTCAATAAGCTTGGTCCTTTAACCTGAATAAAATTTGCTTCACTTTCTTTTGCAACAGCTTTAGCAAGCAAAGTCTTTCCTGTTCCAGGAGGTCCATAAAGAAGTAATCCTCTTGGAGGTCTTATTCCCATTTTCTTAAATGAATCTGGGAATTTAAGAGGCCATTCAACAGCTTCCTTAAGTTCTTGCTTAACTTTGTCTAATCCTCCAACATCATCCCATTTTATATTTGGTGTTTCAACTAAAACTTCTCTCATAGCACTTGGTCTTACAACTTTCAAAGCTTCATCAAAATCTTCTTGTCCAATCTTAAGATTTTTTAAAATTTCTTCAGGAATTTCTTTATCTTCCTTCAAATCAACTTTAAGCAAAACTTTTCTAAGAACATTCATTGCAGCTTCTTTTGCAAGTGAAGATAAATCTGCTCCAACAAAACCATGAGTTACAGAAGAAAGTTTGTCTAAATCTACGTCTTTTGTTAAAGGCATATTTCTCGTATGTATCTTCAGTACAGAAAGCCTTCCAGCTTTATCTGGAACACTTATCTCAACTTCTCTATCAAACCTTCCAGGTCTTCTTAATGCAGGATCAAGTGAATTTGGTCTATTTGTTGCTCCAATAACAACGACTCTTCCTCTAGACTTTAATCCATCCATCATAGTAAGCAATTGTGAAACAACTCTTCTTTCAACTTCTCCCTGGACATCTTCTCTCTTAGGAGCAATTGCATCAATCTCATCTATAAAAATAATACTTGGAGCATTTTTTTCTGCTTCTTCAAAAATCTCTCTTACTCTTTTTTCACTCTCACCATAAAACTTAGACATAATTTCTGGTCCATTAAGCAAAATAAAATTAGATTCTGTTTCATTAGCAACAGCTTTAGCAAGTAATGTCTTTCCTGTTCCAGGAGGTCCATGAAGAAGAACTCCTTTTGGTGGTTCTATCCCCAGCCTATCAAAAATTTCAGGATGTTTAAGTGGAAGTTCAACCATTTCCCTAATTTTTTTAACTTCTTCTGTTAATCCACCAACATCTTCATAAGTAACTTCAAGAATTTTTGAATCTTCTGAAACTTCAACAGCTTTATTTGAAAGTTGTAATTCTGTATTTTCAGTTATTATTACTGGTTGGTTCGGATTTGTATTTGCTACAATAAATTTTATCTGTTGTATCCCCCCAAAATTTATGCCATTCATTCCACCCAATGCTCCACCGAACATTTTATCTAAATCCCCAAAAATTTCATCCATATCTAAACCCTCTGACATAATATCTTTTCTTCTTTGCACACCGCCCATAACTAAAATATCTCCTTTAACTACTGCTCTTCCGAGAAGTCCTGCCTTTAATGTCTCAGGATCTGCCTGAACCATTATTCCTTTCTGTGCAGGAGCAATAAGAATTTTCTTTGCTTCTTTAATCTCTGCTTTTTTAATAACCACACTCTCTCCAACACCGGTCTTAGCATTTCTTCTTAAAATTCCATCTATTCTAATTATGCCTTCTCCAACATCTGCAGGATATGCTCTATCAACCATCGCAACTGTTTCTTTCTGACCTTTTATAGAAATAATTTCTCCCCTTTTTACTCCAAGCTCTTTCATTGTTTCCATATCTACCCTAGCTATCCCTTTGTAAGCATCATCTTGAAGTGCTTCAACAACACGAAGCTTTACAATTTTTGGTGTTTCTTTTTCTGCCATGTTAATTAATTTTATATTTATTTGAATTAGTTCTATAATTTACGGGAGAGTTATAGCTTTGTGCAGCATATTTTCTCATACTATTGTGAGAAGCATAACCAAAACCATTTCCGCCAGCATTTGCAGCCCTACTAAAATAACCATTACTATAATCACTCATCTTCTATTTCCTCCTCAAAATTATTTCTTTTTTCTGCCCTAAAGACTTTTGTCTGATTTCTTTCAGGATGTTTTGAATCAGAAACTTGTCTTACATGAAGAACAGGTTTGTTATTTCTTACAACTCTAATCTCTCTTGCCTTAACAACTCTTGAATCAACTCTGTTTCCTTCAGAATCTTCTGCCATGTTTGGAGTATTAAACATTAAACTTAATTTATTCGCATCATGAAAGCACATTTTTACCATATTATCCATCATATTTTCTTGGTCGTGCATAAAATCAACAATCTCGCGAGGAATAGAAACAGAATAGCTATTTCCAACCATTCTCATCTTAACTTCAAATTCTTTATTCTTCAGTTTCATAAAGTTCTCATATTCTGCCTTATCAGCAGGATGAACAATTATCGCATTACATTTAGCGCATTTTAAAACTCTAAGATTAAATCCATTTTTAGTCACAAGCATTGGTTTCATAGTCTTATGACAATTCTTGCATGATATTTCGTTATCGAATATGTCGTTTTCCATGAGTATTGTTTTTTCTCCTTATTTTTTATTTTGTTATTTTTGCTTTGCAAAAAGAACAGTCTGAAAATTTTATTTTCAGAATTTCAAAAATCTTGTATGGCCAAAACCGAAGGTTTTAGTTGATTTTTGAATTGTTCTCTTTTATCTGTTTATTTTATGAGTTTAATCAGGGGCAATTCTGGTAGCCCCTGAATTGAAAGTAGGTGTAATGAACAGAAATCTCATGTCTTCGAGAGGTTTTTGTATACACTTAGTTGTGTATACAACAGAATGTATACTATTTAAATGTTTCGGCGGAGGTATATTGTTGCGTAAACGAACGATAAAATTCCCCAGTTTATTTTAGAAATAATTTTAAAGATTACAACTACTCGGTTCTGGTTTAGAAGTTAATCTCTCTAAACCATGATACAAGATAGTACTTCTAATTTCTTGAACATCTTCAGGATTAGCAGTTTCAAGATAACTAAAACAAACATTTACGCTTTGCATTCGAAGAGATTCTGTACATGTTGTCCCAACAATATTAATTTTTCCCCCAGGAATACAGGGTATATCTAAAAGAAAATCATGTGAGCCATGATTTGTTGAATATTGTTCTAATGCCCCTGCCAAAGTTACTGCCGGGCTTAATTGTGCTCCGGTTTGCCTTCCAAGATTACAATTCATATTTTGGAGATATGGTCCTCTTGCTTCATAATATTCTTTTACAACTTTTGTTAATGCCATAAAATAATTTGGCAATAACCTCTTTTAAATCTTCTTTATAAAAAGTTATACCAATTAGTAGTTATTACCTTAGAATATTACTATTTTTCTACAAATTAATTTCCACGATTTCTTCATCGTCTGCTTTTTCATCTATTTTCTCTTCTACGATTTCTTCCTCAACTACTACTTCTTCATCATCTTCTTCCTCTGCTTCTTCCTCACCCTTAAAATTACCTTTTTCATCTTCTTCATCAACAACCTCGCCCATCTCCCTTATTGCCAACTTTATCTCACAAAGTTCATTTTTAACATCTCTCAGATTAAGATTAATATTTTTCAAAACATCAATTAACTCTTTTTCTACGAACACATCCATTTTACAAAAATCACAGAGAAATAGTATTTAAAAACACTTGCTTTCTTTAATATATATGGAAAGAAAAGAGGAAGAAAAACAAAATTCATTGAAGAAATTTTGGAATTGGCTTTGGGAATCAGACTCTTGGTGGAGCTATCTTGTTTTTCTTATATTGGTGTTTATAGTAATCAAACTTATTTTTCTACCGGGATTAGGTTTAATTTTTGGAACATCTCTTCCTCTTGCAATAGTAGAATCTTCAAGTATGGACCACAATTCACTTGAATATTGTCTTCAGGCAGAACAAATCATAATCAATGGAAAAGTTACTGTTGTTTGTACAGAATGGAGCAGTAATGAATACGAAATATGCGGACAAAAAATTCTGGAAAAGAAATTTTTGAGTGTAGATAACTATTGGTCAACATGCGGAGCGTGGTACGAAGATAAAAACATAACACAAGAACAATTTGAAAGTTTTAAATTCAAAAATGGCTTCAGGAAAGGAGATATTATGATAATCTTTGGTAAAAAAGATATTAATCTTGGTGATGTTATTATTTTCAATGCAGGAAGAAGTAATCCTCTAATTCACAGAGTAATATCTCTTTCTCCACTACAAACAAAAGGAGACCATAACAGCGCCCAACTTAGTGAAGAGAAAAGTATAAACGAGAATCAAATTGTGGGTGTTGCTTGGGGCCGTATTCCCTATCTGGGATGGATTAAGCTATTCGTCGTTGAAACATTCAATAAAATTCTTAGGTAAGTTTTAAAAACCCCGGATAACAAACAACTAAATGGAATTTTGTCCCAAATGTGGTTGTGTTCTTATTGAAAAGAGAAAAAATTTTGGCTGTGCCCGATGCGGATATATGGCTAAAGGCAAGGTAAAAATAGAAAGCTCTGAAAATATGAAAGAAAAAAAAGAAGTAACTGTAATCAAAGAAAAAGAAATAAGTGTTATGCCTGTTGTTTTTGCTATTTGTCCTAAATGCGGACATAAAGAAGCTTATTTCTGGACATCACAAACAAGGTCAGCAGATGAAGCAGAAACTAAGTTCTTCAAGTGCGTAAAGTGCAATCATACGTGGCGAGAGTACCGATAATTCTAACTAATTTTATAACCTCTAATTATAGGTACTCGAGCAGAGAATATAGATAAATAATTCTAAAATTTAAATTCCCAAAAAATAGAAATAATTAAAAAGAAGTTCTTCAACATATTCACATGAAAAAGACACAACTACCCTTTGACGGAAAAGAAGATTATGAAGATATATTTGTAAAATATAGAAAACAAAATGATGCAGAGATAGCAGAATTAAAAGGAAGACTAGAATTAAAAATAGCAGAAGCAGGGGATAAATTTATTGATTCTTTTCCATCAAGCCTTATAGTATTTTTTCCAGCAGATGACTTAAAGGCAGCAGCAATTGGAGTAAGATACTGTTTTCAACTAGGGATTTATGGGCTAAGATGCGCAAGAGAGGAATACAATAGAATATATCATGACTTTAAAAAAGACCATTGGGATAAACCAGATATGAGCATTCTTAAGGAAGAGCACAAGCAATAAGTTTATTAAACGATTTCTCTAAATTTTTATTAAGGTTCCATAGCTCAGCCCGGTTAGAGCACTGCACTCTTAATGCAGTTGTCAGGGGTTCAAATCCCCTTGGGACCACTTTGCCATCAAGGATGGTAATTAATGTTTCAGGGATTTGAACGCTATTCGGGGTTCATATCTCTTCAATTCGTAAGAATTGAATGAATCAGAAAATTATTAATTTTCTGAGCCCTTGCGGACCATCATAATACTCTCTTATCATGCCAACCACCCAACAAATCTCAAAAACAATAGAACTTCTAAAGAAAACCCAGCACGGCGTAAGAAAAACAACCCTAAACCGAGAAGCAAAAGAAACCAAAAACTTCACGCCCTATGAAACCCTTATCTCCTGCCTTCTTTCTCTTAGAGCAAAAGACGAAACAACTGAAAAAATATCTGCAGAACTTTTCAAAATAGCAAATACCCCAAAAGAAATATTAAAACTTCCACAAAAAAATCTTGAAAAAATAATTTATAGTTCTGGCTATTATAAAAACAAAGCAAAAGCAATAAAACTAGCATCAGAACAAATTTTGAAAGATTATGGGGGCAATGTTCCTAATACAAAAGAAGAATTAATGAAACTTTATGGTGTCGGCCCAAAAACAGCAAATATTGTTTTATGTTTTGCCTTTAATAAAAAAGTTATTCCTGTTGACACTCATGTGAACAGAATTCCCAACAGATTAGGATGGGTAAAAACAAAAAATCCAGAACAAACAGAAATCGAACTAATGAAAATTCTTCCAGAAAAATATTGGACAGAAATTAATAGTATCTTTATCTTATTCGGTAAGACGATTTGTTTGCCTGTTTCTCCAAAGTGCAGTCAATGCCCAATAAGAAAATATTGCAAAAGAGTCGGCGTTAAGAAAAGCAGATAAAAAATGAATGGTAAAAAATATTAATCATTAAGCACAATCAAAGTTTAAGCTTCTGCAACCCCTGAATTAACTTCCCACGTTCAGCATAGATTATTAATAAAACGTTTATAACTTTCCTCAGAAAGCAAAATCGAAAAAAAATCTCTATATCCTCTGCACAAACCCTTTTCTCGGCGTAAAAACATCCCCTGAAGATATCAGCTTCTGAATCGAATCATCAATATCATCTTTTGTCATCTTTCCCATAAGCTCCTTCTCAAGCTCTTCAATCGGAATATATTTTCCCAATCTTTCTTCCAATCTTGAAATCGTCTCTCTTAAAAGAATAACCTTGCTTCTCTGACTTGTTGAAATACCTGTTGCAATCCTATCAATATCAAAACTTTTTGTCTCCTGGTCGAAACCAACCTGCATCATATAATATTTTATTATGTCTATTGCTATCTTTGTGTCCTCTTTTGTAACTTTTTTTGACAATCGCATTTTTGCATGGGCTTCAGATAATCTAACAAGTGCTTCAAGCTGTCTTGCAGAAATAGGAACAGGAGGCATCAGTGTATCAGAAAATCCTTGTGAATTCCTCATCTTGACATAAAAATCTTTTATTTCTTTTACTGCTTCATCAGTTAATATTGGTTTTATTTTTTGTTTTGCATAAGCTACATATTTTCTGAAAAGCTCTCTTGGGATAGCAATATTCATGTTACCTGTTTGATACTGGCTTAGAACATGAGTTGCAATAGATTCGTCCTTGAATTTATCAGGAAGATCTCTTAAAACAAAAATAACATCAAATCTGTTTATCAGTGCAGGAGGCAAACTTATTTGTTGGGCTATTGGTTGAAATGGATCAAATCTTCCAAGCTTAGGATTTCCTGCAGCAAGAACAGAGGTTTGTGCCTGAAGTGTTGCCTGAACATTAGCTTTCGAAATAGTAACTGTCTGCTGTTCAAGCGCTTCATGCATCGCACTTCTATCATTCTCATCCATTTTTTCTATTTCATCAATACAAACAATTCCTTTATTAGCAAGAACCATTGCTCCTGCTTCAAGAGCCCATCCTCTTAAAAATTCATCACGAACAACTGTTGCAGTTATACCTGCACCAGATGCAGCCTTACCTACAATATATCTTCCCTTTGGTGCCATTTCAGAAATAAATTTTAAAGTAATAGATTTTGCAACCCCGGGGTCTCCTATAAGAAATACATGTATATCTCCTCTTTTTACACTTCCATCTTTTCCTATTTTTCTTACACCACTAAACATTTGAAGAACAAGAGCTTTTTTTACTTCATCATAACCCCAAATACTTGAAGCAATACTCGCAGATAACTTATCAAAAACTTTTGGATCTTCTGCAAGTTCATTAATTTGTCTTTCATCTTCTTCTGAGATATTTAAATCTTCAAATGTTTCTTCTAGTGGGATAAGATTATTAGCTTGTATTGCCAAGTCAAATCTAGTAGAAATTGAACCAGAAGGAAGCGGTTCAGGAACTTCTTGAAGTGTGCCTATAACTCTTACTCTGCTTCCGGGCGTTGTTCTCTCCTCCATTTTTGGCTCAACTAAATCTTCTTGGATAAAAACATTTATTCTTCTTGATTGTTCTCCGCCTGTTAATGATTCTGGTGCATCCTCAATAACAAGATGCTGTGCATCAACCATTTCTTTGCTTAAAAGTTTAAATTGCCCTCTTCTTCCGCATGAACATCTTGTTGGCTCTCTAAATTTTTTTTCAACCTGCATTACAGATATGACTGTACCACATGAAGGACATTCAAACTTAGCAATGGTTACCTGTGGTCTTACATCAGAAGCTTTTCTTACTATTCCCTCAACACTCAGAAGTTTATTCAAATGTATTGCTCTTAAATGCCCTATTTTTACATTTTGGCTAGCAGGAAGATTCACAAGTCTTACTCTTGCTTTCTTAATAATCCCCATTTCGTCAAGAGCTGTTTCAAAAAAACCCAAAATCTCTTGCGGCGATGCAAGAAGTTCTTCTGCAAGTTCAGGAGAAAATCCAGAAATATCATCAAAATCAACCAAAATAACCTTTTTGTTCTCTCTAATACTTCTTCCAATCTCTTTTTTATATGTTTCAAAGAATAGTTTTGCTTCTGCAATAAGCTCTTCTGCACCTTTTTTCTGTTCCATTTTAATAGTATATAGAAGTATTTTTTGTTTTAAAGGTTTCTGTAATAGAAAGTATATTATAGAAAAAGGATATCAGAACTAATTACTTGCTTGCCTTCAACTTTCTAGCAATCTCTTTAGTCTTTATATTCAATTGTCTCATAGAATCTTCAAGCTGTTCTCTATTCTTTGTTCCAGTACAAACAAGCTTACCATTTGAGAAAAGCAAGAATGTTGCTGTTGGATCTACCAATTTATAGACAAGTCCTGGAAATTGCTCTGGCTCATACTCTGTATTCTCTAATTCAAGAGCAAGATAATTAAGATTAAGGTTCATATTTATACTTCCTGAAGCAACAATATTCTGAACAGTTATTTTAGGAACAATTTTTATTCTAACACTAATTTTTCTAAGCTGTTTTATAACTTCTCTTATTACTTCTCTTACTTGAGCAGTAGATTTTGTTCCAGTGCATACAAGATTTCCTGAAGAAAAAACAAGAACCGCTGATTTTGGTTTTTTCACTCTGAGAACAAGTCCTGGAAATTGTTCAGGATTGTATTCTGTATTTGGAAGTGTTTTTGCAAGTTTTGTAAGCGGAATATCTTTGCCCAAAGAAGCTGTTGCAACAATGTTTTGTATCTTTAGAGAATTATCGTCTTTTGCCATGTTATAGTGATATGGCTTTTAAACCCCGGAGGTTTATAAAGCTTTCGGTGGGCGTTAGCATTTTAGCGTCGAAGAATACTTTCTCAAAATGCTGGCGCGAATTTGGCTCTAGGAGAAAATTATAGAATCTTAAAACTGCCTTCTAAGAAACGCCTTCTTATGCGCTTCTTTTACTTCTTCCAATGTTGCAATATCGCTCGTCTTTCTATCTAACCTAAGCGCGGTAAGTCTTGGAAACCTTAAAGCAAAACCAGAAGAATAACTTGGAGATTGTTGAATTTCCTGAAAAACAATAGTTATAACAATTTTTGGCTTAACCTTCACATTTTTTCCATCTTCGCTAACAATAATCGGCTTCAATAATTCTGTAAGCTCATCAAATGAAACGCCATCTTCATTTCCAGACTCTTCTTTCGTTTTCTCTTTTATTCCTGTTCCAACTTTCCCAATTTCTAAAAACTTACCTGTTTCTTCATCCCTGCAAGAAACATCAAAACTTGACATCCATCCTCCTCTTTTTCCTGTTCCATATTCTGCGCCAGTAATAACCAAATCAAGTTCATTTGATGCAGGTTTTAATTTAAGCATATGACCAACTCTTGCTCCAGGATGATAAGGTGAAGATAAATTTTTAATCATAACACCTTCTTCTCCTTCTTTAAGAGATTTTGCATAAAACTTCTCTGCTTCTTTTTCATCAGAAGTTATCAATTGTTCAGATGTTCTAAATTTCCATTTCTCTGTCTTTATTATTTTTCTTAACAATTCTGTTCTTTTTGAGAATGGTTCGTCAATTAAAGATTTTCCATTATAATAAAGAATATCAAATGCATTTATTTCAATAGGAAGTTCTTTTTGCATTTGGGCGATATCATGCTTTCTTTTTATTCTTTGAGAAATATCCTGAAAAGAAGTATATTTTTTAGTTTTAGGATTGTATCCAACTGCTTCTGTATCAATAATAAATGTATCTGCTTTTACAAAACTCTTAACATAATCTTTTACTTCTGGAAATTGCTTTGTTACTTCATCAAGTCTTCTTGTAAAGACTTTTATCTCTCCTTTCTGATCTTTATTGATAAGCATTCTAAAACCATCATACTTATATTCAAAACAAGCAGGCTTACCGACTCTTTCAAAACCATCAGCGATATTTTCTGCCTTAAGAGCAAGCATAACTCTCAGAGGTTTTCCAGGATTAAGCTCTACTTTTTCTAATTCTTTATATCCTATCGCCGCTCTTTCAAAGACTTCTGCAAAATCATTAGACTTGTCATAAGCAGATTGTATTTTCTCGCTTGCTTCTTTCTTATCCTTATCTGAAAAACAAGATTCAATTATAGCATCCCTCAATGTTCCTTCACCTACACCAATTCTCATATCATTCAAGATTGTTCTTGCGATATATTTTGCCTCTATTGGAGAAGCACTCGTAAGAAGTTCTGATATCAGGGAAAGTTTTCTATCTACTGTCCCTTTTCCAGTTAATTCAGGAAGCTTTTTTATATTTTCAAGTACCTTATCTATTGAAAGTTCTTTTGAAAAAAGTGTGGATTGTTTTTTAGTTTTGGTTATTTCTTCTGCTACTTCGCCAAGATCCCCTATTTTTTTCCATTTTTTTACAATACTTTCCTCAGCTATACCTGTTGCTTTTGAAAGCGCTTTTATTGTAATCTGGGTTGATATCCCAAGTTCTTTTTCTTCATAATCAGGAAATACCCTTCCCTGAAGAAGATAGATTATTTCCTTATTTTTTTCCTTTTTTAGCTTATTAAGAAATCCCGCGAGGATTTCTGTTTTTTTCAAGCGAGAGGGATTTTCTTCAAGTTCCTTGTAAGTTTCGCAGATTTTTGAATATTGCATGTTCCTTCTTTTTTATAACAAGTCAGGGGGCTTTTTATATTTTTTAGTCACATCAACTGCCATTAAACTAGAAAGTAATTTAAAGCCATCTTAATTCAACAAGGAATAAAATGGTATGGCAAGATATAGTTATCGCAATCGCAAGCATTCTTTTTGGATACTCTCTGGCATACCAAGTTTTCAGAGGATTCAAGGAAAAAAAAGGATTTTTAACATTACAATCTTCCTTAATAACAACAATAGGGTTATGCGCAATTACTATCGCTTATCTTAGTTTGAAATTATATCTTTCAGCAATTGTGGCAGTATTCAGTGGAATAATGTGGTTCTTGTTATTTATTCAAAGAATTATCTATAAAAAAGTTTAATCCAACACTATATTATGCTATCTTGTATATTTCCCAAACCATAAAACCTTTTATATCTTCAATCAGCATAAAGTTTATGAAAAAAGCAAAAAACAAGAGGAATATGGCAAAAACAAAAAAGGCCTCAAATTTTAAAATACTATTACTTCTTTTTGTTTTATTTATCGCAATTATTTTAATCGACGCTTATGCTCTCGTTTCATATAAAAATATAGACATAAATCTTAATCCATTCAAAGAAAAAAATACTATCTTTCAAGTATCTACTTTTAGCGCCCTAGCAGAAGGAGTTTATGATGGTAGCGTTAGTTTTAGCCAACTTAAAAAACATGGAAACTTCGGAATAGGAACTTTTAATGCTCTTGATGGAGAAATGATGGCATTTAATGGAAAATTCTATCAAATCAAGTCCGATGGAAAAGTTTATTCTGTTTCAAACAGAATGACAACTCCATTTGCGTCTGTAACCTTTTTTGAAAATGATCAAGAACTTAAAATAAACAGCTCAATGACTATTTCAGAAATTGAAAGTTATATAGATACAAACTTACCTACAAAAAATATTCCTTATGCTATAAAAATTACCGGAAATTTTAGTTATGTAAAAACTAGAAGTGTTCCAAATCAAACAAAACCCTACCCTGTTCTTACAGAAGTTGTTAAAGTTCAGCCAGAATTCGTGTTTGATAATGAGACAATGGGAACGATTGTCGGCTTTTACCTGCCCTCTTACACTGAAAAAATAAATGTCCCCGGTTATCATCTACATTTTATGAATGAAGAAAGAACCGGCGGCGGGCATCTTCTTGAGACAAACATAAATGAAGGAATAATTGAGATAAGTTATATCCAGAACATAAGAGTATTCTTACCAGAAAAGTCAGAATTTTATAATACCGATTTAACAAAGACTACTAGTGAAGATATTGAGACAATTGAAGGATAAATCTTATTTTATTAATTTTAATTTATCTATTTTTAAGAACTACTTTCCTCTACCATGCCAAGCACCAACGCTCGGTCTTACTTTCAATTCAGGTCCCTTATTCCTTAGTCCTCTGCTCTTCTTTGCAGCAGAAGTTAATCCTCTAAAAACTCTGAATCTATTATGAACCTTACACAAAAAGTTAAGATTTTTATCACTTTTTATTTCAGGAACACTTGGATCAACCATTATAACTTCATAAAAATAAAATCTTCCATCTTTTCCAAGAAGATAACTGTTAAGAACTTCAAGATTTCTGAATTTTCTCTGGGCTCTTTGTTCTGCAACCCATTGATAATTCATCTTAAGAGTTAATTGAATATGCTGTCTGCTTGTTCGTCTTTTCTTTCTAGGTCTTGGTCTTGTTCTTCCACCCCTTTCTATTGTAACTCTTGCAATAACAAATCCTTTTTTTGCCTTATAACCAAGAACTCTTGCTCTATCAAGCCGAGAAGGTTTTTCTATTTTTGCTACTCTTTCTCCTGCTCTCCATGCTATCATCTTCTTTCTAGTATCAGCTATCTTTTCTGCAGATGGTTTTTTCCATGCTGCTTTAATATAACTGTAAAATCCTTTTGCCATGTTTATTTTATATTAGGGGTGTTTTTAAAGTTTAGCATAACTCATTTTCGAATTAATATGGACCCTCGAAGAGTTGAACTTCGGACCTCTGCCTTATCAGAGCAGCGCTCTAACCAACTGAGCTAAGGGTCCATACAAAAAATTCACTTGTTTTATGTTTATAAGGGTTTTGATACTAAATACTTATTTTGCCTGGAACTCAAGAAATAATTTTCCTTCTCCAAAATATGCTCTTACGAGGGGAAGTTTTATTGGAATATTTTTGAAAAAAACCTGATCTTTAGCGAATGTTTTTACTTCAAAAGAATCTTCAAGCTTGTTTATAAGAACATTCTCAAATGAATTAACTCCCGGAGATTCCATTTCATAAATTATTTTATCGTCTTCTCGAGTAAGCTTTGTTTTAGCTTCTTTTCTTGGAAGTTTTGCACTTCTCTTAATAATTTCAGCAGAGGGCATAGGAAGGGTTATCTTTTCTTTCTTTTGCTTCTTTGGTTCTATATCTCCTCCATCCGCATTAGAGAGATTAACTTTTTTTCCATTTATGAAAAGCTGAAGATTAGGATTATTGTTAATTTTTGGTGTAGAATCCCTTTTTACAGAGTTTTGCATTTCTTTCTCAACCATTTTCATCATATTTCCTATTACCCCTGAAAGCATTTTATCCATAAATGAATTTGATCCAGGAAAGCCCGGATTATTTTGAACTGATGGTGTTTGGGCTGAATTAAGGTCACTCCTGCCCAACATCCCATAATCTTTTTCTTCTTTAGCCCTGTCTATAGAACTATTTCCGCAAAAAGGACAGAATAAAAAACTCTTTCTTATTCTCTTTCCGCACCCATTGCATTTTTTTCCGAACATAAATTTACAAGTCGGAAAGAGTTTAAAAGTTTTATGCAAGTGAATATATGTCTATAATAAAATTCTTCTTCAATATTCTACTCTGCATTACTCGCCCCAAACTTCCCCGGTTATCATTTATTAATAATACTTTGAAAACAATAACTAGAATTTACAATTTCAACTCTTCTTTTATCTCACGCACATACTTATGGGCTAGATGCATAGGTTCTGGAAATTTATGCGGGGGAACAATCAGTTTTTTTATTATTTTAAGAGAAGAATCAATGGAAATCTTATCTCCCGGACTTACATAGAGAGGCGTACTGCCTTCCTTGCTTAAAAAAACCTTGCCAACTTTCTTTCCTTCTTTTATTATATTTTCTCCATCAATTTTATCTTCATCAAAAAGTGTATCAAAAACACCTATTGAAGGAACATTTGTAGAAATTGAAAAATGACTCGCTAATCCTAAACGAGGATGAGTTATTCCATGACCTCTTAAAAGAACCAAGTCTACTCTTTCCTGAATCTTATTAAAAGCACTAATCATAGATTCAACTTCTCTATATGAACGAAATTCATGGAGATAGGGAAATTTTAGTTTATCAAGAAAATATTGCTGTTCAATGATATTATTCTCCTTATCACAAACTACGACCGCGGAAATTATCTTATTCTTCACAGTTATAGTCTCTATTGCAGCAATTTTTTCTGTAAATGAAAAATCTATAATATCCCTAATCTTCAAAAGTTTAGATATTTTTACTTGCTCTTGCTTAATTTTTTCTAAATCAAGACCATATCTCTTTACTATTTCTTCCTCTTCCATGTTATATAAAAACGCATCCTTATTTTAAATCTTTCCCCGCATAATAGGCAAGCACAATAATCTTTAAAAGTAACTTTATCCAAATATAGATATGAAACAAGATAGAGAGATAATGATGATTTCTGCAGCCAGTGAGGCATTAAAATACAAAAATGCAAATCCTAAGATGAATTCAGAAAAGATTATTCAGCACGTTATGTCTTCACTCAGATTAAATCTTAATTTAAAAATATCTGCGATTGCTGCAGTTAATGAGGCCCTTAAAATAAAAGAAAAAAATCCGAACCTTACAGATAAACAAACTCTTCAAGAATTAATGAACAATATTGAAAAAGTTTGAATGTAAATATGGGGCCATATGGTCTATTCTTTAGCTACTTTCCACATAAGCTCAAAATATTTTTTATAACCCTCTGCTATCTCCTTTTGTTTTATGACAATTGCGAAGGGATTTTCTTTGTTCCAAAGAATAATTGCAACCTTGTCCCCGTATATATTCACTGCAAGCGGAGAGGAGTATTTTTCAGGAAGGAAGCGGACTTCAGAGAGAGGTATTTTTTTCATTTTTTCCTTCTTATCCCTATTAAAGATGATTTTTGTTTTTATTTTATTAGCTATTCTCTTCTTATCAAACCAATGAAAATAAAAATCCATTATTTCATAAGCAAGCGGTGAAGCACCAAGAATAAGAATTTCTTTGCCTTCTTCAATCTGATCTTCAAAAACAGTTTTTAATCCATTTTTCCCCTTATAAAAATTTGTTTCCTCCTTTTCCTGCGTTTTGTTATAGAAACTAAGCATATCTGGAAGAATATCTTGGATAGATTCTTCTTTTTCTTTTATCAGTTCAAGAATTCTGTTAGGATTACTTGCCTGAAAGAGTTTTTTATTGTTCTTTTGAATATACCCAATCATGCCTTTTTTTATTAGCATCTCAGTCGTATCATAAACAACTCTTCTATGCAGTCCGGATTTTCTGCTTATTGCTCCCGCAGGATTTGGTCCAAATTCTAAAAGAGAAGTATAAACTTTTGATTCGTTTTCTGTAAGTCCTGTTTTCCGGATATACTCTTTTATTTTTTCTGCGCTCTCCATGGAAAAATCAAGTCAAGAAGATATATAAATATTGTGGTGAGTTTTATCACCTCTTAATCTTATCTACTCCTTTTTCTGCATTATACTATTAAATTAAATAAATTATACGGGAGGTAAACAAAAATGATAAACGAAACATTAGAAAGACAAGTAATTGAACTTATTGCTATTGATAGAATCGGCATACCCATAAAGAGTATGGCTGGAAAAATAGACAGACAAAAACCAAAAATTGCTGCAGATATAGCTTTACCAGAGAATAATTATTCTGGAGAAAGAGTTTATGCTAGAATCAGAGATGAAGAAGGCATGAAAGCAAGAGGAATGAGCGGAGCAATTGGAGTCTTTTGTGAAAGACATCCACAATATGGAAAAGAGTTAAAGGGATTAATTGCAGAACAAAGAACAGTAAGAGAACCTACTCTTTACTTTGGAATGCAACCCGGATGCAGACTAACAACTCAAGATTACATGGAAGTAATGACTAATTTGGGATTTTCTGAATTAAAAGCAGAAAGCATGTATTCAGAGCTAATGGATGCAAGCCGAAAGATTTCAAGAGCAAGAGACGAAGAAAGAAGTATCTTAATAGGATAAACTTTCTTTAATTTGATTTATTTTTCGAGCGGTTGCATTTAGGTCTAGTTCCGAATATTCTAAAAATGCAAACGCGAGATTTTTTATTTTATTTATTTTTTGTCTACTTATGCGCCGTCCGGGAATTGAACCCGGCTCTAAACCTTTTTCCATTTTTGAAAGGAAGGTGACTTGTTAGGAAACCTGGGTTTCATACGATTGGGAAGGTTTCATTCTACCGATAAACCAACAGCGCGTAATATTCCTAAGAGAGTTAGCTTTTTATATTCTTTTTCCTTGCTTGAAGTATGGAAAAAACAAGCAAGACAAAAAAAAGTAAGAAAAAGTTTTACATAACTACTGCGATAGATTATGTAAATGCAAGACCCCATATAGGTCATGCATATGAGAAAACTCTAGCAGATGCTATAGCAAGATGGCATCGCCTTTTAGGTGAAGAGGTATGGTATCTAACTGGAACAGATGAAAATGCTCAAAAAAATGCACAGGTTGCAAAAGAAAAGGGGATTCCAATAAAGAAATTTATTGATGCAAATACTGCTGTTTTTATTGAACTCTGTAAAAAGCTCAGTATTTCCAATGATGATTTTATTAGAACAACAGAAACAAGGCATATCAAAGTTGCACAGGAAATATTTAAAAAAGTTTATGATACTGGAGAAATTTATAAGGGGAAATATGAAGGATTATACTGCACGGGATGTGAAGCATATTACACTGAAAAAGATCTAGTCAATGGAAAATGTCCAGAACATAATCGAACACCAGAGATTATGTCTGAAGAAACCTATTTTTTTAAGTTAAGCAAGTATAAAGAAAAATTAATCAAATTCATCTCAGGTTATATTATTCCAGAATCAAAAAAGAATGAAATTCTTTCAAGACTAAGGGAAGAAGGTCTGAAAGATTTATGTGTTGCAAGAAAGAATCTTGACTGGGGGATAGATTCTCCAATAGACAAAAAATTCAAAATTTATGTTTGGTTTGATGCATTGATAAATTATTATTCGGGGGCAAGTGGAAACTGGCCTGCTGATCTCCATGTTGTTGGAAAAGGAATAAACTGGTTTCATTCAGTGATATGGCCTGCAATGCTCATGTCTGCAGGAATAGACCTTCCTAAAAAATTGCTCGTGCATGGATATCTCAATCTTGAAGGGCAGAAAATATCTAAATCTTTAGGAAATGTAATTGACCCAATCACCCTAATAGATAAATATTCTTCTGATAGCGTGAGATATTCTTTATTAAGATGCAGTGTTTTTGAAGATTCAGATTATTCTGAAAATATTCTTATCCAACGCCACAACTCTGAATTAGCAGATAATCTTGGAAATCTCGTATCAAGAGTTAGTGCTCTTGCTGAAAAATATGGCATTGAAAAAACAGACAACAAACTTCTGAAAAAGCTTAAGTTAAAAGAAATAGAAAAATATATGCAAAATTACGAATTGGATAGGGCCCTGAATGAAATTTTTGCTTTCATTGATGTATGCAACG
>Ga0247842_10001767_pt1 | contig 34362 bp, 28 predicted proteins | sample LaCruzMarch2015__3_FD_192411 | JGI IMG/M metagenome (GOLD analysis project Ga0247842, IMG submission 192411) | Freshwater microbial communities from meromictic Lake La Cruz, Castile-La Mancha, Spain - LaCruzMarch2015_19m | ecosystem: Environmental > Aquatic > Freshwater > Lake | place: Spain...
GTTCCATATTTCTCTATAAAGGGTGTTTTAGGGTCATTTTTCTCTTTTATTCTTCCATGTTCTTTTTTGGAAAAAGCAGCTTTTTCAAGGTCTTCTGCTTTTATGTTAAATCCCTTTAGAACTTCGACTATATGAGATCCAGGCTTCTCCATAATTGCCGCTAAAAGATCTAGGCAGCGGACTTCATTAGAGCCTTGCTTTTTGGCAATTTTTTCTGCATTATTGAAGTATTCCTTGCAAGCCTCACTTCTGTGAACCGTCTTTTCTTTGTGTGTGTGATTACCTTGACCTACATTTTTACGAAGCATATAACGTATTGATTTCAGTTCCAGCTTAAAACCACTGAAGAGATCTTTTATCGCATCGTTTTCCGCTTGAATTTCCCGGATTATGCCTGAATTCACTTCTTTTAAAGCTCCGGGCGCCAATACTTTTTCCAAGCTGCATATCCCGATAAGCACCTGTTCCTTCTCGATGTATTGTTGCTTTGCACGGAAGGTTTCAGAAGCTGCAATCTGCCACGCAAAATCCGCTCCAGCTGAAAGTCTGACCATTATTTTCCTCGTTTTAATTTTCTGAGTTGGTTATTATTCATTATCTTCTCAGCTGGTTGATGATCTGCTTTACTTGTTCAACAGGCGATGCATATTCTGGAGAAGCGAATTCTATAAATCTCTCATAGCATTTTATTGCTTCCCGGGGTTTTCCAAGATCTCTAAGGGCATTTCCTTTGTTGTGCCACGCATTCGCATGTCTTGGGTTTATCTCGAGAGATTTATCATAGCATTTTATTGCTTCCCGGGGTTTTCCAAGATTATTAAGGGCACCTCCTTTGTTGTTCCACGCCTCAGCAACTTTGGGGTTTATCTCGAGAGCTTTATCATAGCATCCTATTGCTTCCCGGGGTTTTCCAAGATTATAAAGGGCAAGTCCTTTGTTGTGCCAAGCTCCCACATATCTTGGGTTAATCTCGAGAGCTTTATCATAGCATCCAATTGCTTCCGGAAGTTTTCCAAGATTATAAAGGGCAAGTCCTTTGTTATACCACGCCCCATCCTCTCTTGGGTTTATCTCGAGTGTTTTTTCATAGCATCCAATTGCTTCCCAAGTTTTCCCAAGATCTGTAAGGGCATTTCCCTTGTAGCACCACGCATTTGCATCTCTTGGGCTTATCTCAAGTGCCTTATAAAAGCATTCAAGTGCTTCATGAGGTTTTCCAAGATCTTTAAGGGCAGATCCTTTGGCGATCCACGCATTCGCATGTCTTGGGTTAATCTCGAGAGCTTTATCAAAGCATTTTATTGCTTCCTGAGGTTTCCCAAGATCTTTAAGGGCAATTCCTTTGTTGCTCCATACTCCCGCATGTCTTGGGTTAATCTCGAGAGCTTTATCATAGCATCCAATTGCTTCCGGAAGTTTTCCAAGATTTCCAAGGGCAATTCCTTTGTTGTTCCAATCTATTTCTGTTAATTTCTCTTTTTTACCAACTACTGCATAACTTTCTCCGGTAAGATCATTGTATATTTCTATCAGATTTTCTTTCAATTCAGTAAAATTGGTGTATCTTTTATCCGGACTCTTCTCAAGGCATTTGATAATCAATTTATCCAGAGGTTCCGGTATTTTCGGGTTCAGATGCTTTAGTCTTTCAGGGTATTTTGTGAAGATCTCAGTCATATCACTAAAAGGCGGTTTACCTGTCAAAAGTAAATAGAGAGTCACCCCAAAGGAGTAGATATCAGATCTCGTTGTCACCTGTCCCTTAAAAGAGAATTTTTCCTGAATCCGCTTTGGAAACTGTTCCGGGGGCATGAAGGGAAGGGTCCCCATACCCGTTGAAATTTCAACAAACTCATCCCGAAAATTATCGCCAAATACTTTTACCAGTCCAAAATCAGTTATTTGGAATGCATATCCGAACCTGAATCTTGGATCTTTTTGTACCATCACATTTCCGGGTTTTATGTCCCTGTGAATAACTCCAAGCTTTTGATAGGCATATTCCATGCCAGTGCAGAACTGAATTGCAAAGTCCAGAGATTCCTCGATAGTGAGCTTTCCAATGAACTGGTCAAGATTTCCGCTGTCAATGTATTCTAAAAACAGCAGAGGTTTCCCTTCAATTCTCTCCACACAATTTGCGAACACAATGTTTGTATGTCTTTCAAGTTCTGTCCATGTTTCTGCTTCTGCCATAAATCTCTGGATGACATTTTCATCCCAGAGATATCTGTCCTGAAATGTCTTGATTGCAATAATCTGATCCCATTCATGATCACGGGCTATATAGACAATGCCCATACCCCCTTTTTTTATATCGACGATTTCGTAGCGGTTTCGTATTTTATAGCCTTTAGCCCAAGGGGAGGGGGGATTTTGTACAAAATCGGTTTTTGGTTTGCGGTCAACGTCCTTACTTTTTCTGAATCTGTCAAAACCAGAGGAGGAGAGATTTTTTTCTTGCTGTTGAAGTATAATCTCCCGATTTTTTCGAGCACCCGTGTAATCTGGGTTGATGGCAATTGCCTTGTCAAAAGAGGCAATGGCTTCTGCATGCCGTCCGAGTTCACCCAGCGCAAGTCCGCGATTGTACCATGCCTCAGCGAAATCTGGGTTGATAGCAATTGCCTTGTCAAAAGAGACGACCGCTTCTGCATACTGTCCAAGTTCTGCATACCGTCCGAGTTTACCTAGCGCAAGTCCGCGATTGTACCACGCATTGGCATCATCTGGGTTGATGGCAAGAGCCCTGTCATATTCTTGGATTGCTCCACGATAATTACGAATACTGGCAAGTCTTATGCCTTCGTTAAGGAAATCATAAACACCTTTAGCATTCTTTGAAGGTTCCTCGGTATTTTGTCGAGAAGAAACAGTGAGAATACGCGCCCCGCAATTTTTACAAAACACCGGCTCTCCGGTAAAAGAACTCCCGCACTTCGGGCATCTCTTTCTATTAGTTGATGGAGATTCCGGCGGCATGGCAATCAATTGATTAAGACTCTTACCCCCAATGAGAATAAAGGTACCTCCATTTTTCATTCAATTGCCTTTGAAAAATGCAACGAGAGTATAGGATCCGTAAATTGAAAGAAGAACGAGAAATGCAATTGAAATATTCTCGTTCTAGGGGGGTAGGTCAGGGGATCCCGGTTTTGAAGAAGATAGAATTATTCAGAAAAATCCGACGTTGAAAATGAGTAATTCTCATAGTCTTGTTTCGGGATGATAGAATTTTAAAAAAATCAAAAAGGTTTTTTTCTCAAAACGCAAATCAATTTTAATGGTTCCATTTAAAAAGCAGTATAAAAAAACAATTCAAACTTTTTCAAAATTTACAATTTCTCTTGAAGAGAAAGAGAAGATTAAAGATGATTTTATTGAGTTCTACAATGCTTCTTTGTCATCGAAAAATATTATTAGTCGAGCCTATTCCTCAAAACCCAGACATTGGTATTATGATCGAATTATTGAATGGGGTGATCGAGCAAAAAATTACAGCCCTTTTAAAATTTTTACAAAAAAGAGTAATGACGCAATAGATGATTTAGAAAATCTTAATGACTTTTTTACAATATTTGATTTGGCAAGGACTTTATCACCTTTTATAACCTTTGGTTTGATGTATATATCAAGGAATTTTAATGAATACCTTTCTCTAGGATTTTTACTTTTTTCAGTTTTCCTCATAATAATAAATTGGGCAGTTGAAATAACTCGAATAAATTCCAATGCAGTTCTAAAAATTATTGATACTCTAATTTTTACAGATTCGACAATTTTATCAGCTGATGGCTCACTACCAGACAAAGAAAAATTATATGCGCCTTATATCTGGAATAGATCGTTATGTGATCCTTCAACAATAACGGTTTTTTTGTTTCTTATTTACTTCAAAAAAATCATGCCAAAAAGTTACGCGAAGACGAAAAAATCCGCCGTCCGTTTATTTCCACTATATATGACGTCAATTTCTTTGTCCAACAAAAAAGTTAGTCGAATTAATTTTTTACTTTTTTACTTCAAAAACAGAAAAATAGTCAAATAAATATTCCTATCGGATGAGTTTGAAAAATTGTTTGTCTGTAGAGTTATACGCACAATAAACACAGATTTCGCACCCTAAGAAATATGGTTCAACCTTCTTTTTTCCCGCAAGCGCAGCGGCATTGCAGTACCAGCAGATCAGCACCGACCCGGCGCAACAAGGCACGATGAACGCGGGCGGAGAGGCAGATCCAAAACTCCCCCTCCTTTGTTCCCGCCAACCTGTAGTCCGACCCGGCAGCCGATCGCCTGCTGGAAAGAACATAAAAGGACATTTTGGAAGACCGTCGGTAGAATGCAAAAAAATGACCGGTTTTATGGTGAATAAGACTTGGTTTTCTGTGAATAAGACCTAAAACGGCATCCCGCAGGACCGGGTTGATCCAAGTTCCTGTACTTTCACCGTCGGAGGATTAGTTACTGTAGGATTTGATGGATGGTCGGTACCATTCAGCTGGTCACGACCGGCATGAGACAGATCAACCGGGCGGATCTTGATCCCTCCTCCCGGATACCAAAAACGGTATGATCAAAACCGGTGCCGGTTCCTTTTCAACTATCTGCAGGTAATCCGGCAGCCGATCGCCTGCTGGAAAGCGTCCATTAGCGATCATTTTTAAGGCCATTTCATATCTATTCCGGGTAATTCGAACCCGATAATCCTGTATTTCCGGAACCATGTACCGGAATTCGCCCTTTTATGCAACCTGATGCCCTTCCGGCCACCCATTTTCAGGGTGGGTGAACAGGAGTCTCCGACGGAGAGGGGATCCCAGAAGTTCATGGCGTACGGTGAAGCCACCACCATCGATCCGGTGATTAGGATCCTGGATCATATTGACCGGAAGAGAGCCCCCAAAAAACCCTGTTTTTCCGTGTCCGGGCATCTATAGCCCGATCCCCCAACCGATCCTCTGTCCAAAAGCATCCATTAGCGATCATTTTTGAGCCCGTTTTACTCAGCATTTGCACAATCGGAGTGCAATACAGGTAGATCTCCTTGCCAATGTACCGGAATTCGCCTGTTTGTGCAACCTGATACCATTTCGGACTCCCATATTCATGGTAGGAAGACATGAGTCTCCGACGGAGAGAGCCTACCCGGGACTGGTGCCCGCCTTCAGGGAGGATGGGGGACTTACATAACCCTGAACTGCAATATCTTTTAAACTCGCACAAAAGAGAACCCAGCGCCTTGAACATCAAGGCAGAGCGCCCCGACCGGGATATTCCTCTTACTTCCTGAATTATTCAAAATCAACAGTCTGTTATTTAAAAAATCACAGAAGGAAAAAACCTTATTCCCTTGAACTCATACAATGAGGAAAGGAGGTTAGATCTTTTTATCCTTAATAAGAATTTGAAAGTACACTTTCACGTATTCACGAGGATAAAAGATCATTAAACTCTATGCAATTGTTGGTCAGCCCCAGCAGCATCGAAGAGGCAAGACGGTCTGTTGCCGCTGATATTATCGATGTCAAAAAACCTTCTGAGGGCTCGCTCGGCGCCAACTTTCCCTGGGTAATCCGCGAGATCAAAGCGTTTGCGAAAAAACCCGTGAGTGCTGCGATCGGAGACTTCTCCTTCAAACCGGGCGGGGCTTCACTCGCTGCCTACGGGGCTGCCTGTGCCGGGGCTGACTATGTGAAGATCGGGTTGGCGTTCGATGGGAATGAACGTGCCCGCGAGGTCATCAGTGCGGTTGTAAAGGCGGTTAAAGACGAGTTCCCGAAAAAATTTGTCGTCATCTCCGGGTATTCGGACTTCGAACGGATGGGTTCGATCTCTCCGTTTGATATGGCGCCTGTTGCTGCCGAATGCGGTGCAGACTTTGCCATGGTAGATACGGGTGTCAAAGACGGCAAAAGCACGTTATCGTTTATGGATGAGAAGACACTCCGCTCGTTTGTTGAAGAGAACAAAAAACTTGGACTCGGGACTGCACTCGCCGGTTCACTGAAGTTCGACGACATTGACGCATTAAAAAGGATCAACCCGGATATTATCGGCGTGCGGGGAATGGTCTGTGGTGGCGACCGGAATGCGACCATCCGTGAAGACCTCATCACTGCCGCACTTGCCAGGATCAGGTGAATTATGTACATTGAGAAACTGGATGTCCCACTATCCCTCACTTTTGATGATGTGCTGCTCGAGCCACAGGAATCCTGGCTTGAGCCCGCAGATGCGGACACACGTTCAAGGTTTTCGAAGAATATCGCATTAATGATCCCGCTTGTTTCTGCCGCAATGGATACGGTGACCGAGGCAATGATGGCGATCGCTCTCGCCCGCGAAGGTGGTATCGGTGTGATCCACCGGAATATGACGCCCGAAGACGAGCTCGCAGAAATGATCACCGTCAAACAGGCGGAAGAACTGATCGAACGCGATGTCATCTTTGTGGAGCAGAACGCAACGGTGGCTGATGCAGAGCGCCTCATGAACCAGCACAGCATCGGTGGCGTGCCGGTTGTTGACAAGGGTAAGATCATCGGCATCGTTTCGCGGCGCGATGTCCGGGCGATCGTCTCCCGCCGCGGGGAAGAGGGCATCAAGTCTATTATGACAAAGAAACCGATCACGGCTGACGAGGATATCACGGCTGAACGGGCGCTCGAAATCATGTACACGAGCAAGATCGAACGCCTCCCGGTGGCGGATAAACGGGGCAGGCTGATCGGGATCATCACGATGCAGGATATTCTCGACAAGCGCCAGTACCCGAATGCGACCCGGGATACGAAGGGAAATCTCCGTTTGGCTGCGGCAGTGGGTCCATTCGATCTCTCCCGTGCGACGCTCCTTGACGAAAACGGCGTAGATGCCCTGGTCGTAGACTGCGCTCACGGGCACAACATGAAAGTGGTCGCGGCAGTAAAAGATATCAAGGGCAGCGTGAGGGCTGACGTTATCGCGGGCAATATTGCAACGTTAAAGGCAGCCGAGGCTCTGCTCGGAACGGGCGTGGATGGCATCAAAGTCGGCATCGGTCCGGGCTCAATCTGCACGACCCGGATCGTTGCGGGTACTGGGGTCCCGCAGATTACTGCCCTCTCACAGGTGGCAGATGTCACTCGTGATGCCGATGTGCCCATCATCGCCGATGGTGGCGTACGGTACAGCGGAGATGTGGCAAAGGCGATCGCTGCTGGTGCCGATAGTGTGATGATGGGCAGCATGTTTGCCGGCACTGATGAAGCCCCGGGCAAAGTAATTACGATCAAGGGCAGGCGCTACAAGCAGTACCGCGGTATGGGATCGCTCGGGGTTATGAGTACGGGACAATCAAGCGACCGCTATTTCCAGAAGAAGGGGATCGGCAGCACGAAGTTTGTCCCTGAAGGTGTGGAAGGCGTAACCCCGTATGTGGGGCACGTGGGTGAAGTGATCTACCAACTGGTGGGCGGACTTAAAGCAGCCATGGGCTATACCGGATCAAAGACCATTGCCGACATGCACTCGAAGGCAAAGTTTATCCGGATCACAAATGCCGGTATGACCGAAAGCCACCCGCATAATATCCTCATCACCGATGAGGCGCCGAACTACCGGCTGTTCGAATGAACTTTTTTTTTGAATTTTTTTTCTAATTTTCTCGCACGCGTGGAAAAAAATATTTTCTGGATTTTCGGTGAGCGCCAAAATTTTCGTGAGATTTTTTACCGGCAACAATTCTGTTCCGGAAATTTTTTGCTGTCCCGGGATTCCTCTCAAGAGAGAATCGATCGTGATCCGCATTCACGATGATTAAAATTCGTGGGGGAGCCGTAATCACCGTATCAAAAAAGGGTTGGGATTTATCAAGGTTAACTCAAACCTGTTGCTTTGCACGGAAACGGTTTCTGACCTTTTCAGAAAAAAATTTCCCAACTGCCGGAGCACTGATGAGGTCTGCGTATACCTTGGAAGGAACACTCGAGTATTGATAAATCAGTCCGGAATGGAATTCGATTTCCATATTCTTTTTATCGGTATCGTACCCTACGGACCGCAGGATTGTTGATTGAACGGGTTGTCTATCCAAAAGATATCACCACTAGTTAATAGGCTCGCTGAAGGGATAATAGTTAGTAATAAAAAAATAATAAAATAATTTCCGAATTTTGGATTTTTTAAAATTGTTCATACAAACTTTTTTCCCATTTCCAGTTCCGGGTATGAGAATGAACGCGACACAAAAACGCGAGTCCCACTCCAATTTCAATTCCGGTAGGTCTTGTCTCCTGTTACCTGTTCATTCGCGTAACCAGAAACGGGATCATCGTATTTATCATCACATGTGTTCTCGTCTCCCGGCTGAACAGGGTACATCCTCTCGCCCGTATCAAGTCGCAGGTGGACATGCCTGTCAAAAAAGAAAAACGCTGTGAATTCACGTGTGGAGACGTCGAACGCTACTAAAAAGTTCCATTCATAATTTAAATATTAAAAAAACTAACGTAAAGTAAATATGGACGACGCAGTTGAGGTTGCCCGCCTGCTCGATATCCTCGGTAACCGGAACCGGCGGCGTATCATCGAACTGCTACGGCAGAAACCTTGTTTTGTCACCGAGATATCGCACACGCTCATGCTCTCACCGAAGGCGGTGATCGAACACCTCCAGATGATGGAGCGGGAAGCAATCCTCTCCTGCCAGTTCGATGACCGACGGCGCAAATACTACTATCTCGCAAACGACATCCTTGTGGATGTCAGCCTGCGAAGCATGCAGAGCGAGATGATGCTGCAGGTGCAGGCAGAACAAACCGCAGCTGCCGACCAGGTGAGCCACGCAGTCGCCATGCTCGGACAGATGATCAAGGCAAACGACCAGCTCCTCTCCAGCCTTGAACAGATCAATTACGACATCGAAATAAAGATCAGCGATATTGCCAGTAACCATAAGGATTTATTCAGGAGCGAACGAGAACTTACAATAGTAATCGCCCTCTCACATGACTCCCTGACCCTTGCAGAACTTGCCGAGGTCACCGGGTACCCAAAGAAAGAACTTGCGGAGATCCTGCGGCGGTTCCAGAAAAAAGATATTGTTTCGCAATCAAAAGATCGGTTCACACTCAGAGGTGTCCATGCCGAATAGTTCTCACAACCCATACGATGACATCTTCAACAACATGTCAAAAATTGTCGATGAGATCGTGAAGAATATGCCAGAGGCGCAACACGCACGCATTATCGGCTACACGATCGTCACAAGGCATGCATCCGGAGACCCGAAGTGCTTCAGGACTGGTGGTGATGAAGACGAAGGGGATATCCCATACGAAGTGGTCGAGACAGATACCCAGATCTTCATTACTGCAGCGATTCCTTCTTATGCAGAGCATTTACCGTATGCGGATATTCAATCAAACACCGTGCACATCTGCTTTGATAACCGTACCACTGCGATCATGCTCAACCAGCCGATCGATGTTTTCCATAGCACGTATCGTGTGCACCGCGGTGTAATGGATATCACCCTCGCAAAAATCAACCAGTTCTGATTTTTACCCGATTTTCGCGAGAAAATTTTTTAATTGCAACTTTCAGGACAGATCATACCTCTACCGGTGTATCAGAAGGAACCCACGCGCCAATGGATTTTTTGCCTGCCTTAAACTCGTGGAACTGCCGCAGTGAAACCGTAAGATCACGAGTGAATGCGAAATACCCGATCTGCGTGTTCCGGCAGAGTTTCATCGCCATGTCCATGAGCCCCCGGGGATCAGGACGCGCCTCTCCGAGCCAGATATGGAAGATATTACCCCCATCAACAATCGGGAAGAAGACGTTCTCGACGTCTATGCGGTTTGTCAGCGGGACATCTGCACCCGGCGCGACGTGCGTACCGTTCGTGTAATAAATGGGCAGATCACGGATTTTGCCCAGATGTTCCAGCCCGTACTCGATATCTCCCTTGATCACCTTCAGGGCAAAATCATGGTATCGTTTGTCGAGAAGATCGGCAACAGCAAATCGCTGTCCGGTCGTTTCTGCTGGTGTCCGGGCAAGGGCAATCGTCATATCATTCTTCTTTGAGAGTTCACTGGCGTAGATCTCCATCTCGGTCATGGCACGGACAGCAAGTACAAACGCTTCCTTTGACTCGTGGAGTTGCGATTTGATGTGGTGCTGAACCATCTCGTTCACGCCGACAATTCCGATTGTGTACACCAGTCCTTCAAGGTCGACCGCGATTGCGCCTCGTTCTCCGGTAGTGGGGTCTTTCGGGCGCTGCATGGCAAACGGCATACGGTTGTTCGTACGGATGTTATCCATCCAGCGCCGCTTGATCCTGAAGATCTCAACTGCCACGTCCATCAGTGACCGGAGCTCGGCAAAGAGTCGCTTGTCATCCCCCTCCGCCTTGTACGCTGCACGGGGGCAGTTCACCGAGACAACCTGCCACGAGCCCATGGAGAAGTGCTTGCCATCCGTGAAATAGAGTTTCCGGTCGAAATCCGAGTCCTTGTCGGCAATCGCAGAGAACTGGTAGGCGCAGCACTGGTAGCAGGAGATCCCTTTTCCTGCACCCCGGTAAACGGGAAGCTGGTTGTCGTAGTAGGTTGTACCAAACTTTGAGGCGAGTTCAAAGGTCATCAGGTACAATTCCTGGAACGTCGGGAGGTCGGGGTACTTGCGGTTGAACTCCTCACGTTCGTTCATGAAGTCCGGCTCGACCGAGATCTCAGGTTTTGGGAAGTTGAAAGGTTTTCCCCAGTAATCTCCCTCAAGCATCACCTCCATGAGCGCTTTGAAGAGGAGCCGCACTTCGCGCTCGAACTCACCATACGTGCGGAGGGGTGCAGACTTTCCATCCCAGACTTTGCCCTTGTAGACGCAGGGCTTGTCCTGCCAGAGCGTGGGAACACCGGGCGAGAGCTGGACTGACGAGAACACCAGCTGCCCGCCACGGGCAACCATCATCTGTGTCATTTCGTAGACGAACATCTGCATGTTCTGCTTGATTTCATTATACGCCATCCCCTCCATGTATGGGGCGATAAACGTGAGGAAATTATAGTAACCCTGCCCACCGGCAAAATTTGTCTGGGCAGAACCCAGTGCCTTGACCGCGTGGAGGATTGCGACTTCCGCTCGTTTCGCCGGTCCTGCCACCGAGGCTTTTGTCCCGTTACCGTCAGGCATCAGCCCGTAGTAGAGGAAGTAGCGCAGGTCCCAATCCTGGCAAAAGGGTCTCGTACCGAAATATTCCAGGTCATGGATGTGCATCTCTCCGGCGAGGTGGTGATCGGCGAGCTCCGGGGGGAGCTGGAGCAGGTACTGCTCCTTTGAGATCTTGTCCGCTTTCTTCTTGTGCGAGGTCTCGGCATTCTCCTGGAGGTTCGCGTTATCGTGCGCTTCAAAACCCATGCCCACATCGATCTGGTGGGCATCATATACCGGGGTACCAACGCGGGTGCACACATTCCGGTACTGCACCATGCCTTTTTCGAGGAGCGTAATATTCATAATCTCCCGTATGAGCGGCCCGGAGAGCGATTTTAATCCAAGCGTCAGGATGCGCTGTTCAACGAGACGTGCGATCTCCTGGGCTGTCACCTCGTCCGCACCTTCATACCCGTAAAAATCCTCGACCAGTTTGGTCTCTTCAAGGATCTGGCGGACTATCCTGTCACGATCCCATTCGATGATATGCCCATCGGAAGTCCGGACAAACGGAAGTGCGGGAAAGAAGCTGCCGTCAAGGGTCCGTTGCTTGGTCTCCCGCCGTGCCATCATTCACCTTTGATCAGATGTGTGATGTGTTCACTGTTCATCTTGCCTGCCGGAAAAAGGTCTGCGGATGTAAAAAATGCATCATTCTTCTGGAGCACGGGGGCTTCGTTTACAAAAATCCCATTGACGCGGAGATCAGTTAAGGATTCGGCAGTTGACATGTCGCGCTCGACAAATGTGCACCCGTTCTTTTTTAAAAAGCCCTTTAACAGTTCACAATTCGGGCAGCATTCCAGCGTGTATATGATCAACTGCATTTTTGTTTGCATAAAAAAAATCCCTCGCTTGAGTCATTTATGCAATAGGTATTCCGGGATAAAAAAATCTTGGTTTTAGCATTGGCACAAGCCCACTCGAAACCTGTGGTATCGATTACCATTTGTAGGGGAATAGTAAATAGTACCGTAATGGTCAGGGCGTTTGTGGCACTTGAATTGTCCGGGGATACGAGGGAGCAGCTCGCGGGAGCGCAGGATGTGTTGCGCGGTTGTTCGGCACGCCTCACCTTTGTTGATCCGGCACTCATCCACATCACGATGAAGTTTCTGGGCGAAGTTGATGAGAAAGACGTCCCGCTGGTGATTGCCACCCTCAGATCGATACAGTTCACTCCGTTTTCGGTCACTGCCGGGTGCGTGACGGTGAACAACCCACGACGCCCGCACACGGTCTGGTGTGTGGTCGAAGACGGCGGTAAGAGTAAGGAACTCTTCAAACGTGTTGAAGCCGCGCTTGAACCGCTGGGCTTTTTACGTGAAACGCGCCCGTTCACCCCCCATGCCACAGTAGCGCGGGTAAAGGTGGCTGACCCATCATTGTTCCGGCAGATCGATCTGTTAAAAGACAGAACGTACGGGAGCTGTGGCATAACCGGGCTGAAACTCAAGAAGAGCACGCTCACCCCAAAAGGACCGGTTTACGAGGATCTGCTGGAGGTCGCATGGTAAACCGGTTGCCGCTCGAAGAAGAGGTGCTCTCCCGGCTCCTCCGCCCGACAGCAGAGGAACGCGACTACATCTGCGGTGTGGCAAAAAACCTGCTTGCTGCTATCAACAAGAGCGGTATGGCGGAGGGGATGGTTGTCGGTTCGATTGCACGGAATACCTGGGTGAAGGGGGATCATGACCTCGACGTTTTCATGCTCTTTGATCCCGCCATGCCACGCGAAGCGCTGGAAGCGGAAGGACTCGCGCTTGCCCGGAAGATCGCGTGCCAGTTTACCAGTAATTACCATGAAAAATATGCAGAGCACCCGTACATCAACGCCTGCATTGAATCTATTGACGTGGATATTGTCCCCTGCTACAAGGTAACGAGCGCTGGCGCGATCCAGAGCGCAGTTGACCGGACGCCATTCCATACCCGGTACATCACCGATAAGATCAACGGGCTTATCGATGATGTGCTGCTCTTAAAACAGTTTTTTAAAACCGGGGGGATTTATGGCTCTGACCAGATGACTGAAGGTTTTTCCGGCTATCTCTGTGAGCTGCTTATCCTTTACTATGGCGGTTTTTCTGCGCTGTTGACCGCAGCAGCAGATTGGCGCCCTCACCTTGTGATCGATATAGAGAACCACGCGACAAAAAAATTTGATGAACCGCTCGTCGTGATTGATCCGGTTGATCCGAAACGCAATGTGGCAGCGGCAGTCTCGCTTGACCGGATGGTTGAGTTCATCGAACTTGCGCGGGGTTACATAGAGTCACCAGACGAAAAATTCTTCACGCTGACACAGCCGCAATCGATCACACAAGAGCACCTTGTCTCGCTGCTCCGCGAGCGGGGAACCTGCCTGTATGCAATTACCTTTGCCACGCCACCCTACATCGAGGAGATCGTCGTTCCCCAGCTGAAGCGCAGCGTTCATGCAATCTGCGAACACCTTGAGCGCAACGGCTTCTCAGTACACCATGCCCACTACCAGATGCATCCGGAGCGGTGCATGTTCCTGTTCGAACTCCTTGTCGGGGAACTCCCGAAGATCAGAAAGCACATGGGACCCCCGCTCTGGAACTCGGTAAATGCCGAAAAGTTCAGAACGACGCACGAGAACGATCCGCTGCCGGGACCCTTTATCGTTGACGGGCGTTACGAGATGGAAGTCGTGCGGGAGTTCACGCATGCAGCAGATATCCTCTCATCCGCATCGCTCCTGAACGTCCGTCTCGGTAAACACGTGCGCCAGTCGCTTGAAAAGGACTGGATGGTTCTTTTTGGGGCAGACTGCTGGCAGGAAGAGTTTGCTGCATTCATTTACGGATTTTTTGAGCGGTATTCCCCGCTGACGAGAATCCGGATGACGGAGGAACAGGAAGTGCCAGGAGAAGATCAAAAAAAGGGTTAGTTGTGGCTGTGCCCTGTCTCACCGACCCAATGTGATGCGGACAGGGTGAAGACCCGTAACGGGCTCCAGGACAAAACGTTCACGCTTTGTGAACAGAAGGTTTATGATCCGTGAACACGCTGACCCGGAAAGTCACCATTATTTTTTGGAGTTTCTCTTGATCTTTGCTGCCGCGAGTTTCTCAATCGCAGCGGAGTCAACAGTGTCTGCCAGCGTCAGTTGATTGTTCCTCTCCGCGCTTTCGACAAAACCGTTCCCGGTAGCAGTGCGGATAATGAGCGTCGTTGAACCAGCAGGACTCCCTATAGCACCCGCCGAGATGTCGGCACAACCGGATGTCAGATCCGTGCAGTAATGGCACCCGCTCCGGATGCAGGCATCCAGTTCCGCGAGCGGTACGATGACCGTACTTCCATCCTGCTTTGTGATCTCCAGTTTTCCTTTCACGTCCAGTTTCCGGATCTCATAGGGTTCGATCTTGTAGTGCTCCCGGATTTTGCCGTTGACGAGAGCTGAATAGTCAAACGTCTCAGTACAGAACAACCCGATGACAAGACGGATCACATTTCCATACGGTTTGAGCAGATCATTCTCGCTCGTCCGCATTCGCGCCACTGCCTGCACTGCGCAGGGAACACCAACGACCGCAATCCGCCGGAACTTGCGATCCACCACCGCATGTTTGAGCGCGGCAAGAAGCGGCACCCACCAGCTGTAGCGGCTGCCCGCCTGCTGGATCAGGACATCAGATTTGGTGATGACCACCGATGAAGGTTTGAGTGTCCAGTGGTCCTGTGTGACCGTGACCACTGCATCGATCAGCCCCTCGTCAAGGGCATTTGCAAGAATTGCCGTCACTGCTCCGCCACTCTGCCGGTGCGGGATATCAAAGACTGCCTGTGCAGAGACAAGGCGAAGAAACGTCCCTAGCGTCTCTTTTGGCTGATCAGAAATACGGGGACAGACGGAATAACATGCACCGCAAGGCACGCAGTCAGTCGCCTGCTTACAGTAGCCGTTGCTTGTCGGAGTTATAACCATCTCCCCTTCGTTAAAGCAGATCGAATCTGCCGGGCAGACCGCAACGCAGGCACCGCACCCGGAGCATCTGCCGGTGTCCCAGATCTCACTTTTCAGATCAAGATAACTTTTCGCTGCCATCGCCATCACTCCCATGTATATTTGTTCGCAAACGGGCGGGCGCCTGCCGGTGAAATCCGCGTATATTCCGATGCAAGCAATGGCACTGAATCAATGCCAAACAATTGGGAAAAATCCCGTATGATTGGCGCGATCATCGCCTTTTCGTCTTCGGTTGCCGCGAGCTGCCGTGCACCGACACCCAGGTATTTTTCATCCACTTTTCCCCGCACAAAAATTTCCCCTCCATGAATACCACTCCCGAGACCACGCTCAGAAATGGGTGTGACGCCGTTTAAGCCCAGTACGATAAGGAGTCCGCCTGCCATGTACTCGCCAAGAAACGCCCGTGCCGCACCCCCGACAACAAGAACCGGGCGTTTTTCCCTGTACTGTTTCATGTGGATGCCGCCCCGGTACCCGATATTATCCCGGACGAAGACCCGCCCGCCCCGCATGCTGTGCGCGACCGCATCTCCCGCGCTGCCGTGAATAATGATCGTACCTGCATCCATCGTGTTGCCCGGCGCATGGTCGGCGTTGCCATTGACGATGATGGTCGGACCGCTCATGAACATGCCAAGGTCGCCACCGGGCACCCCGTTAACCGTAATGGTAACACCGTCACCTCGCAACCCGTCACCGATAAAACGCTGTCCGAGCACGTGGTCAATCACGATCTCCTGTGCACCGCCGGAGACTGCTTTGCGTATCTGCTGGTTGAGGGGGGTGTAGTGGAGTCCCTGTGCATCAATATGAACGGTCGCCATCCTCACGCACCCACAGATTTGACATCGAGCACCTGCATCAGCGCTTCGTCCAGCATGTATCCCCGGAGACGGTCCCGGTTGCCCCGCAGGCTCTCGATGCTGTTGATGCCGGCAGCACCCATGAGCTCGGCAAGCTCGTCGGTCCACGCATGGATGAGGTTTGCGACCTGCACCGATGCGGTTTCGGGATCAAGCCTTTGAGTGAGTTCCGGTTTCTGTGTCGCTATACCCCAGGCACACTGTCCCCGGTAACAGGTGCCGCAGACACGGCACCCCATCGCGACAAGTGCCGATGTGCCGATATACACTGCATCGGCTCCCAGTGCAATCGCTTTTGCGATATCTGCACTCTCCCGGATCCCGCCGCTTGCAATCAGCGAGACTTCGTTTCGTATTCCCTGCTGGCGAAGCTTTGCATCCACACTCGCGATTGCTGCCTCAATCGGGATGCCGACATGGTCCCGGAAAACTCTCGGGGCAGCTCCTGTCCCGCCACGGAACCCGTCAACGACCACGGCATCTGCTGAAGAACGGGCGATACCAGCGGCAATTGCCGCCACATTATGCACAGCGGCAATCTTGACAAAGACCGGTTTTTTCCATTCGGTCGCTTCCTTTAAGCTGCGTACAAGCTGTTTTAAGTCCTCGATACTGTAGATGTCGTGATGCGGCGCCGGGCTTATCGCGTCGCTCCCCTCCGGGATCATCCGGGTGCATGAAACATCAGCACAGACTTTTTCCCCGGGCAGGTGCCCGCCGATTCCCGGCTTCGCGCCCTGCCCAATCTTGATCTCGATTGCGGCACCTCGTTCGAGATAATTGATGTCCACGCCAAAACGCCCGGAGGCAACCTGCACGATCATGTGTTTCTGGTACGGGTAGAGCGACTCATGCAACCCGCCTTCTCCGGTGCCCATGAACGTCCCGACATGGCTCACCGCTTTTGCGAGCGCAGTCTGGGCGTTTAAGCTGATCGCACCGTAACTCATGTGCCCGATCATGATCGGCGTCTCGATCTGGAGATTCGGGGTAAGTTGTGTAATGAGTTCCACTTCCCCGTCCGGGAACTCTTTAAGCGTGAGTGAGGCAGGTTTTTTCCCGAGGTAGGTACGTAACTCCATGGGTTCGCGGAGCGGATCGATTGAGGGATTTGTCACCTGGCAAGCGTCAAGCACAAGCCGGTCAAAGATGATCGGGTACGGCAGGGCATTACCCATGCCGGCAAGGATAATTTTCCCGGTCTTTGCCTGGTTGAAGATTGCCTCACGGATGTCACGTGTCCAGACCGGGTGGCTCCGGTAATCCGTCGGTTTTTCGGCAATGTCGATGGCATCGCGGGGGCAAAATGCGAGACAGCGGTGACAGGCGACACAGTTGCGCGAGTTCACCCGGATCATCTCACTATCTTTGCGAAAGACGCCATAGGAACAATTCTCCACGCACCTGCCGCAGACCATGCATCGATCAGGGTCTACGCTCACCTTGAATTTGGAGGGAACACTCCCGATGCTCATGCGATGACCCTCCCGATGATGGGCTCACCGGCTTTTGGCATCGTGATGCGTTCAACTTTCGGTTCAAGTGTCCTGATTGCCGCTTCTTCACTTGAGATGTAGAGCCGGTCCCCAAACTCCCCGGTAACAAGCGGGCGCAGTTTGATCCGGTCCGTGAAACCAACGAGCGCCTCCTCGTTTGCGACGCAGATCGCAAACGGACCATTCATGAGCGCCGGGCCGTACGTGAGCCGTATGGCACGATTGAGCTCCTGCTCCTTTTCCGGCATCGCATCAATTTCATCCCAGAATGGGGGTGCGAGCGCACGGACTGCCATTTTCTCGGACAAACCGTGCTTTCGTATAAGCAGGTCAACAAGATACGCGACAACTTCCGTATCTGTATACATGGTGCACTGGTAGCCGTAACTTTCGATGTACCGCCGGTTTGTTCCATAGGATGTGATCTCGCCGTTGTGTACAACACTCCAGTTTAAGAGGTTGAACGGGTGCGCTCCACCCCACCAGCCGGGTGTATTTGTCGGGTACCGGTTGTGAGCCAGCCACAGGTAACCGTTGTAGTCCTGGATCCGGTAGAAGTCCGCAACTTCCTCGGGCCAGCCCGCCGCTTTGAAGACGCCAAGATTTTTCCCTGAGGAAAAGATTAATGCGCCGTTTTTGGCTGCATTCACTTTCATAACAAGGTGCATGACGATATCTTCATCGGGGGTGGTACTTTTCGGCATCAGGCTCCGGTCGGGTCTGAAGAAATACCGCCACGGAGTATGGACTTTTCTGATGTTGGGTTGCTCGTACGTCTTGATCTGCTCATCATGGACGATCGTTCCCCATTTCTCTAGCAGGATATCAAGTGCTGCCTTGTTCTCGCGTATGTTATCAAAAAAAACATGCAGCGCGTAGAAGTCCTTGTACTCCGGATAGATACCATATGCAACATATCCGGCTCCTTCACCACTTCCCCGCTCGTTCATCATGGCTAGCGCTGCCTTGATTTTTGTGCCATCCATGCACTGGCGCCGCCGATCAATTACACCAATAATACCACACATATTATCACAATGAAGAATGATCTAGTAATGTTGAACATATGCTCGCTGGGATATGAACATTTGTTCAGGAAAGTTAGTTGAATAAATATATATATGATTGGGTGGAACATGACTTCCAATATGTCAGCAGATGTATCCAGAATTCTGAAAAAGATCGAGGCAGAGAAAATCAAATTCATCCGCCTCCAGTTTACTGACATTCAGGGACAGCCGAAAAATGTCTCAATCCCTGTAATTCAGGTTGAAAAAGCATTGACCGAAGGAATCTGGTTTGATGGATCCTCAATTGAAGGTTTTGCTCGGATTGAAGAGTCCGATATGCTCTTGAAGCCGGACATTGAAACGTTTTCGATCCTTCCGTGGAGACCGCAGGAGGGAAAGGTCGCACGGTTTATCTGCGATGTGCAGACCTATGGAAACAAACCATTTGACGGTGATCCCAGGTACATTTTACGAAAGACTCTCGCAGATGCAGCGAAGATGGGTTTTACGTTCAATACCGGTCCCGAACTTGAATTTTTCCTTTTCAAGATGATTGACGGTATGCCCACTACCCAGTTCAAGGATCATGGCGCATATTTCGATCTCGCGCCAACGGATTCTGCCGAAGATGTCAGGAGAGATGTCGTGCTCGCATTGAGCGACATGGGTTTTGAGATCGAAGCGTCCCACCATGAAGTGGCAGAGAGCCAGCACGAGATCGATTTCAAGTACGGCGATGCACTGATGACCGCTGACCGTGTCATCACATTCAAGTTTGCAACGAAGTCCATCGCGCTTCAATACGGTTTACACGCATCATTTATGGCAAAGCCGATTGGCGGCATCAACGGAAGCGGCATGCATACTCACGGGTCGCTCGCAAAGGACGGCAAGAATGCATTCTATGATGCAAATGCTGAACTGGGTCTGTCCGATACCGCCCTGTACTATATTGGGGGACTCCTTAAACATGCAAAGGCAATTACCCGTGTTGCAAACCCGACGATCAATTCATATAAGCGACTCGTGCCAGGCTATGAAGCGCCCTGCTACATTTCCTGGAGCGCTGCAAACCGTTCAGCGCTTGTCCGTGTCCCGGCAGCACGCGGTAACAGTACCCGTGCTGAATTCCGCAGCCCTGACCCGATGTGCAACCCGTATCTTTTGTTTGCCTGTATGCTCGCTGCAGGTCTTGACGGTATCAGGAACAAGATCATGCCCCCGGAAAGCACGAATACAAACATCTATCATCTCGATGCAAAAGCGAGAAAGAAACTCCACATCGACATGCTCCCGGGTACCCTCATGGAGTCCAACGCAGCACTCCTCAAGGATGAAGTGCTCTGCAACGTTCTTGGCGACCACGTAGTCACCAACCTTACACAGATAGCAGAGATGGAATCTGATGCCTTCCGTCTCGCGGTTCACCCGTGGGAACTGGACAGGTACCTTGCAACCTATTAATTCTCTAAAAATTTTTTTGCGAACTTTTTTTTGCCGGGTTTTTTTAATAACACACAATTTAGACTTTTGCATAAATATTTTCGATTGTACTTTTGTACCAGTTGAGTTCAGAAAAATCCCTGCATTTTTGCCAGAAGACATTTTTTTCAACACTAATTGTACAAATAGGTTACTTTTTTCGAGTTATGCAACAGCCATATAAATGAACTCAATCTTTTGTATAGAATGCCGCACCCACAAGCGCATCCCAGTATTCAGTGCAGTTCTTATTGCAGTACCCGCCTCCCATCACCTGATCAGGATCGAAATGGGATAACGCGAGCGCAATCGTCCCCTCGTCCGGATCCATGACGATGAGCTGGTGGAGATCATACTCGTTTGCCAGATCGAAGACCGTATTGAGTTGATCCTTTGACACAGCGATCCGCTGCTGGTGCTCCATTAAGCATTCCAGGCTCTCCCGGTCCTGATGAGGAAAAAAGAAGAACACGTTTTGTCGTGCGAGCCGGGTAATCTCCGCGTCATCCGCTGTTTCGCATACAAGAACGTGCCCTGCAATCCCTGCATCCCGCATCGCCCGCATAAGCGTGCGGTATGCCCCGGTGAGGGCATCGTTCCACTCATCCGCATCGTTGAAGTACGTATCCACAATCCCCAGTGTATGCGGCGCCGGCATCGCACACCAGGCACCCTTTTTCTGCGCAACCATTGCACAGGCATCCTCAATCACCGCACCGGTTTGCACCCAAATCTCGTCAACCGCCTTTTTATCCACAACGCCAAGCAGGCACGGCAGAATACGGTCGGCATAAAATCTCCCCCCGGTGCAGGGCATCGTGATCCCTGCCAAAAGCTGCGGGGCAAGCAACTGGTTAACGTGGTAGGTCAGTATGTCCGCAGTCATGCCGCGATGCTCCGCCACCCAGATGGCGAGCGCTGGAACGTCAGGCACACCAGGCTCCGCACCAAATGCCCTCGTTGAAAGATTCACCCTCTTGCCCATGGTATATGAATTATTACGTATCAGCATCTAAAAAGTACTGATGACAAAGCCACCGCTGCTGGTTACCTGCGGGCTGCCGTATACAAACGGTCCCTGCCATCTCGGGCATCTGCGAACGTACGTCCCTGCCGACTGTTACGTCCGCTACATGCGGCGGACTGGCGAAGAGGTCGTGTTTGTCTGCGGTTCGGACAACCATGGGACACCGATTGTCGTATCCGCTGAGGAACAGGGCGTCTCACCGCGGGCACTCTCAGAACAGTATCACAAGCATTTCGATGAGACCTTCAAACGGATGGGGGTAATATTCGATCAGTTCGGCATGACCGATGACCCGACAAATCATCGGCGAACAGCTGCTATTGTCAATGAATTGATTAAAAAAGGTTATATCTACAAACAGATCGTGCACCAGGCATACTGCACGAAATGCAAGCGGTTCCTCCCGGACCGGTACGTGGAAGGGGTCTGTCCTCACTGCGGGACACCGGCACGGGGTGACGAATGTGACCAGGGCTGCGGAAAGCACCTCGAACCCGGCGAAATCAAGGACCCTATCTGTAAAGTCTGCGGCACGAAGGCAGAGTTCCGGGACCAGGAACACTATTTCTTCAGGCTCTCCTCATTTAAGGACTTCCTGCTCTCGTATCTTGACACCGTGAAAGGCACGAGCAATGCAAGGAATTATGCAATCGGCTGGATAAAAGAAGAACTTCACGACTGGTGCATCACCCGCACACTCGAATGGGGCGTGAAGTTCCCCGGGAGGGACGATCTTGTGGTCTATGTCTGGGTAGACGCCCCCATCGGCTACATCGCATTCACTGAAGAGTGGGCAAAAAAAGCAAAAACAGACTGGAAGCGATACTGGTGCGGTGAGAACCGGGTCACTCACTTTATCGGAGGCGATATCATCTACCACCACAGCATATTCTGGCCGGCACTTCTTTCGGCAGCGGGTTATGGTGTCCCGCATGCGATCGTTGCCTCAGGCATGGTCAAGGTTGACGACCACAAGTTCTCGAAATCGCGTGGCTATGTCGTCTGGACGAATGACGATTACCTTGACCGCGGACTGCCTGCCGATTACCTGCGCTATTACCTGCTCGCGTATACGAGCCACACAAAGGAACTGAACTTTTCATGGAAGGTATTTGGCGAGCGGATCAACAACGAGGTCGTGAATATCTTCGGCAATTTTGTCTATCGCACCCTCTTCTTTGCCCAGAAGGAGTGGAACGGTGTGCCGGGTGGGACAGTTGATCCTGCGATCACATCCGAGATTGAAAAGAGCCTTGCAACAGTAGACCAGCTCATGAAGGATTACGAGTTCAAGGGCGCCGTGGACGCGGTCATGACACTCGCTGCATTCGGCAACACCTACATCCAGACTAATGCACCGTGGAAACTCATAAAGACAGATCGGGTTGCGGCGGCACAGGTGATCAGAAACTGTATCCAGATTGCAAAAACACTTGCACTGCTCATCGAGCCGGTAATGCCAGAAAAGGCGCAGGAGTGCTGGAAGATGCTTGGTTACGACGATGAGGTAGGCATGCACCCGGTGAGCGATGCGACGTATCCGGTGCCAGAAGCATGCATTGCAGCACCCACCCCGCTCTTTACAAAGATAGAAGAGACGCAGGTTGCAGAGCTCGATGCCCTGCTCCAGAAGCGGGTTACAGAGGCGACAAAAAAGATGGAGAAGACACCGATCGTATCATTCGAAGAGTTCCAGAAACTTGAACTCAAAACCGGAAGAATACTTGCGGCAGAACCCGTAAAAAAATCGAACAAACTGTTAAAACTGCAGATCGATATTGGTGGTGAAACCCGCCAGATCGTTGCGGGTATGCAGCAGTTCTACAAACCTGAGGAACTGGTAGGCAAAGATGTCGTGGTCGTCATCAATCTTGCGCCGGCAAAAATATTCGGCGTGGATAGCAATGGGATGGTGCTCGCTGCCGGGGATTCGGCATCGCTTCTTGTACCGCTGAGACCCGTGGAACCAGGATCAAAGATCCGGTAGGAATACCAGACCCGTGGGTCTAAAATGCAGAACCAAAATTGACTCAGGGTTTATTGAGAATTATTTCGAGATTGTTCCTGCAGGAATCGCAGAACATCTTTTTCTTCCCGTCAAGCTCATCAAGGGTATCAGGGCGGAACATAATGCACTCATGATCTGTGCAGTGTCCAAGCCCTAAAAGGTGCCCGACTTCATGTGTTCCTTCTTTTGTGAGCCGGTCAATCAGGTCCTCATCATCCCCTGCCTTCCCATAATATTCGTTTCCCAACCGTGCGCTGGAGACGACCGCTGCACCGACGGATTCCCGGGCGAGACCGAAGACCGAACTGTTCCCATTCTTGAATAAATCCTGGGATACAACCATCAGGACGGGTTCATGGATTCCGTGCCTGTGCTTGTATGCAAAAAGACTGTCTAATAGCACCTGTGCATCGACCTGCTTTCGTTCAACCACATACCCCATCATCCGCACATGATTTTCGTCAATCGTTACCGGAATGCCAATAATTGCAGAGATGTTGCGTGCAACCGGTAGCTGGAGACCTGCGGGGGATAACGAATCCCAAAAGATATGGATATGCATCGCTATATTCTGTTAGATGGGCGGCTATAAACATATTGAGAGATGCATCGGGACGTATATCGCCGCACACTACCAGAATGCGATAGAAACCGGCGTGGGAAAAAATACCGGTGTTGCGCAGATCCTCCATGAAGCGGGAATCAGCATCCGGTGTACCGATATCAGGCAGTTTTCACAACCGGACTGGCTTCCATTTACCATTGATGACATATTTGAGCCCGACCTTAATCTGTATGCGGGAGCGGATCTCCTCTATGCTATCCGTCCTGCAGAAGAGATGGTGCCGCCCCTCATTTCACTGGCACGGCGGATAAACTGTGACCTGCTGGTCTACCATCTCGGTTTTGAATCCTATGGCGATGGAGGGGATCTCATCGATTGCGGCGTTCTCATCCACCGCTATTTCCGGCATCAGAACCCGTCAAACAGTGTCGACTGATTTTTTGAAGTGGATTTCTTTTCCGCAGGTTTTTCAGGAGCAACCACCGGAGTGACCGGGGGTGTTGGGGCGGGTTTTTTTGCCGTGGGTTTTTCTGGTGTAGCTACCGGAGTGACCGGGGGAGCTATGTCAGATTTTTTTGCTGTGGATGGGGCGGCAGAGACAGGTTTTGATTTTTTTGTTTTTACCTGCAGTTCTTTCTCCATTTCCCGCTCCTCCTGTGTTAAAATTTTTATAATTTCCTGTGAACGCGCCCGATCGTTTAAGAAAAAATTGAGCTGGTCTGCATCCAGTACCAGCTCCCGTGCATAGGTCTCCGGATCGTGTTCCACCAGAAGCGAGATAATATCCAGGTACTTTTCACGCAGGGTATTCTGCGGAATATACATGGTGCCCGCGATCCTGCCAAGCAAGGTCAGGCGGATTGATTTCTGTTTTTTCGCTGTCGACATCTTCTGCCAGCGCTCCGGGGGCATGATGCGGGTGTGGATACCCTTTCCATCCGCGGCATCAGCAAACCCAAGCAGCATGACCGCAGTTGCATACCGCCAGAGCGTGTGATACTGGCGCCGGTACGTATAGCCGAGATATTCATCAGCACGGGAAAGGTGGCGGTATGCCCCTTCTACTGCATCAGGTTTGGAAATGAGGTGGACATTTCCCTCTACCCACTGTTCGATATCTTCGGGTGTGTCATCCACCTCATAGGAGAGCCGCATCAGTTCATCATCAGAGGTTTTGCCGAATAGCGCGGTAATGAGCGAAAAAATGGAGACACGTTCATCCTTCTGGGACGTGTGCACCTGCGCATCACTGATTGTATCCCTGCCGATTGCCGCAGCATAGAGCATATTGACAGCAGACCGGACATCTCCTTCAGCACTCTCTGCAATTCCCCGGATTGCTGCATCAGTGCAGGCAATCTTTTCTGCGGAACAGATAAATTTCAGACGGGGGGCGATCGACCGTGCAGGAAGTGCGCGGAACTGGACCGGTTCACAGCGGACGCGCAGTTCGGGAGAAAGCCCGTACAGGTCGTTTGCGATCAGGACAATGGGTTGCCGGGTATTTTTAATGCATTCGATGATCGCCTTTGCACCGCCGCGGTCGGAAGTCCCCTGGAGGTTGTCCGCTTCGTCAATAATGATGAGTTTCTTTGAGGAGCCGGTCAGGCTTGCGGTGGTGCTGCCAATGCCGGCAATCCGTTCGATAACTGGTGCGGTGCGCTGGTCGCTTGCATTCAGTTCGATTATATCCCACCCCATATCATGTGCGAGCGCGTGTGCGCTGGAGGTTTTACCAATACCGGGCTTACCATACAGGAGAAGGGGCTTTGATCTTCTTGTCCAGGTCTTTGCCCAGTCCGCCATCTGGCGTACTACAGTGGTATTACCGACGAGATCCTGCAGGTGTGCCGGACGATATTTTTCTGTCCAGTCCATACCAACACGTTGACTGTATATCAAATAAATTATCTCTGATGAGGCAGAATACCGTACAGACAATTATCCAGTGATATATACCGGGTGACACCGTGGTCCACAGCTGCTCCACAGAAACGATTGCAAAAACAGTCCAGGAATACGAGGGCGTAAAGCGAAAACATGCCATTGGCAGGATGGTCAGGGCATTACAGATTGATGCACCCCATGTTGTCGCCTCATTCGGGGAGGATGCCGCAGTGATCGAGCACAACGGCGAAGCGCTCCTCTTAGCCGCTGACGGTATCTGGTCCAGACTTATGGAGGCTGACCCTTATTGGGCGGGATACTGTTCGGTGCTCGTCAACATACACGACATTGCCGCAATGGGGGGGCGACCGATTGCGATGGTGGATGTGTTCTCCATGTCAGAGAACGTTACCCAGGACCAGGTGGTAAAGGGAATGCATGACGCCTCTGCCCAGTTCGGAGTTCCGATCGTAGGGGGTCATCTCCATCCCGACGCGCCCTATAGTGTCATCGATGTTTCCATCCTTGGTTCCGCGCGGCTTGATTCGGTGATCTACAGCAATACCGCGCAAACAGGAGACCGGGTGATTGCGGCAATCGACCTGAACGGACGTGTACATCCCTCCTGTGCGCTCAACTGGGATTCGGTGACGATGAAATCTGCTGCAGTAGTCCGCGCACAGATTGCACTGCTGGAACGTATTGGAAACGATCACCTTGTCACTGCGGGTAAAGACATCAGCAATCCGGGCATTATCGGTACCATCGGTATGCTTCTTGAAGTGAGCGGGAAGGGAGCTGAAATTGACCTCAGCCAGATCCCAAAACCGGACCTTGCGGCAAATCATATGACTTTTGAGCAATGGGTGAAGATGTATCCTGGCATGGGGTTCGTTCTCACCGCACAGGAACGCCATGTGCCGGAACTCATCCGGCGCTTTGCCTCAGTGGGTATGACGGCACAAGCAATCGGCACCGTGAATGATACAAGGGAACTCAGTATTTGTTATGACAACCACAAAACCCAGGTCTTTGATTTCAACCTCAATGGGATTATGCACCTGTTTTTTGGTGACTCTCCATGCCCGCCGCGGTAAAACGGATCGGCATCGGTATCGGTGAAGATGCGCAAAAGGTCCTCGCTAGTGCATGCCGGGTGAGCGGCGCTAACGAGATTATCTGCTATTGTCTTTTCGGAACCGTTCATGCACCACCGTCATGTGCCGGTGTGCGGATACAGGAATGCCAGAACCCGGAGATCACGCTCGTCACCGATCTGATGACAAAAAAGATTGATGCGGCTGTGCGAGGGACACTCCCTGCCAGTGCAACACTCAAAGCCTTAAAAAAAGCTGCAGGTGTTGATCACCTTGAACGCATCGCGCTCCTTGAGACGGTGCATGGTAAAAAATTTCTGTTTGCGCCGGTAGGTGTTGATGAGGGCTGGACGGTGCAGGACAAGCTCGAACTGATAAAAAAAGGGCGCGTGATTGCACAAAAGTTCCATCTCCCTCGCCAGGTCGGCATCCTTTCAGGAGGAAGATTCGGGGATATTGGCAGGCACGATCAGGTGGACCAGAGCCTTGCGGATGCCGAACTTGTTGCCCAGCTCGGGAATGCAAAAAACTGCGAGATCTTAATTGAAGAGGCGGTGGAAACCTGCGGGCTCATCATCGCACCGGATGGGATTTCCGGTAACCTCGTCTTCCGTACACTCACATTTTTGGGAGGGGGGCATGGACATGGCGCGCCTGTGGTAAATATCGATAGAATATTTGTGGATACTTCGCGCGCCTCACCAGATTACTCCAATGCGCTATTGCTTGCCGTATCTTTGTTAGAATAATTTTAAAGCCTTTAAAACGGTTATTTTTTAAAAATATTTGATTTTAGGCTACAAAGTTAGATTCTGCGAAGTTCTTGAGCGTGATTTCCCCTAACTTTGCGGCATGCCTTCCGATACCGTTTTGCAAGGTAAAATGGAGAGTTTTCCCAAAAAGTTTTTATATATATCAATATACTTAATTTTTGAGGTAAGAATTATGACCGATTTACCAATCGCAGCAGTTGTAAGGATTGCAAAGAAAAATGGAGCCGAAAGAGTCGGAAGCGATGCAGCAGAAGCACTCGTAGCTAAGGCTGAGAAGTATATTGCACATCTGACAAAAGAATCGAACAAGCTTGCCGCGCACGCTGGCAGAAAGACCATCAAGAAAGAAGATGTTGAACTGGCGGCAAAGCCCTAAAAATCAACACTTTTTTCTCGGAAATTTCCTAATTCCCGGTAACGGGATTTGATGATCTCTAATAATTGTGATTCATTTTTTATTTTTTGTATCTGTCCATGATTCATTTATTAATTCGGATAATATAGAAACAAAAAGGGATCTGATGGGATCATTCTGACAAAAATTGTTGTACGGAATTTCAAGCGGTTTCGTGATGTAACCATTGAACTGGGAGATCCAGTTGTCTTCCTTGGTCCTAACAATTCAGTTGTGTAAGACCTACCCTCCTTCCGATTTGAGGAATTCGCCCAGTCGAAAAGATTCCTCAAACTCTTGGTCATACTTGAAAAATTATGACGCCATATATAGTCATGAAATTCGATGAGAAATGACTATTGGGGAGAAAAATCTGAGCGATCGCCTAAAAAGTTCAGGATCTTATGTTTCAGATGTCCCCAAATGGTAATGTTTGCGATGATCGTACTATGATCCAGTAAGTGCTGAAGTGACGATCAGAACCCATTTTATATTTACACAACCACGTTCCGGTAAGCATGCGACCAGCGGATCTCGAATATGCAGCTGAAGATAAGCCACCGGTTCCCACCATCTTTCTCCTTGGACTCCAGCACACGGCAATTGTTGCCACCGCATTTATCTTCCCCATTTTGGTTGCCCGTGCCACAAATCTTGAAGCTGGGGCTGCTGCGTTCTTCGTCTCTATGTCGATGCTGGCGAACGGCATCGCAACGATCTGCCAGTCGATCAAACATCCGGAGTTTGGATCAGGTTTTCTCATACCCCGGGTATGCGGACCGAATTTTGTTTCTGCATCAATACTTGCTATCCAGTCCGGTGGACTCTCTCTTCTCTGTGGGATGACCTCCATATCCGGGTTTTTACAGGTTGCATTCTCCCGTATTGTGCACCGGCTCCGTATCCTCTTTCCGGTTGAGGTAACAGGGCTCGTGATCATGATGCTTGGAGTTGCCGTAGTGCCCTATGCATTGCCGAACTTTTTCGGGATGATCGGACCGGATTCGACTCCTGACCTCGTTGCTACGATGATCGCGGTCATTACACTTGGCGTCACCGTCGGGATAACCGTATGGGGCAGGGGTCAGATTAAGCTCTTCCCGCTCATCGTCGGCATGACCGTTGGGTACGTGCTCTGTGCGATGACCGGACTGGTAGGCGATAACCCTGTAGGACAGATAGTTGCATCCCCGCTCGTTGCATTTCCGGACCTGCGATACTTCGGGCTGTCATTCCAGCCCGCCCTTCTCATTCCTTTTGGCATCGCTGCTATGGTGACATTTGTAAAGAGTGTCGGGGAGTTCTCGATCTGCCAGCGAATCAATGACACCGAATGGAAACGACCGGATATGCAGAACATCCGGTCCGGGCTCTTTGCCGATGGGATCGCGTCGTGTATCGGGGGTCTGGTCGGCGGGATGGGACAGACCGGATCCTCATCTAACATCGGGCTTTCCATTGCCACCCGCTCGACAAGCAGGTATATCGGTTTTATGACCGGGAGCATCCTCATCGTTCTCGCATTCCTCCCTATCCTTGCCACGATCTTTCTCATTATGCCGGGTCCGGTCATCGGGGGAACACTCATCTATGTCGCCGGTTTCATCATCGTGAGCGGTTTCCAGACCATCACCACACGAATGCTGGATTCCCGTAAGATCTTCGTGATCGGGATCTCGTTTATTTTCGGTATCAGCGTCTATCTGATCCCCGGAGCTTACCAAGGAGTGCCCGTACTCTTCAAGCCGATCTTTGATTCAGCGCTTTCACTGACTACGGTCATTGCCATTATCCTGAACCTCGTCATGCGGATTGGGGTGAAGAAGAGTATCTCGGCAACCATCGATCCCGCTGCACGCATCTCGGACCAGGTATTCACTCTGCTGGAGCGGCAGGGGGAGGTATGGGCTGCGAGGAGGGAGGTGATCCAGCGGATGGCGATGGCACTTACGGAAGCCTGTGAGCTCATTATTGATCATGGTCTGACAAAGAGCCCGGTGAAGGTGTCGGTATCGTTCGATGAGTACAACCTGGATGCTGAAGTCTCATATGAGGGCAGCCCGCTCCCCCTTCCCGACAAACGTCCCGGGGAGGAAGAGATACTCAACGATCCCTCGGCATTGATCAAGCTGGGAGGATTTATGATCCGCTCTCATGCAGATCGGGCTGAGGCATTGTCGTCCGGGGGTGTGTCAGTTCTGAAGATACATATGACGCACTGATCATGCGACCGGTACCACGAACTCCTATTGATCCCCACTCTCAATCATTCTTCCGGAGCGAACCCATTCCGCTGTGCACTTGTGTAACCGGTGCACCGGGACGCACCCTTTGACGATTGAGTTCAGTTTCTAAACAGGTCGTGAAGGTTAAACCGGTACTCGCCAAGTTTTCCGTTAAAGTTTGCAGCACCGATATACATGACCATGCCCGTCCCGGTTGCTGCTTCGATGCCCGCCTTCATGGCTTTTGTAATCGATCCTTCATCGACGCCGTTGATTACGATCTCGTATACCGATCCGACACCCTCCGGGACCTGCGAATCGGTGATCCTGCCTTTTAAGCTCGGGCAGTACTGGTGATTGGTACTCGCTGGCATCGGGAACTGGTAATTTTTGCACCCGACCTTCGAACCGCTTGCGACGATACCCCCGGCAAAACCTGATATAACACCCGGCATTCCGGTGATTGCCTGTGCCGCAGCCTCCGCACCGGCAAGTGCTGACCGCTGGTCTTCTCCCATAACAAGGAAGTTGCTTCCGGCGATCCCCTTGACCGTCCCAAAGCGCTCCTCTCCCACATACTCGCCCTCCATGATCGGGATCTTCCAGCATTTCCTGCCACCAACCGTGCACCGCTCTTCATACCGGTCCCCGAAATAATGCAACCTGGTAAAAAACCGTAATCCGGCTTCCGGGAAACCGTCAAAGGCAGAAGCAGTTGGTGCGGGAAGGATACATTGGGAGATACGTGCGGAGACATTTGATTTCATCTGCTTCTTTTCAGTGCAGATAAGGATAGAGACACCTGCCCTGCCATCAGGGGTCTCCTTTGGTGAAAGGAAGTTCTCGATCCCCGCTTCGCAGGGGCATCCAATCTTTGATGTTGCAAATCCTGTTGCTTCAACAGCTGCTTTATATGCCCATTCTTTTGTCGCGGCAGTTATGATAACCCGTGAAAGCCAGACAGGAAAAGCTTCGGCAAATGTATTCAGTATTTCGGTTTCGTTAATTTTCATCGGTGTTCATCCTATGAGAAAATACAATGCCGTTCTCGGTTATGATGCAGTCCATACGGATATCATTCTCATCAACCGGAAGGTTTTTTATCTCCTGGCAGGCAAACGCGATTCCAATCTTACGCAATTTTCTGTTTTGTGAGAGGAACCGGTCATAATAGCCGGCACCGTACCCGATTCTCCCGCCGTCCAGATCAAAACCGAGCATAGGAAGTACGATCGTGGCAACATCACCCGCCGCCGCAGAGATTTCGCTTCCGATCGGTTCAGGAACGCCAAACGTGCTCGGTACAAGGGAAGACATATCCCGCAAATACGACAGCCGGAGGCTTACATCTTCTTTTACGATAATAGGGACAACAACCGGATTTCCCCGCTCAAAGAGCATGGTGATCAGCGGGACCGTGTTGACCTCTTTTTCCTTTGAAGTGTAAACCATCACGGTCTCGCCATCCCTGATAAGTCCCATGATATTCCGGCAGATGGAATTGCTTTTTTCCAGCCGGTCTTTTGGGTCCATCGAATCTTTACGCTTCCGCAGGATCTGGCGGATGCGGTTCTTCTGCTCCCTCATGGGCAATAGTATATCGCAAGTGTATTTATGGGTTTATAGTTTGGAACCTGAAAATCCATACAAAAAATAGGAACACCCGGGCACCATTTTGATCGTGCCCGTCTATTTTATACGGGAACCTGCCGGACTATCTGTCGTCCTGCTAAGGTTCAGTGCTTCTTCCGTGGTGGAACATAACGTAAATATCCGGTGGAAACCGGTAATTTCAAGAATATTTTTGACTTCAGGCTGGACGGTACAGAGATACTGGTACCTGTTTTTCTGGTGCAGCATCTTTTCGAATGCATAGAACACGCGGATGCCCACGCTGCTTATGTAGGGCACATGAGCCATATCGAAGATAACTATCCGGTCATCTGCCGTGATCCGTGTTTTTATTGCATTGTCAAGCTGGGATGACCCGAAGGAATCAATCCTGCCGTTCAGAATAAAGATGGCAGCAGCGTCTGTCCTCTCGAATTTTATTTCCATCAGGAATACATCTACTGCACGTCTTTTAAATTTTGTCGTTATTTAAGATGTAGGAAGTTTGCCAAAACAATCTTTAAAGAGCGGGATAAATTGTTCCTGTTTGTCACTAATCCCGAGGTTGATGGAACGAACAATCGCGCGGAAAGAGCCGTTCGACCTAATGTCGTGTATCGGAAAATATGAGGAGTTACGAGATCAGCAGAGGGAACGAAAAGGTATGCTGTACGTGCATCGGTGTTCCAAACGCTCAAATTGAAAGGTTCATATTTTATAGATGAGGGGCTCGAAATCATTCAAACTTCTGGTCAGTAACCTCTAACAAAATGGATTTTGATTTGGAAGAATTGGGATAATGATCAAAATTCTTCTGGTTCTTCTCCCAAATTAGGATCGTCAGAAATTAACCAAAAGAAACGATTGAGCTCCATTTGAGATAATTCGGTTGTAATGAAATCCAAACTGAGTAAATATAAACGTGTATTTGGTCTCACTTTTTTGTTCCAGTGATATAAAGTATTTGGCTCATCATCATTATGTGAAGAAATCAATATCTTGGCCAAAAATGTAATGGTGGCTGCAGCCCCCAAACCCCTGTATTGCGATGTTCCCCCGCTCTGATGAGGGTCAGCGCGACGCCTCGTCGGGTCGCGCCTGGGCACGGCAGATTATGCAACCGTGTGCGAGATGAATTAATCATTCAGTTTACCCACTCGTTTTGAAAAAGATGCCAATGATCTACCTCAGGTGTGGGGACCTTCACTTCAGGTTACCCACATGAAATAGCGGATCAGTGACAAGAAGTCATATGAAAGATTGCAGAATGCCATCCTATCCGTTTGGGATGTCCCTACCACAGCATGCGTAACTGGTAACGGATTCGTGTGAAGCCTGTGGGACAACGTGGAGAAAACCGGAAGTCTGAACCGGTCAATCTGCCAGGGAAACAACGCCATGGAGAAGCAAACGCTAAATCATCGTAAGAGTCGTGATTTGTAACAAGCGAAAACAGACTGATAACGCTTGAACCAAAAGGTACGGAATCCGGCAGTTTTGGCTTTCGCCACGAAACTGCGAACGGACACAGCGGTTCCCGGCTTACAGATGGCTCCTACAGCGTTGACAATTATCTCTCATATGGAACTTGGTAAACCTCATGAACTCCCGAAACCGGGTAGGAACCTCGCGAGGGGAACTAACTGTTCAGGAGGCAGAGGAGACAGCAAAAAGCAAACGCCTGCCTTTAACCGGCAGGATAGGATTGAATAATCCAACCGGAAACGGTGCTGACTTGCTGAGGGTATTTTACGGCAAAGAAGGGAGGCTACCTATGAATGTACTGCATTCAACTACGTCTCACGACGAGAAGCGTACAGACAAAGACCTTGCGACTCAGTGGAACTCAATTCACTGGAAAGATGTAAGGGCTCATGTTAATAGATTGCAGATCCGGATTGCAAAGGCAGTAGTGGAAAGAAAATGGCACCTTGTGAAAAGATTACAGTACCTGCTGACACACTCGTACCAAGCAAAACAGCTGGCAGTCCGGGTTGTCACACAAAACCGGGGTAAAAGAACACCCGGAGTAGACGGTGAGTTATGGACTACCGCATCGGATAAAATGCAAGCCGTCTCCAGACTAACCGACAAACAGTATTCAGCTCATCCATTGAAACGTATCTTTATCCCTAAACCGGGAACTGATACAAAGCGACCGCTCTCCATTCCCACCATGATAGACCGAGCCATGCAGGCATTGTATGCTCTGGCACTCCAGCCAGTAGCCGAAACTCTGGCTGACAAACGGTCATTTGGATTCCGGCTCTTTCGAAGTGCTCATGATGCGTCAGTATATGTATTCACTTGTCTGGCACAAAAGAACTCGGCTGAATGGGTGCTTGAAGGAGATATCAGAGGATGCTTTGATAATATCTCTCATGAATGGCTGAAGAATAATGTCCTGATAGACCGGACAATTCTCACGCAGTTTCTTAAAGCCGGTTTTGTCTATGACCAGAAACTCTATCCTACAGATCTGGGAACGCCACAAGGAGGAGTGATTTCTCCATTGCTCGCCAACCTGACACTGGACGGTATAGAGTCGTTACTGGCACAGCGATATCCCAAAAAGAAAGTCTACTTTATCAGATACGCAGATGATTTTCTCGTAACAGCCCCGACAAAGGAAATGGCTGAAGAAATCCGGGAAGTCATCCGTGAATTCCTTACCGTGCGCGGGTTGGAATTATCTGAAAAGAAAACCGTCATA
>Ga0247842_10001770_pt1 | contig 34325 bp, 22 predicted proteins | sample LaCruzMarch2015__3_FD_192411 | JGI IMG/M metagenome (GOLD analysis project Ga0247842, IMG submission 192411) | Freshwater microbial communities from meromictic Lake La Cruz, Castile-La Mancha, Spain - LaCruzMarch2015_19m | ecosystem: Environmental > Aquatic > Freshwater > Lake | place: Spain...
TCCCGGATGTTCCGAAAGAAACATTTGGTTTGCATGGGTGATGATTGCGAATGTCCGCCCAAAATGGAACAGAGGTGTGATCTCGTTAAACAGTTTTTCCTTGTGAAAATCAACACTTACAAAGCCCGGACTATACGCACTGTCATCTTCACCCAGCGATGCGACCAGAAACGGCCCCGATTCATTTGTCAGGTCAACCAGGTCAATTGCAGCCGTTGGCTTTTCCTCCTTATTTGATCGTAAAATATATTTCAGCCACGAATCCATACCCATCACGAGAACAGTAAAACCAGAATCCTGTTGGGTGCCGAATTTACTCCTGACAGGTTCAAATGCAATCAGAACAGGTTGCCTGTAGCCATTCAATACCTGGAATTCAGGGTTGGCTGAGGAAACCAGATTGAGATGACTTGAAGCCTGAAGATAATTCTTATAAGCTTCTTTGGAATAAAGATCAAATCCCGGCAGCCATTTATACTGCAATGGCGGCTCAGTATATTGGACCGGATAGTAAAATGACCGTGCAGGACTGGGTTGTGTGGCGCCATCAGGGCTGGTCATGTGAATCTCAAAATTCAGAATACCTGCTTTTCTTTCGGCATCTTCAAATTCCTTCCTTTTTTCGCGCAAAACACATGGCGCCCAAAGGTAAGCGACCGCCTGCTGATTGGAAACGATCGGATTGATAAAGCTATGGAACTCATCACGACTGACATACTGACTGCTGGCAAAATAATCGCTGAGAAGCGAAAAATCCTGTTGGATTTTATTGAATCCGGTATGGATTTTTCCTTCATAACTTGCAGCATGCAGCCTGAAAAGTGCAATCTGATCCTGTTGTTCTCTCTCCAGACTTATCAGGGATACTACAACCGACAGGAAAGTCCCGAGAATGGCAACCAGGTATGATTCAATGTACCGATAATATCCATACCTGTCAGGCGATAATCTGCTTCTTCTCACTTTCAGGAAAAATGCGGTAACAATTATAATGAGCGTTATAATAGTTCCGGTAACAGGTAACCATCGTCCCTTGTTGATTTCTTTTTTCCAATCGTCGGTAAGGATATCAACGCCGACTACCATGAGCACCTTTCCGGAGGATGGATCAAGAACCGGCGCAAGCGCTGATATGAAGTTGCCATATTCATCTGAATATGGCCCCATTACTACGGATTTTGCTTTACTGAAAATTTCGAAATCTTCCACTGAAGGCTGTTCGTAAAGTTCTCCTGGTGTCGAAGCCAGCGAATCGCCCGGGGTATATGTTTCCGGACCAAAGAAAATTTTCCCGTTACGCAACGCCATCGAGTAGATTCCGCGTTGTTTCATGATTTTCCCATAGGCGATCAGTTCTTTACGGATACGCTCAAACTCTATCGTTCCCGAATCGGAGGCTGTAAAGGTCAGCTCCTTGATGATGCCGGGGTTCAGGGCATTCGCAATCTCTTCTGTCTGGGCGAGGGCCTCATCACGTAACCGCGAATCGATTTGTTTTGTGCTCCACCTGGTCCAGTGATAGCCACCAATGATAACCAGGATTGAAGCAATGATGAATATCGGGAGAGATTTAAATTTGATATTTTGTATTTTATTCATAGGGCATATAAATAATCAGATTGCTATGCATTAACTGTTTTTATTATAAGCCAGTTTTAATCCCCTTCCTACAACCTCCAGCAGTTCTTCCCGGGTGAATGGTTTTGATAAAAAATCGTCCAGACCGTTGCTCATGATATAGCTCCTTTCTGCATCCGTTGAATAACCGGTTACAGCGATAAAAGGAACTTCCTTATAGTTTTTCAATGTCTTTATCTCCCTGGTAGCTTTAATCCCGTCCATACTAGGGCCAAGATTTATATCCATTAAAATCAGATCATACTCATTTTGCCATGCAAATTTTATTGCAAGCTGGCCGGTTCTTGCGATATCGGTAAAAAAAAAGTCCTCCAGGTATTGCGAAATAAGTTCTGCGTTCAGCACGTTATCCTCCACAATCAGTATCCGTTTCTTATGATCAATTGACCCCAACTGGGCTTTGATCCTTTCGCCCAGGTCAGCGATTGATGGCTCCCGGGATTTTTCGGTTGATGCAATCTTTTCGGCAGTGACAAACGAAATTACAAATGTTGAGCCCGAACCCGGTGTTGATTCGACAGAAATCTCACCTCCCAGCAATCGAAGGAATTTTTTGCATAGGGCAAGCCCAAGCCCGGCACCGTCGTGGCTTCTGCCAATTCCTTCACTTCCCTGCCTGAATGCATCGAAAATGAATTCAAGCTGTTTTTCATCTATCCCTATTCCAGTGTCGCTTATACTGATCGAAGTATGGTACATCCCATTATCGAAATGCTGATTCAGTTTGACCCAGAGATAGCCAGCGTCAGTGTACTTAATGGCATTGTCAAGCAAAAAAAACAGGATATCACTGAACATGGCTTTATCAATGCGCAACAGAATCTCGTTGTCAATCTGCTCCTTAATCAAAATTTTCTTCAGCGATGCCGGGGTCTTGATTTTATAAAGTTCACGTTTAATCAGATCTCCAATGTCACAGATCTCTAAAGCAGGCTGGAGTTTCTCCGCTTCAAGTTTTGAGAGTTTCATCATGGAGGTAAAGGTCACGAGCAACCTTCTGCCCATCTGAACCATATTGTTAACCATCACCTTTTGTTTATGGTCATCCAGAGATCCGATCAATAATTCGCCGAACCCAAGGATCCCATTAATGGGTGTCCGCAATTCGTGGCTCATGTTCATCAACAGTGACGATTTCAACCTGCTGGCTTCTTCTGCTTTCTCCTTCGCCTGCCTGAGTTCTTCCATCATTTCTTTCATCTGAAGCGTGCGATTTTCAACCAGGCCCTCAAGTTCGGCGTTTAAACACTTCAGCTCATTTTCCAGGACCTGCGATTTTTTTATCTGTTCCCCTAATTCCGAATTTTGGAACAGCAGATCAGGGAATGAAGTCATACATTGTTTTACAAGTGCCTGCCGTGGAAAATCAATATCTTCAACACCAAGCCAGGGTTTTGGGCTTATGGAAGTCTCGCTCTCCCAAACAATGTCAAATTGTCCGGAAGTGTTCACCCTGCCTATCCTGATACTTTTTGCAGTATGGTGATTTGAACCGATGCTTATGAACCCTGCCGGACTTTGGAATGAACAGCCCGGTATTTTTTCAATTACCTTCCGGGGCTCAAAAGTTCCGGCCAGTTCAACAGCCTTTTTCCAAAGGAAAATCTGGGAATAGGACATTACCATGGGGGCACTGCACACAGTATTATCCCCATATCGCTGCTTGAAATTCCGGGTAAAAATTACATTCTCATCATTCTTCAGACTTTGAAAATATCCCCAACAGGCAAAGTGGCCTATTGCACTTTGTCCGATGGCCCGGACTTCTGTTTCGGTCAGGCTTACCGACATGATCGGGAAATCCTCCGGTAATAAGCCTGCATCATGGAACTGCTTAAAAAAACCCAGATTACTGTCCCCGTTCAGGGTGTTGAATATGACAGCAGGCCTCTCTTTTTTTATTTGTTGAATGACATCGTTGAATTCCTGGAAGCCCAAATTAAAATATGCCTCACCGGATATCATTCCTTCATTTTCCTGAACGATGGAACGGATCAGGCGATTGGCAGCACGTGGAAACACATAGTCGGAACCCACGAGGTAAAAGTTTTTCCCGCAATGGTTCAGCGCCCACAAAACGGAGGTGCTAATCTGCTGATTGAGGCAACTACCTGTGTAAATGATGTTTGGAGACTCTTCAAGTCCTTCGTATTGTACAGGGTAGAATAACAGCCCCTTATGTGCTTCAACTATTGGCTTTATGGCTTTCCGGGAAGCCGAAGTCCACGCTCCAAAAAGCGTATCAATTCCTGAATCAAACAATTCACGGGCCCTTTCAGCAAATACCTCCGGGATGGATTCGCCATCCATTGTTATGGGTTCGATGCAGTGATTTAAAACACCGCCCGACCGGTTTATCTCTTCAATGGCCATCAGTTCAGCATCAACCAATGATTTTTCACTTAGAGACATTGTCCCGCTTAATGAATGGAGAAGGCCGATTTTTACAGTAGTATCCTGATTCATAAAAAATATGACTTACGTATTTAGGTTAAACTATAACACGCTGGATAACTGTATCCAGTTCAGCTTTCGTAAATGGCTTTGAGATATAATCGTTCAGGCCATGACTTAAAATAGCCTGTTTTTCACGATCGGTTGCATATCCTGTCACCGCAATGATAGGCAGGTTCTCATACTTTTTCATCTTTCTGATCTCACATGTTACTTCGATGCCATCCATTTCGGAGCCCAGGTTGATATCCATCAGAATCAGCTCATAGTCGTTGATCGACGCAAGTTTGAGCGCCATTTTCCCGTTCAGCGCTTTCTCAACGATAAACCGGTCCTCGAGGTACATCATGATTAGCTCCACATTGATCTCGTTGTCTTCAACTACAAGAATGCGCGGCTTAACACCCGGTTCTCTTTTGGGTGCCGAAATTGATGTACCAGTAGCTGCCAGTCGGGGAGTGGCATTTTCAGGTTCCGCGCCTGGCTGGGCAAGACTAAAGAAAACAGAGAAGGTTGATCCAAGGTCCTGGCGGCTTTCAATCTCGAGGTGGGCACCCAGCAGATCGAGAAATTTTTTACACAGGGTCAGCCCGAGGCCGTTACCTTCGTGACTTCTTCCAATTCCCTCGCTGCCCTGCCTGAAAGGCTCGAAAATGTATTTAAGCTGTTCATCACTGATCCCGATTCCGGTGTCTCTGACCTTGAATATGAGATAATCTGCACCGTTTTTTTTGGTTTTCTGAAGAGAGACCCACACTTGCCCTGTTTCAGTAAACTTAATGGCATTATCGATGATATAATAGAAGATGTTTGAAACCATTCCCTTGTCGGTTTTAAGAAAAAGGCTCTCTTCTATCATTTTCGAAAGGTGCAGTTTCTTGAAATCCAGCAGATCAGAAAATTTAGAGATCACCTTATGAGAAAGCTCAGAAAGACTGATTTCTTCAAGGTTTATGATTTTCTTATCCGATTCAAGCTGTGAGAGTTCCAGGATTGAAGTGAGGGTGACCATCAAACGTTTGCCCGACATGTTAATATAATCAGCCATATTCCTGGCATCATCTTCCTTCACCATCTCTTTTAATAAACTGGCAAAACCAAGAATACCGTTTAGCGGTGTCCTGAATTCATGGCTCATATTCAGCATGAGGGAGGTTTTCAGTTTATTTGATTCTTCGGCCTTGAGCCTGGCGACCTTCAGTTGTTCATTTAACCGCGATTTTTTGATGACCTTCCAAACTTCCTCCATGAATGTGCTCAGCTGGGAAGCCTCAATCTCTTCATAGGGCAAGTTTTTATTGCCTACTCCTATGACAAGGGTCACCTTTTCGTTTTCGATAACCGGGCAGGTGATGAACCTGATCAGGTGAAAATGATCATCAGGCAATCCATTTTTATCCGGGTGAACTTCGTAATCATTACATACGAATGGCTTATGCGAATGAATGCATTGAGCCCAGATTCCGGCTTCCTTGACCGGATAATGGGTGTTTTCGGGTCGGGTGCAATTTCTTGTCACGGATGATGACCATCCGGTCATATCGAGGTTCATCTGCGCTTCATCCACAAAATGAAAGAAGCCAGATTCGCTCTGCGTGAGTTTTACAGCCTCTTCAAGTGCAAGTGCGATAATTTCCTCCTCCGATTTATCTTCCAGGAAACTCATCCGGTACTGGGCAGCAACCCGGTCTGCATTCAGTTTGTTCAGGTGTTCAGCCTGTTTCCTTTCCGTGATGTCATTGGCAATACCAAGCATGCCCAGGATCTCACCCTCCTCGCTGTGAACGGGAATTTTTGAGATGGACTCCCATAAAGGCTCTCCATCCTCACCCTTTGTGCAGGCCTCGATGTTGAGCAAAGCAATCCCGTCCTGAAGAACCGTTTTGTCCTGAATAAAATACTCGCTGGCAATCTCTGCCGGATAAACCTCGAAGTTGGTTTTTCCGATAATTTCTTCCTCAGTGATTGTATCCCTTCCCAGGGTTTTTGCAACCCGTTTTAAATGAAGGTTATTGACAACTGTTTTCCTGCTGTCCTTGTCGAAAAACCAGATTGAACTTGGAAAATTGTCAATCAGTGTCTGGAGGAGCAGGCGCTCCTGGTCCCGCATTTTTTCAGCAGTTTTTCGTTCAGTGATGTCAATAAAGGAGGCCATCATTACAGGTTCTTTTCCTGCAGAATACACTGGATTTACAATGACAAACATGTCAAACAAGGTCCCGTCTTTCCTTTTTCCGGTATCTTCATGTTCCACACCTCTGCCTGCCGCAATATGGGGCACAACAGATTTTGTTTTCTCCGGATCCCCCGAAAATTCAAGAAAATTTCTTCCCAGGATTTCATTCTCATCTGAATAACCCCACATCTTAACAAATGCATTGTTAACGTACAGCATGGTACCGTCAATTGCGGTAAGCGCAATTCCACTGATGGAGGACTGAATGGCAGCCTCTTTCATGATCAGCTGATCCTCAACTGCCTTACGGTCAGTGATATCACGGCTGACTCCGAGGAAAAAAAGGAACTTCCCCTGGTTATCAAAAATATTACTGATTGTTGCCTCGGTCCAAACCGTCCGTCCGTCCTTACAGGGTTGTTCCAGCAACAGGGTAGCTGGAGGTGGCTGCTCTCCGGCCATGATTCGCGGCATAGATTCTTCCATTGATTTGAAAGCCATCGCAGCTGAAGCTGGGGATAGACTTTCTGCAATGGTTTGCTGCATGACCTCTTCAGGTGTAAATCCACGTAATTTTTTTACAGAAGGACTGACATAAAGAAACTTACCGTTAATATCCAGTGTCCAAATTACATCGGTGACGTTTTCTGCCAGGAGGCGGAATTGTTCCTCACTCTTTTTCAGGTCCTCCTGTGCTTTTACCTGGTCAGAAACGTTCATGGAGGTGCCCCGGTATCCGGTTACATTCCCTGCCTGATCAAAAATGGGGCTGCCTGTTGTTTCAAGAAACACAACATTCCCGTCGAGGTGAAGCACCTTGTTGACGAATTTATTGATCCTTCGTTTTTCATCCCTGGCAAGAAAGGACATTTTTGTATAAATGTCCTTTAGTTCAGGGACAAAGAAATCATAAAAAAATTTTTTACCCTCAATCTCTTCAGGGTTGAGGCCGAAGATGTCGATACATGCAGGACTTGCATACGTGTAAAGCCCGGTTGCATCCATTTCCCATATCCATTCCCCGGCATCCTGGGCAACTTCACGGAATCTTTCTTCAAGCTGTGCCTGTCTGACTTGGGAATCATGGAGTTGTGTAATATCCTGTACCGCTCCAAACGATTCTTTATGTTGCTGATCATCATTAATGGCACTGCTGGTGATATTATGAACAAATTTGATGCGACCGTCAGGCATCATCAACCTGTGAGTCAGGTCATGGCTGATTCCGCTATCATGTGAAGCTCGGTGGTCTTCCAGAACCAGTTTCCGGTCATCAGGATGAACCCTTTCAAAATATATTTCAAAAGAGGGCACAACCATCTCTTTGTCCACCTCCAGGATTGCAAACAGTTCATCTGACCATGAGTGTTTGCCGCTTGCATGATCAATTCTCCAACTGCCAATCCGGGCAAGCTTCTGCGCTGCCTTCAGGCTGGCTTCACTCTGCTGAAGCATACGCTCCTGCTGTTTCCGCTCGGTGATGTCGTGTAAAACTGTGATGTAACTGTCGTATTCTCCGCGCTCATTCTTGAGCGGTGACATCACAACAAAAACATCCAGCACCGTTCCGTCGGGTTTTACACGTTGCGTTTCGAATCCATCGATTGATTTTCCCTGCTTTAATTGAGAAACAAAGTATTCAAGATCCTTTTTGTGGTTTTCAGTGTAAATTGACTCAATATTTTTACCAATCATCTCTTTGGCTGTCAGTCCATAAAGTCGTTCTGCCCCCCTGCTCCATGATAGGATCGTCCCGTCAAATTTAAAGGTGCCGATGGCATCAATAGAAGCATCCATCACGGAGGCAAGCAATAAAGTCTGACGGTATGTCGTGGAGCGGTTGATAAACTGCCCTATCAGGTTGGCCAGCGAATCAATCAGGGTCCTTTCCTCTTTTAAAAAAGGACCTTCGTCGAACAAAGGCATCTCATCCAGGTAGGAGATTTCAATTCGTCCAATTTCCCGGCCTGCAACCTGGATGCCGGATGACTGCTTCCATTCCGTAACGTTGAAGTTATCGGAGGTGTATACCCTGCCTTCAATAATAATTTTTACGGCTGTTTTTTCAGGGTACTGGTAAGCATTTACGATCGGCAGAAAAAGCTTTGGAATAATATTTTCAACCGGGCTGGTCACATCCTGTAAACAGTTGGTTACAGCATAAAGGCAATTCATCTCTTTAAGCCGTTCGTTTAAGGTCCAGGTCTTGTGTCGTATCTCCTCTTCAATTAATTTATACTGTGAAACCTCCCTTGCAACGGCAAAAACAAGGTTCTTGTCTTCACCAGGGGCTGCTCTCCATTCAAGCCAATTATAAGAACCATCTTTATTTCTGAAACGGTTAAGGAAATTAATTACTTTGCCTCCCATGGCCATCTCAGTCATGTGTTTCATGGCGCTATCCAGATCCTCCGGATGGATAAGTTCCATGAAGGTCTTACCCTCCATCTCCTCTTCCCTGTATCCAAGGATCGATTCCCAGGCTTTGCTTACCTTCTGGAATTTTCCATCCATGGTCACAATACAGAACAAATCCTGCCATACATTGATCATACACTCTGAATGTACTTCAAAATCGTCAATTTCATTATTGAAATCGTCAGGATTTTCCGTATTTTCCGGGTTCATCTCATTATAGCTCATATGGCTGCTGGCCATGCCCGGGCATCCTCTGTAAATGATTTTCTTAGCCATCTTGTTGGTGTTTATAATACCTTAAGGTTCAGATAGGATTCAAATATAAGAAAAATATGATTAATCGCAATCATACCAGAATCCCTTCTTCAGGGATTTACAATAAATGACAAATAGTACCATCCTAAGAAGTCATGCAGGGATAGAAATGGATAATATCAAAAAAATTATCATTACAGGTAATAATCCGATATCAGGAAGTTGCCGTCTGACCAGGTTCAAAAATTTCATCGATGATACCCAGTAATCCTTCTTTCGAAAAGGGTTTACTAAGGTAATGGGAACATCCGCCATTGAGGATTCTCTCTTTTTCCGAACTTTCGGTGTATCCCGTTAGAGCTATTACAGGAGTGTGATCATATCCCGGCAACTTCCGTATTTCATTGGTTGCTTCCAACCCGTCGATCCCTGATCCAAGGTTGATGTCCATTAAAATAGCGTCATATTGTTTCCGTGAAGCCATGTCAATGGAAGATTGGCCATCGGCAACAGTGTCCAGGTTATATTTTTTATTGATATAGACATCAACCAGCATCTGGTTTGCAGGATTGTCTTCAACCAGCAGGAGGTCCAGTTTATCGCTGCTTTTCTCTTTGCGTGACATTGCTTTCGGCCGCTTGTTCATTATTTCATCAGCGAACTGATTTGCCGGAAAATAGACGGTGAAAACCGATCCCCTGCCCAGGGTGCTTTCAACTTCAATTTTTCCATTCATCAGGGCCACAATCCTGCTACTGATCGTAAGTCCAAGGCCGGTGCCCTCGTACGACCGGGAATATCCCTCACTACCCTGCCTGAATTCTTCAAAAATGACGGTCAGTTTATCGGGGGTAATTCCAATACCGGTGTCAGAAATCTTTATCACGGCCCAGGGGTTATTATCTTCCAGGTGCATGATGCTGAGGCTTATGGTCACACTTCCCTGCGATGTGAATTTAATGGCATTGTCAATCAGGTTGGCGATGGCTTTCACTACAAGGTCGTGGTCAAGCCCGGCAACAGGATTCGCAGATAGATGGAGATAAAACTGAATTTTTTTTTCATGTGCACAGGTTTCAAAATGCGGAACCAGTGATTGAAGGAGGGATGAAAGATCAACATCCTTAATGTAAACTTTCATGCTGCCGGAGTCGAGCTGAGAATAATCCATGATCGAATTCAGCGTGGTAAGCAACCGCATGCCCGAACGCCGGATATGGCCAATATAGGTGCGTAAATCCGGATCCTGCACCTGGGTTTCCAGGATATTGGAAAAACCAAGAATTCCATTCATTGGTGTACGGAACTCGTGGCTCATGTTGGCTAATAGCGTGGTTTTCAGGTGGTTTGATTCTTCGGCTCTTTGTTTGGCGGCAATCAGTTCTTCTTCAGTTCGCTTTCTGATAGCAATTTCTGCCGTAAGGTCTGCCGTTCGGTCTTTCACAAGCTGTTCCAGCCTCGCATTCAGATCGCTTAACTCCTGCCTGACCTGCTCCAGTTCGTAATTTTTATGAACGGCATTTTCATAGGTCGACATCAGGAGATCGAGTATTTGCAGCCGGTCGGAGGTGATGGAATGCAGCTGTCCGCCGAAAAATATTTTCACCTCGAACTGCGATCTTTCATGGTCACGCAGCGCATGGTTCGACCTGATATATTCGACTTGCGAAAGGAGATACTCTTCATCGTATGGTTTAAGAATGAAATTATCAGCCGAGCAATTCAAACCTTCGATGATATTTTGGGGATCAGTCAGTGAGGTCAGCAATATCACCGGCATCGACCTGTATTTCTGATCCGATTTGATTCGTGAGCACAATTCGTACCCATTCATCCCCGGCATTACAATATCGCTTATCACCATTTCAACATCATGATCTTCAAGATAAGCAATCGCCTCAAAACCGTTGGTTGCAACGGCTACATGATTCCCTCTCTTTTCGAGGGAATATTTAAGCTTCTCGGCCTGCGTAGGGCTATCTTCGACGATCAGAATTGCCTTCCTTTGATGAATATTATTGATGTCCGTCTGCATACGTAATAAATTTCTGTCTTGAAGTATTTTTATTCAGTATTTTTTTTCAGTCTCACATCCACTGGTTCTGTTTACTATGCCTGGCAAGTTACCATTGTTGCGTTTTTGAATATGTTAATTTATTAAGCATTTCAGGAATTTTAGCGGGCGAAAGAATATGGGAGACGCCGTTCAGTGCAATTGCCGAACCGGGCATTCCGTGAACGACCGAAGATTCTTCGTCCTGTGCAATCGTTAAGGCCCCATGGTCATGCAAGCGCTTCATCTCCTCGGCACCGTCCTTTCCCATGCCGGTGAGCAGTACTCCGATGGCTCCTTTGCCATACACCTCAAATACTGATTCGAATAATTTTCCAACAGATGGGCGCAGACCATTCACCGGGGCCTCATTACTCAGCACGATGCGGTGTGAAGAATCAACGCCCATATGCATATAATCGGGGGCAATATAAACATGCCCGGGTAATATCAGCTCCTGATGCCTGGCAACGTGTAGCGGGAGTGCGATGGCATCACCAAGCCAGTCGGCAAATCCCTGTAAGAATCCACAGGCAATGTGCTGAACGATAAGAATGGGCAGGGGAAATCCGGGTTTCAGGTTGCTCAGTATAGATTTGATCACCAATGGTCCACCGGTGGAAGCCCCAACAGCAATAATCTGAAAATCTTCATTCACCTGCCTGGACTGACCCGTTGGTACTGACTGAATATTATTATTTAATATATCGTGATTATATACAGACTTATTTGCCCAACGTTTTACTACCTTGATTTCCGACATCAGTTTGACCGTTGTTATTAATCCGTTTGCTGTAGATGTAAATTCGGGGTGACCAACTGACATAGGTTTGGGAAGAAGCGCAAGTGCGCCTGCTTCCATCGCCTTGAAACTATTTGAATTCTCCATGGTATTTATGGTACTGCTGACGATGATGATCGGAACAGGCATGGTCTGCATGATTCTTCGGGTTGCCTCAATCCCGTTGAGCAAGGGCATGTGGATATCCATGGTGATTACATCAGGTTTGTGGTTTTTCACAAAATCAATGGCTTCTTCGCCATCTTTGGCAATACCGATAATATTGATTTCAGGATCAGATTTAAGGATAAAACTAAGCAATTCCTGGAGTACAGGCGAATCTTCAACAATTAGAACCTTGATCATAGATGGTGTTGTTTTAAATAAGCTGACGAATGGCTTCCAATAAATTATTTTGATCAAAACCACTTTTTACAATATATGCATTTGCGCCAACGTCGATGCCCCGCTCGCGATCCTCCCGGGAGCTAAGTGAGGAAACCAGAATGGCCGGAATATCTGCAATCTTTTTGTCGGAACGAACTTTTGCTATCAGGTCAAATCCGCTCATTCGTGGCATATCCACATCGGAAACCAGGATGTCATACCTGCGTGCACGGAGCTGGGTAAAGGCATCCAGGCCGTCAACCGCAGTATTCACCTCATAACCTGCTCCTTCAAGGATATTTTTAAGCAGGGTGCGGGAAGTGATTGAATCTTCGGCAACGAGTATTGATTGTTTTTTTGAAATGACCTTACTGGCGCTAACAGAGGAGACCAGGGTTGCGCTTTGGTTCCCCGAAGCGCGTATTAAATCATAAACATTCAGGATCGGGACAATCTTGCCCGACCCAAGTAAGGTAACCGCAGAGATGAATTCAACCCTGGGCAGATGTTTCCCCAGCGATTTAACCAATACCTCCTGCCCGCCAATAATCTCATCGACAATGAAGGCAATGCGCTTTCCTGCATGAGAAACAACAACCAGATTCAGAAATTCCGATGGCCCGGCATTGTCATTGTTGATTGAGACAACCTGCAAAAATTCAGACAACCTTACTATCGGAATCGCCTGGTCATCCAGCCGTATTGTTTCCTTATTAGCGGCTGTTTTCACCTCTTCTCTGTTTACCCTTGCTACTTTTTCAACCAGGGCAGATGGAAACACATAGAGTTCATCACCCAGTCGCACGTAGATGCCGTGGAATGAAGCAAATGCCAAAGGGATCAATATCCTGAAAGCCGTACCGGATCCGGGATTTGTTTCCACAGTCAGGGCGCCGCCCAGATTTTCGACTTTTTCCCGTAAAATAGCCATGCCAAGTCCCCGGCCGGAGATATCTGTTACCTTGGTCATGGTGGTAAAACCTGATCTGAAAATCAGGGCAAGGGATTGCTTTTCGCTGAGCTGATCTGACTCTTCCTGAGTTATCAACCCCATCTGAAGCGCTGTGTTGCGCACCTTCACGGCATCGATGCCTGCTCCGTCATCACCAACCAGGATTTCGACATGACTGCTGTCGGGGTGGGAAATGGAGATTGTAAGCTTTCCCTGTGGATTTTTGTTGTTTTTCTGGCGTATGTCAGGGATTTCGATCCCATGGTCAATCGAATTCCGGATGAGGTGGATCAAAGGATCTTTCATCTCATCCAGAACACGTTTGTCAACTTCTATGTCAGCGCCTTCTACCACCAGGTCGGTCAATTTTTCACGATCGCGGGAAAGATCCCGTACGATCTTGGGAAAAGCCTCCAGCAACGAAGAGAAGGGAAGCATCATGATCTTTTTTACCTCATCAAGTAGTCCATCAGTCATTAATCCCAGCAAATAATGGTCTTGCCGCGCCGACTGGTACAATGCAACAACATCACGCTCCAGCGTCTTGCTGAGGTGATCGCTCCAGCGGAGATAATCCAGGATCTGGAGGGAGTGTGCACTGCTCTTTTTGGTTTGCCACAATTCTTCTTTCTTTGCTTTGGCATTTATCAACTCGCGTTCGCGGATACGGACATGACCTGCTATCCGCGACCATTCCTTTCTCCACTGCTCCAGGTTATGAACCAGAGCCTGGATCTCGGTAATCCGTTCATTCATTGATAACCTGACGGTAATCAGCTCTTCGGATTGACGTAAAACAGCATCCAGTTTTTTAATAGGGATCCTGACTGTTTCAGCCGTTTTAATTTTCTCCCTGGCAGGTTGTACAATTATCTCAGGAATGGCTTGGTCGGGCATGGTATTTATATTGTTTGAACCAGGAACTGCTTCAGCTTTCCTAACCTCCGTGGCAACTACAGCAGGACCGGTGGGTGGACTTGATTCTGCAAGCAATGTTCCAAGCCTGGAAGTGAGTTTTTCAACCTCGTCCCTGACCTTATCCATTTCCTGAATTGTAAGCGGATTATCAAGAGTCGCACAAAGCTGGTTCAACCAATTGGTTGAATTTATAAGCAAGTCAAACATATTCTGTTTCAGCTCAACCTCATTGCGTTTCACTCTGGAAAAAATACTTTCCAGCGACCGGCAGATGAGCTCTATCTCGCGCTGACCTACTGCACGGGCAGCGCCTTTCAAACTGTGTACCTCTCTGAATATGGTTTCGACAATTCGATTACTGGTCTCTTTGTCAGGCGACTTTTCCAATTCCAGCAAACCTGCTGATATCACATTAATATGATCATCAGCCTCGATTTTGAATGTCTTAATCAGTTTTATAAGGAATTCTTCTTCCGGCCTGGTCATATTCGGTTCTTTTCTGTCATAATATTAAAATTCAATGTGTTTCAAACCTTATACTTTTCGACCAGTTCCTTGAGTTTCTTTCCAAGGTCACTGATACTGCGGGCTGCGTCCTCGGCCTGTTTTGTGCCAACCATATTTTGTTCGCTGGCTTGGCGGATGTTTAACATAGCCTGCGCAATCTGGTCCATGCCTACCATCTGCTGCTGGTTCGAAACAGAGATCTGCATGGCCGATTGGGCTGCCTCTGTAATGCTTTCAGCAAGTAACCGGATTGATTCACCGGTTTCCATCGATTGTTTCACCCCGGTCTCCACAGCCCTGGTTCCAGACTCGGTGGCCATCACGGCGGCGCTCATCGCCCGTTGAACGTCACTCAGGATTGCCCGCACCTTGGAGGTAGCCTGTTTGGATTGCTCAGCCAAACTTTTTACCTCTTTTGCAACAATTGTAAACCCTTTACCCTGTTCCCCTGCCTTGGCAGCTTCGATGGCCGCATTGACGGAGAGCAGGTTTGACTGATCGGCAATATCATTAACGGTTGCGATGATTTCCCCGATATCCTGGCTCTGCTCACTAAGTTTGACAATACTTTCTGCCACTGCCTCAACCTGTTCCCTGATTTTTGACATGACATTAATGGTCTCCTCCACCGATTTTTTGCCATTTATGGAAATCTGGGCTGTTTTTTGTGCAGTTTCTGACACAGATTTTGCCTTTTGAGCCGATACCTGGGCCGTTTGGCTTACCTCTTCGACCGTTGTGGTAGTTTCATTGATTGCAGAGGCTGTTTCGGAAACACTGGACGCAACCTGTGATGTGGCAGTGAGAATCTCTGTCGCCGAAACAGAAAGAATATTTATGGCTTTGATTATTTCCTGTGTCTGGTTGACAAGGTTTTCGGTACGCTCTTTTACCCGCTGTTCAAGAGAAAGATTAAGCTCTTTCAATTCTTCGTCCATCCTTTTTTTATCAGTGATATCGCGTGCAGCAGCAAATACGCCAAGAACTTTTCCTTCGGCATCACGATACACGGAGGCATTGTAAAGGACGTGCGTTTGTCTCCCGGAAATGTGCCTGATCGTCAGCGGATAATCCATCACAGAACCTTTTTCAAATACCTGGAGATATCCAGCCCGTGCAGTGTCAGGCTCTGTAAAATAATCGGAAAAGTCGGTGCCTATAAGGGTTTCTTTTGAAACTCCAGTCACTTTGACGGTAGCATCATTGACGTCAGTAATCTTCCCTTCAGGACTGATGGTTACAAGGGGATCAAGATTTGCCTCGATCAGGTTCCGGGCATATTGCGAAGATATATTCATCCTGGTATAATTCCAGTTTACCATCATTAAAATCCCGGTTGCAATGATCAGTGCAATCAGTCCGAAAACAATGAAAAAATTAATTTCAGCATTCATTTCCCGTTGCTGAGCTTCAACGGAATCTTCAAATTGTTTTTTTGATTGTTCAATAATTGCATCAACCATGTTGGCAATTTCCATATTTCGCTCCATCTGGATTCCCGACATAATAGCTTTGGCCTCATTGATTTTACGGGTGCTGATCAGGTCGTAAATTGTCGATCGTGTTTTGTTAACCTCTGCAACAATCTTTTTTATGTCATTCAGTTGCTTATACATAGGACTGTTGACGTTTTTCACCTCCGTCATTGCAGTATCCAGGGTGTTTTCAATTCCTTCCGTTCCCGCTTTAAGGTCCTGGTATAATTTTTCCCTTTGTTCCGCATCATCAGTAAACAGAATTTCCATTATTTCAATACGGCTGTCAGTTAAAGCTGCTTTTATATGATAGATGGGCAGCAGCCGGTTAAAGAAACTGTTACTGAAAACTGCCTGCGATTTTAATGTGGTATTAAGCGATGTGATTGTAATCAAAATGATTGCAATGAACATCGCGATCAGCAGACCAAGTCCGATGAAAGTACTCACCCGTAAGGTTTTATTCTTTATTTGTTTCATTTTTCTTCTCATTTTAATTAGCTGTTATATTAATTTTTGCAACTTATTATTCATGATTTCCAAATATTTGAGAATTGAGAAATTTCATGGCGTCAATGATTACCATGTGGTCGCTCGTGATTCCCTTCATCCAGTTTGTATGAATTCCCGGTATTGTCAGCAGCGGAGGTTGAATGTCATCTCTCCGAATGCTTTTTACACCTGCAATTACATCGGCCAGGATACCTATCTCAATATCCTCAGCCTGAAGAACGATTAGTTTGTCCAAATCAGTCAGTCCTGCTTCCGGCAGGCTGAATAGTCTTTTCAGGTCGATGACGGGAATCACCTCCCCCCGTAAATTGGCAAGTCCCAGGATAAAAGACGGAAGTCCGGGGATCCTTGTGATAGTTTTCAATGGGAATACCTCCCTTACCAAAGTCGATTCAATACCGTATTTCTCATGTGCCAGAATGAATTCGATTACCTCAAGAAAATCGGAAGCAGCAGGTTCCTTCTCTGTATTGCCTGACAATTTAAGTGCCCGCTCATGCAATATCTTTTTCTTTTCTTCCTTCCCGGGAATCCAATCCTTTCCGATTTTCTGGCTGGTGGTTTTCATCTTCTCATGAAGCTCCATCCAGTTAAAAGCTCGTTTTTCAGGAGGTTGTTTCATGGCTGTGTTTTTTATCATATTCTTTGTGAAGGGCAATAATATTTTCCAGATATTTCATCAGGTTTTCAGTGGTTGTCCCATCTGATTCAGGTACTTCCGCTCCGGCCGGCATGGCTTTAAGATATTGCATTGCATTTTTGAAGCTCTTATAGGATTCCTTGCTCTTTCCTACGGTCGACAACAGGCTCCCCATGGCCATATGTGCTAGAATAAACTGCTGATCAAGGTATATCGCACAACGGAGCGATGCAATAGCTGCTTCATAATGTTTCTGTTCCTGAAGGAGGATTGCCTGAAGATAATGAAGGCTGGGATTCATTTTATCTGAGGTGATTGCCTTCTCACTCCATGTAAAAGCCAGGTGCAAATTTCCCAGGTTTGCATGAACGTGGGCCAGCAAGCCGAATAGTTTTGTATCATCTTTCCCATTTTGAACTGCTTCTTCAAGTATTTTCAAGGCACTTGTGTTGAATCCCTTTTTATAAAGGTCTTCTGCACGTGCATAAATCCCGGGTTCTGTAATCCTGGATGTTTTTCCAGAAACCGGTATTGGAATTTCATTAGTTAATGTGGTAACCTGCATGGCACTCCCGGCCAGATCAGGGGATTGCCTTTCGCTCACCGGGAGCGGGAACAGGGTCCATTGCCCTGGTCCCGGCAGAGGCATCACAGATGGAATCACATCACCTTTACGAAAAAGTATCGTTCCGGGGTAATTAACAGCCGATAAACCACTTGATGTAATACTGGAGACCTCACTGGGTGCAACAATAAGGTAACCGCCATCTGTCAGTGACTTATTGAAGCCATCGCCAATTTTCATGATCAATTCCGGTACAAGGTAAATAAGCACGTTACGACAGATGATGAGGTCCATCGCATTGGTGTTGTTGTGCAGGGATGGATAATTATCTGCTGCCAGGTTCAGATAGTCAATTGTGACCGCCTGCTTGATCCCGGCTTCTATTTGGTAGCAACCATCGGCTGTCTTTGTGAAATATCGATATCTGAAATCGGGCTGTGTGTCACGGAACGACCAATCCCGGTAACGACCCGATTCCATTTTCTTAAGAAAATTCGGATTAATGTCAGTCGCTAAAAGTGTAATATTCCATGAAGTGATATCTGGGATTAACTGGCGCAGCAGAATGGCAATCGAATAGGGTTCCTCCCCGGTACAGCACCCGGCGCTCCAGATCCGCAAGTACTGGTCTTTTCCTCTTCGCCTGCCAATCAGTTCGGGCAGCACTTCATTACGGAGTGCGTCAAAGAGTTTATTGTCACGGAAGAAATAGGTTTCACCTACCGTAAGATGGTTTATAAGAATCTCCATCTGGCCCTTTGATAAATTTGATTTTCCGGGCAATTCCAGAAGGGAGTTCAGTTCCTGACTGTCCGATTGTGCCGCCGCCATTAATAGCGCCCGCTCAAGATCGGGCCATCGTTCACGCGGATAATGCAACCCCAAGCGTTTTGCAATCATGTTACTCATGTGCAGCAGAACATCATACGATAATCTACCAGTCATAATAAGTGCTCTAATTGTTCAGTGCATCACTAAGCATTGTCTCCTCCTCAAGTGATAAAAAATCTTCCAGGTCATGGATCAGTACCAGCCCTCCGCCGAGCTGAACCACACCCTGCACATATTTCAACGTTGGAAGGAACCCGGCTGAACTTACAGGCAGATTACCTTCGGTATCATAAACGCCATCGATGCCATCGACCAGGAGCGCAACTTTCCATTTACTTGTCGTGGCAATGATGATCCGGTCGGTAAGTTCCATTTCGCACTGTGGAAGGTTGAAGCGCTTTCTGACATTAATAACAGGTACGATCTGTTCATTCACGTTGATGATCCCTGAAACAATGGCGGGAAGACCGGGAAGCACCGTTATTTCAACCGATTGTATAATACGTTCAGTTGCCCACAGATCAATCCCAAACCGGCTTTCCCCCAATGAGAATACAACCAGTTGCGCGGGCAGACCTCCCGGGAGAATCAAGTTTTTATTCATTTGTTTTAGTGACCGATCCATCATATTGATAGTTTTGACTGGTCTTTTTCTGAGGATAATTTCTTCATGGTCGACAGCAACTCGGTGAAAGCATAAGGTTTCGACAGAACAGCATCTGCCTGAAACGCTTTTGCCATGGCTAAGTATTCCTGGGCAGAACCTCTTCCTCCCCCTGAAATGGCAATGATCTTCGATTTGACTTTGCGCTGCCTGATATCAAGAATTAATTCAATACCCTCTTTTCTTGGCATCACGATGTCGGTAATGATAAAATCATATTCCGCCTGATCCAAAAACTTTTCTGCGTCCATTCCGTCACTTGCCGTATCCACACTATATCCTACGCTTTCAAGTAATTTTTTTGATGCAAGGCGAAATGTCAACTCATCATCAACAAAAAGAATTTTTTCCATATCAATCAGATGTAAAATGTATATTTTCGATAATTCGTTACTGACTTAAAAAAAGTATCATAATGGCAGTGCCTTTTCCGGCTTGCGAATCAATCTTAATTATGGCATTGTGTCGTTTCACAATACCCAGCACCGTTGATAACCCCAGCCCGGTCCCCTCGCCAACGCCCTTGGTCGTAAAGAATGGATCGAATACGCGGTTGAGTACCTCCTTTTTCATGCCTTTGCCGTTGTCGCTGATCTTAAGCAGTACATTATGAGGTGATTGTATTTCACTGGCGTCGAGTTTTCGCAACTCAACCGTTATGATGCCTTTACCCTTCATGGCATCCATGGCATTGTTGAATAAATTGAAAATGATCTGCTGGATCTGCACCGGATCGCATGAAACCATCCCGACCTGTTCAATGTTATTTACGATTTCCACAGTCCTGGGATAAAGCGGTCTGACAATCTGGACAATTTCTTTCACCAGGAAGTCAAAACTATAGGGCAACATTGTGTTGACCTCCTGCCTGCTAAAGTTAAGGATATTATTAACAAGGCTTTTCCCTCTTTTACAGGCATTGAAAATTTCCTTGATATTGTCATCAACCCCGGTTTTGTCAATGGCCTGGTATTCAATTAACTCAGTGTAAACCTGCACGATTTGCAAAATGTTGTTGAAGTCGTGGGCGATACCACCGGCCAGGGTCCCCAGAGCCAGTAATTTGTCAGATTGCTGAAGAACCTGTTCACTTTTTTTTCGTTCGGTGAGATCATAAAAGGATAAAACAAAGAATAAAAAATCGAAATTCTTATCCCTGATAGCCGAAGCGTTTACCAAAGCCGGAATCTTCCCTCCCAGTAAACTTCTGATTATGATTTCAAGGGAATTGATGTCGTCCCGCTGTTTTATTAATTTCGAAAATTTAGCAAAATTGGGCCCATCGGAGTCGACAAATTGTCTGGTAAAATCAAATTGCTGATTATCCTGGCCAGACCACCCCGTTATTTCTGAAAACTTGCTGTTCGAATAAAGGATCAGTTCATCCGACGACAGGATAACGATTGGATAATTGGCTTTATCGGCAATGGTTTTAAACTTGATTAACTCCTGGTTCTGCTGGGCAAGTTCCCAGAGTGTTTTATTGAGGGTATTTTTGCTTAGTTCAAGATCTTTTGTCCGTTCAGCCACCACTATTTCGAGCTGGTTTTTATAGGTGGCAATATACGACTCATTCTCTTTACGCTGAAGCGCATTTACAATGATTATGGCGGCGTTTTTCAACAGCAATTCGGTATCGGAATCCCACCGGTGATAACTCGTTACAGAATCGAAACCAATGAAACCGGTTACTTTGAGCTGGTTAATTAAGGGAACAACGATAAGTGATTTGATGTCCTGTGACTCAAGAATCTCCTTCTCGGCAGAGGCCTCGGCCGGCAATAACGCAATATTCAGGATGTTGATCACTTGCTTGGTGCTGATTTTTTCCATCCACCATGGAAGCAGCGAAACCGGAATGTGCTGCAAATTTTCTTTCTGCGGGCTGATGTTATTCCTGGTCCATTCATGCGAATTTGACATTTCGGTCTCTGACGGATCCAATAAAAATACATACGACCGGTCAACTCCGATAAACTCGCCAATTTTAAACAACATTATTTCAATTTGTTCATCGATGGCAGTGTATGGGATATTAATAAGGGCAGAGGAGTTCTCGTTGATAAGTTTTTCAAAAGATTCACGATACTGTAACTTTTTCTCAGCCAGCTTTTTATCGGTGATATCCGAATGGGTTCCCACCATACGCAACGGCCTGTTCTCCTGGTCCCATTCCACAATTTTTCCCCGGTCAAGGATCCACACATAGGAACCATCTTTGCATTTCAGGCGGTGTTCTGTACTGTATCGTTCAGTAATACCCTGCTGGTGCTTGTCGAGCTCCTCAAAAACGTAAGGTTTATCATCAGGATGGATGGAATCCTTCCAGAATTTGACATCGTATTCAATTTCTTCAGGTTTATATCCGATCATCTCGGCCCACCGGCTGCTGAATTCACCCTTCCCGGTTTGAATGTTCCAGTCCCAGAACCCATCATTGGAACCTTCAATCACAAGATTTAGCTGTTCTTCGCTACTTGCAAGGGCCATGGCGTTTTTCTTCTTGTCGGTGATGTCTTCTGCAACCGAAAACATATACCTGCATTCATTCGACTCAAAAAGAACGGCATCAAATAATGAATCAATGGTCTTGTTCTTTTTCGAAAAGCAGAGATTGATCTCTTTCCCTTTGACAAATCCATGGGTATGAAGTTTCTTCAATATGGACTGCCGAACCTTTGCCGGGTATAGCCCGAGTTCAATGGAGGTCTTCCCGATGACCTCATCCCTGGCAAAACCGGTGGTTTCTAAGAAAAGTTCATTAACGTCGATATATTTGCCGGTCTCAAAGTCGCTGATAGCCATCATACGCGTGCTTAATTCAAACGACTTTTTGAATTTTTCTTCAGATTGGGCGAGCTGTTGGTTGGCCCTGATCCATGCGGTTGTGTCTCTTGAAATGCCTAGAATATAAGATTCTCCGTTCAGAATGATTTTCGAAACTTTGGTCTCAACCGGAATTTTTTCGCCGGTTTTCGTACTCAGGGGAATTGGGCAAACATCTTCGGTTCCAAGCAGCATGTTCTGAACAATGATTGCAGCCTGGTTGCGCTGCTCTTCGGGATGTACCTGCAAAACATTCATCCCTGTAAGCTCATGTTCATTGTATCCAAGTTTTCGGAGGACGGTATTGTTTGAAAATACAATCGAGCCGTTCTGATCAAGAAGAAAAACAAAGTCTTCGAAACTGTTGAGTGTTGCGACCAGGCCCGGGTCAAATGTAATACGAACAGACATGATAATAAATTAAAGAATATAATTACAGCAAAGGATGTGCCAGAAATCATAACACATTATAAACCAATAATATAGTGTCGTCTGGATTAAAAAGAACAATATAAAATCTTACGATTTCGGAATGCAGCTGCGAAACCGTAAGATTTTCATACCGGAAGAGTAATTCTGTGTTTTTTAATTCTTCGGAGCAGTGACTGTTCGGTTATTTGCAATATTCGTGCAGCTCTTGCAACCACATTATCTGATTTTTTCAACGCTGCAATGATGAGTTCAATTTCCTGTTGTGTTATGCTTTTACCCGTCGCGGTTGTTTCCTGTAATGGATTATTATTTGGCGAAATGATTGAGGAGAGGATCTCGGCAGGATTCTGTGATTCATCACACAGTATGATCAGCCGTTCAGCTATGTTTTTTAATTCTCTGACATTTCCCGGGAATGGATAGACTTGAAGCATGTCGTACATCTCTTTCGGGAAAACTACTGGTTCTTTCTGATGCCTTACGGCAGCCTGGGCGACGAAATAATCAAACAACCCGGCGATGTCTTCCTTTCTGTCGCGCAAGGGCGGAACGTGAATGGAAAATATATTCAAACGGTAAAAAAGATCCAGCCTGAATTTATGCTCAGCGCACAATTCCTGGAGATTTGTGTTACTTGCAGCAATTATGCGGATATTCAGCGGAATGTTGGTTGAGCTGCCCATCCGGTTGAGGTTTTTCTCCTCCAGTACCCGCAGCAGTTTAGGCTGCATGGCCAGTGGCAGGGTACTTATTTCATCCAGGAACAGGGTGCTTTCATTGGCAACTTCGAACCAGCCTTTGTGATCTGAAACAGCATTGGTGAAGGAACCCCTGACATGACCAAAAAATTCACTTTCGAAAAGGGACTCGGGAACAGTGGCGCAATTTTTTGCATAAAACGAACGGGTTTTCCGGGAGCTTAAAAAATGAATCTGACGGGCGATGACCTCTTTCCCCGTCCCGGTCTCTCCCGTTATCAAAACGGAAGTGTCGTTGGTACTGGCAATTTTTCCGATCAGTCCCCTGATGTGTTCCATGGCCTTACTATTTCCGATCATCTCAATGGGCAGTAGATCGGTTTGCCGACCCGAAACGGATATCCTGTCTGCTGCGGCAGGAATTATTTTTTTGGAGTGAATGAATTGAATAACCCTGCCAATACTTAATTTCAGAGTTTCGAGTGAAAATGGCTTTTCCAGGAAATCGATGGCCCCCAGCCTCAGGCACTCAATGGCATTTTCCTTTTCACCATGACCTGTAATAATGATGATCTCTGGCTGTTTCCCGGGCATATCCTTCAACATCTTGATAAAGGTGATGCCATCCATCTCCGGAAGATGCAGATCGCAGATCAGGATATCAGGGGACGACTTTTTAAGGGCCTTTAATGCTTCACCCGGAAGTGTAAATGATGCAACATGGTAATGCAGCATTTCTGAAAGAAAGTGCTGCAAACCCTTTGTAATGGAAATATCATCATCAAGGATCAGTATTGAAATGTGATGAGGATTATATTTCATCTTATTCGAAATTCAAAGTCGGAATTCAGCTACTAATTTATGATAATAAAATTAAAACAGGCTCTTATTCTGCCAAAAAACTCCCGGTCAGTGTTTCCAGTTTGCCATGGCATTGAAGACAGAACTGCTGCTCTTTTTGATCAATATCCTCAACGTAGGTACTCGAGCGCATGACACAGGTCGTATTATGGCAGTGCAGCAGTCCAAAGGTATGACCTAATTCATGGATTACCTCTTTTTTAAACCGGTCAAGCATCAACAGTTCATTTCCAGTCATGCCATAACGCTCATTGCTGAAACGGTACAGTGATGCAATGCCTGTCCGGCCGCCTAAAAAAGCCTGCCCGAAAATGAATGTCAGGATGGGAATAAAAAGGTCAACATTGAATAAACCAAGGGTTTTGATGGTATCGGGAAAGGATAATGCATCGACCTGCTTCAAAAGTCCGTTGCCATTATATTGTCGCCTTGCCGAATCGTAAAACTCACTTAAATCAATATGACCTTCCCTGACATTGACTGTGCCGTGAAATTCTTGCCTCACAGCCTCAGCAGTCTTTTCAAGAAGGTCCTTCTCGAAATACCCAAATGAAACCAAGGTGATGTTTTGCAGATTCATCGGGTATTATTGTTGATCTGCGGGTTTTAAATCGTATTTTTTAATTTTATGGTACAACGTTACCCTGTCAACTTTTAATGCTTTTGCTGTTCGGGAAATATTCCAGTTGTATTTGGTGAGAATCTGAAGGATGAAGGTTTTTTCGAAATCATCAAGACTTTCGGCCGAAGTGGTGAGGATGGTTTTTTCAAGCGGAAGGTCTTTCAGCCTTATTTTCTTACCATCTCCAACGACAATGGCACGTTCAATCATGTTCTCCAATTCGCGGATGTTCCCCGGAAAGTTGAACTCCTGTAATCGTTTCATGGCAGCCTGATCTATTGGTATAGGCGGCTTATTCATCGAAGTGCAGTATTTCCTGATAAAATAGTCGACAAGCAACGGTATGTCCTCAATGCGGTCGCGCAAAGGCGGGATGTGAATATTTACCACGTTCAGTCTGTAAAACAGATCCTCCCTGAAGAGTCCTTTTTCAACCATGTTTTTCAAGTCCTTATTTGTGGCACAGATAACCCTGAAATCAGAGCTGATCTCCTTGTTCCCGCCAACCCTGACAAATGTTTTCGATTCAAGCACCCGTAGCAGTTCCACTTGCATTTTGGTTGAAATGGTGGCAATTTCATCCAGGAAAATAGAACCGCTGTCGGCCATTTCAAATCGCCCTTTCCGGTTATACATGGCGCCGGTAAATGCACCTTTTTCGTGGCCAAACAACTCACTCTCCAGCAAACTTTCGGTCAGGGCTCCGCAATGCACACTGACAAAAGGGAAAAACTTGCGCGGGGAGTTGGCATGAATGGCCCTGGCAACCAGCTCTTTACCCGTACCGCTTTCTCCTGTTATAATCACCGAAGAATTTGTTTGCGCCACACTTTCAACCTCCCTGAGCACATTTTTCATGGCATCACTGTTCCCGATCAGGTCTTCAACATTTTCGAGCGTTACAACCTTCTGTTTTAAGGTCTCATTTTCATCGGCCAGTGAGATCTGTTTGGTGGCATTCCTGATAAGATGGGTTAAATCGTCGGGATCAAATGGTTTTGTCACATAATCAAATGCGCCATCTTTTAACGCCTTGACAGCTGTATCGACCGTGGCAAATGCTGTCATGACAATAACAATTGAATCCTGTTTATGTGCCTTGATTCTTCTGAGCATTTCCAATCCATCCATACCGGGCATTTTTATATCGGCCAGAACAATGTCAAACTGGTCGGATTCCAGGATTGTAAGCGCTTTTTTAGCATTTTCGGCACATTCAACACGATACCCGTCCTCAATGAACCAACTGTATAATGAATCCCGCACAGATTCTTCATCGTCAACAACCAATATGGAAATCTTTTTCGCCATTATATATGCTTTTTTTAATTTTTAATCAATGGTAATGTCACCGAAATGGTCGTTCCGTTTCCGAGTTCTGACCTGACGTGGATTTTGCCCTTATGGTTTTGTATAATACCATGAACAATGGCTAATCCAAGTCCAATTCCACTGGCATCCTGCTTAGTTGAAAAGAAGGGTTCGAATATATGGGGAATGTCTTCCGGGGCAATCCCCAGCCCGTTGTCAACTATTTCAAAGTTGATGGTGTCAGCATCGGTGTTTTTGGTTTTAATAATGATTTCCCCGTTCTCCAGCGCCGCTTCAGAGGCATTAACGAGCATGGCCACGCATGCCTGTTTTATCTGGTTCGGACTGCAATAGATCAAGTCGGACGATGCAGAGAACTCTGATAAAAATCTGATATTGGCTATTTTGATCGGATGTGTCATTAAATCATAGGTGTCCTGCAAAATTTCATGCAGATGCTTTGGTTCAAAATCATCCTGGTCCTTCCTTGAGAAATCCAGTAATCCTTTAACAATATCTCCGCACCGCTTTGTTTCGTTCTCAATCAACTTAAGATGTTTGAGCATCGAATCACGCTTGGAGGCATATAATTCAGGGTTGCTTACCTGTTTATGTAAAAGTTTGGTGTAAATCAGGATTCCTGACAAGGGGTTGTTTATTTCATGCGCAACAGATGAAGATAATTTTCCGAGCGAAGCCAAACGTTCAACATGCATAAGCTCATTTTGAGCAGCGCCCAGTTCCTCCGTTTTTTTCTGAACTTTATATTCGAGCTGTTGCGACCAGTTTTCCAGTTCATTCGTTGCGGCTTGCAGGTTGTCGAGCATGTCATTAAATGCATGCGAAACCATACGCATATCATCCAGCTGATTGGGTGTTATTTCAACGCGGGTTGTTTTATCCCCGTTTGCAACAGCGATACTGACCTTGACCAGTGCGTTCAGGGGGTCTTTGATTTTTTTTCTGGTAAAAAATATTAAAAACGAGGCCAGCAGCAGGGTTGTAAAGATGGCCAGCAGAAAAAACTCGGTAGTCGATTTTGCAACGGCTGCATCCAGCTCTTTCAAAGGAATTTTTATGACCAGAGAACCCAGCAAATTGTCTGTTGCCTTATGTGCATGACAGTCGCTGAGATAACAGGATTTTTCATTCAGAATGGGCGATCTGATTAAAAGGTGCCTGCTGTTGTTGTCGTTCGCAATCATCTTGCAATCACTGTCGACATTTATTATTTTGTACGATTTTTCGTTGCCTCCAGGGAACATTGATTTGATGCTGACGTGACAGCTGATGCAATTCGGGTTACTGTGATTGTTGGCTGTATCGGAAGAGATGGTTGAATAAACGAGATCATCGTCGCTGTCGTACATATTCACCTCGTCGATACCTGGCAAGGTATTTATAATATCGAGGGTATATTGAAGTGAACTTTTATCGTTCTCAAGCATTGAGTGATACAGGGCGCCCTCGACAATGGAACCGATATTCGTACCGTTCTGACGAATTACCGTATTCAGGTATTCCTCATTCACCGACCTGAAAATAATGCTGAACGATACAAATAAAAAGACTGATAGCGCGGAGATAATGAAAACTACCCGGCCATAAATTGATGACCTGAATTTGACATACTTTTTAAAAATGGCATGGCCGGTATTGTTTCTGTGTTTATAAAAGAACATATCATCACATTGTTTGGAATATTGATTAATCACAGATACCCATAAAATCCAAATAAAGTGCAGTAAGTCTGGACAATGGGCATTTCACTGCAAAGTACAAAAAAAAACTGGTGCCAGGACACCAGTTATAAAAAAATCTTTCCCTGATGCAAAATAGTAATCAGGAGGTTTACTGTTGCTGTGATTCCGGTCAGGTACCGGGGGTTTGTAACCGGTAGAGATTTAAAAATTCTTTCTGGAAATCCTTCCATATTTCATTGGGCAAGGCTGATAGTGAATGATCGCATAATTCACCCCCATCCTGAAGTATGACCATGGATGCATCTGGAGAGTAATTTTTCATGGTGGCTGCCAGGAAATCTTTAAACCGTACCAGCTCTTTTTCAGACCAGTTTGTCGCCTCCTCGGCAAAGTAGCATGACTTAGCCTCTGTAATCCAGTTGGTAGGTTTGACCTTATAAATCCATCCCTTGCCATAAGGGTCTTCATTCATCAGGCCCGGCCTCTCGGCAAGCATGAAGTTTGTGTCCAGAATTTTTCCTGTAACAGGCGATAGCACCTGGAGCTGTTTCCCGTCATGGTCAATTTCAGTAAGCAGATCTCCTTTACTGATCATTTCACCCGGATTTTTCAGGTTGCTGAATTTTACCTCCCCGGTAATATGCAGCAGCAGATCGTCCAGTCCGACGGCGGCAGCTCCCGATTTTTCCATGTACATCCAGGTATGATTTCTGCTGAAAAACAACCCCTGGGGTATTCGCAGAATACTGGCGGACAGAATTCCCAGCGTTTTTTGTATCTGCCGGGTTACTTTTACCTGTTTGTTCAAAATAACCCAGAAGGGAATCAGCAAGGCCAGGAAGGCAATGATGATCAGGTATTCAAGTCCCTTGGTTGCGAAAATGTCGTGATAACTAAATCCTTCCATAATTTTATTGTTTTTGTGAAGAAGATCAGAAAGCAAATCTGATCATCTTCTGGTTAATTTATTTGTTAGTATTTACCCAGGAAGGGGAATCCCGCAAAACAGGCATGCGGGTGATCACCCATCTGAATATCCATATTTCTGTAAATATTACGGCCAGGGTAACGACCAGCTCCATCCATGAGGGGACATACCGGATGGCCATATCCCATTTAAACCCGATGACCGTGACATTTAACCGGTTTAAAATGACGCCAAGCATGGTCATAACGGCTGCAACCTTGATCATGGTAAGGTTGTTTGTCCGGTAACTCACAAAGAAAAGGATCATGGGTAACAGGACAAATCCCACCATTTCGAGCAGCCACCAGTAACCCATCGGACTGTTGAGAAACGTCCAGTTTTGTCCGTGGATGAAAACCAGGAGTTGCAGGAAGAAGTATGCAAACATAGCTCCGGCGCATATTTTTGATAATCCAAGGATGATTCCCTTCTGTGCCCGGTGATTTTTTTCACTGATCTGTTTGAAAAACACTTTGTGACTGATCGATCCTTCAAAGATGACCATCGAAAGACCGGCGAAAATACTGGAGACAAAAAACATAATCGGGATGAATTCAGAGTACCATAGTGGATGTATCTTGTCTTTGGCCATCAGGTAAAGCGCCCCAAGTCCCGATTGATGCAGAGTTGACAAGGTTATTCCGAAAATAACGGCGGCAATGGTCATGCCCGAAAGGATTTTCCGGGCTTTTCGCGCGCCCAGCCATTCGGCCACAGCAGGTGAGAATTCAATCAGCTCCGCGATCATATACAACAGGAAATGCCAGGCGACCAGGAAAAGGACCGAGCTGGTGCCGAAGCTGTTTCCGATGATCGGATTGATTACATGCCAGGGTCTTCCAAGGTCGAGGAGAAGAGCGCCCGCGTAAAAAACATAGGCAAGAAATCCGTTGAGCACGGTTACCCTGACAATGGAATGATATTTCCGCATATTCAGGATGTACACCATAAATGTGAGCACATAGGCTCCGCCGGCAAAAGCGACACCGGTAACTACATCAAAGCCGATCCACAGCCCCCAGGGAATATCCTGCGATAGATTGGTGATTGAGCCAAGCCCCTTCCAGAAACGGATAACAATGAGTCCCAGTCCCAAAAGCATGATCGGAATGGAAATGATATTAAAAGGGGTGAAAAACTTTCCTTTTGGTTTCATTTCACTTAGCAGGAATTTCCAGATAGATTTCCCGTCATTATCTGATGAAATCTGTAAGTTGCTATTCATCTTCTGTCTCCTCCTTTAAATGATTGTTTTTTGTCGACTGATGTATTCCAAGTAAAAAGGCGGGGACCAGAACAAATATTGATGGCACACTGTAGAGAAATCCTTTTGTCAAGGCTGGATAGGATGATTTTTGCAGGGTAGTTTTCATTCCCAGTTCCTCAAATGGTACGGGTGAAAGATATAACCAGCCTGTTCCGCCTGCTTCACGCTCACCGTAAACATGATCAACATAAAGTCCGGGGTTTTCGACAATGCGTTTGTGTGCCTCTGCAATAAGGTCCCTCCGTTTTCCATATAGCAACGCTTCATTGGGGCAATTATAGGCACAGGCCGGAGGTTCACCGGTTCTTAACCGTTCATAACACATATCACATTTCTGAATTTTCGGGTTGGCGCTGTGATATTCGAATTTTGGACTATCAAACGGGCAGGAAACCATGCAATAACGGCATCCCATACATTTGTTGCCGTCCCAGGTAACAGGTCCCATCTTCGTTTTATGCATGGCCTGTGTCAGGCATGCTGCAGCGCAGGCAGGCTCATTGCAATGCATGCACTGCCGTTTGATGAACACCTCCCCTTTCGAGGTTTGATAGGTGTTGATCACGGTGTTGCAGGTTTCATTCGTTGTGCGTATGGCCGGAATATCTTTTGAAGGCAATGGCACCGGAAGACCATGTGCATCGGCACAGTCATATTCGCAGCCCCTGCAGCCCTTACATCGGGCTGCATCATGCAGGATTCCGTAAAATTCCACATCATTGTTGTCACTTTCAGATACAGCTTTTGCATCCTTCCCTACAGCTAGTGTCATTCCTGTAACTCCCAGCAGTTTAAAAAAATTTCGTCGGTTTAGTCCCATAATTAATGGTTTTTATTAATCCTCCCCTTCTCCTTCAGGAGAAGGGGCAGGGGGATGAGGTGTTTTAAAAAACTATCTTGTATTATCAATGAATTTTGTTTGAAAATCTTCCCATACTTCAGGTCCGAGATCCGCCAGTATACTATCCTTCAGTGCGCCGCCATCCTGCAATACCACATGAGCATATTCCGGGGTGTTGACCTGTAAAGCTGATGCAAGGAAATCTTTCAGTCTCGAAAATTCATCTTTTAACCAGGTTTTATATTGGTCGGCCATGGTTAAAAACTGGATTTCCCTTAGCCAGTTTGTGGGTTCGATCATATATACCCATCCTTCGGTGTAGGGCGCAGTGTTGATGGCTGAAGAATTGTTTATCAGGGTTTTATTGGAAGCGGTAATGGTACCTGTTACCGGAGAATAAATCGTCAGATGTTTCCCGTTCTGGATAATTGTAAGCAACGGATCGCCTTTTTTAATCTTCACCCCGGCAGGTTTTAGCCCGACGCGTGAAAGGGGCCCTGTGATATGTTGCAGGAAATCGTCTATCCCTATCTTTACCGAACCATCTTTTTCCATAAATGCCCAGGTGTGGGTTTTATCGAAGTAAATTCCCTTGGGAACTGTCAGGGAATCTTCGTTAAAAACAACCGGATTTGAATCGGAGATGTCGGGGGAGGCGCCCCGTTGTCTTCTGTAAGACCTGATTCCCCAATCAAACAGAAATCCGGTCACACCAAAAACAAGAACAACGAGAAGAACCATTTTAAGAATGGCATTTTCATCATTCTTTTGGGCGGCCACCTGGATCACATTTTCATTCAGTTTTTCCAGTTGCGTTTGTCTTTCATTATAAACCAGATCGCTGTATCCGTTGTTACTCAGAAATTGTTGTCCGTCAGAAAGCACCCACTTCAGAAAGGCCAGTTCGGATTCATTTTGCGGTTTCACGGACGAAACAGAATAGATAGTGCCGGTTAATGCTTTCGGATATTTACCGATCCAAACGCCGCGTGTAAAATCCTGCAGACTTGCATATATGTCTTCCATATAGTCAATTTTACCGTTCCCGTTTTTGTCAATGGGCACCAGTCTGATTTGTTCTGGTAAGCTTTGATTCGTTACATCAACCAGGTCGACCAGGTTGCAAAACCCCAGTGCATCCGGATCCCTTTGAATCGCCGCGATCATCTCCTGTTTGCCTGATGTTTTTATGGCATCACTCCTGAACTGATCTATTTTCAGGAAATGTTCAATTCCTGTATTGACCGATTCATCATTCATCGTGTAATAATGAAGCGGAATATTTTGACTGTTTCCCAGGAGCATTCCCCAGGTTGGCTTTTCTGAGCCTCCAAAAATCCTGGTCAATTCTTCCGAGGTAATTCCTCTTTTGTAGATTTCATCGGCGAAGGGATTTTTTGCATTCATAACCGGTACGATTACGTCGCGGCCAACAACCATATTCCAGACCGGCCTTTGGCTGAAGTCATTAAAAGATGCAGCAGAAACAAATCCTATTCCTGTTCCTGAGTTCAGCATTCCTGCAATGCTGTTATCTTCGGCCTTGATAACGTTGATTTTTATCAATGGATTTATTTTGCTGTATTCGCTGGCCCATTTTAGCGTCAGATTATACAGCTCTGCTGATGTATAAACATTGATAGAACCCTCATGGGTTGCTTTATTGCCGGTTTCTGCTTCGTTACCAATTGAAATACTGTAATTTAACAGTAAAAATCCGATGAGTAAAAAGATCCTGGTTTTCATAATTTCTCCCTTTTATGTAAATGATGAAACAGGGTATTCAATTATGATGCCAAAGAAAAAAATAGAATATAAATGACAGAAAATCAATAGTATAACCCATGAAGTGTATAAAAAATACACAAAACGAAGTGTTTAAAAAATCAACACCTCTCGCCTTAATAATATATAATGAATTAATTATTAACAGTTTATCATTGGTGTATAGAAAATATACACATGTTGAATAAATCAACAAAATGCATGTTTTATTACATGTTTACACTGTTGGGGAGTGTACCAGGATCAGAAGAAATTGGCATTGTCCCGGTATACAGATTACCAGTTCCTATTTGCATCTTCCGTGATTTCGACCGATTCTTCCTTGCCCAGGTATCGGTCGATCATGAAATGGACAAGGTAAAGGACGGGTGTAAGTCCGATTGCAAATATAACCTTGTAGGTGTATTGCAGGATTCCAACCTGGACAACCTGCATGATGCTCCAGTTTCCGAGGAGATAGAAGGCAATGAACAGGATAATAAAACTGTCAATTAGCTGAGAAATAATGGTTGATCCTGTTGCGCGGAGCCAGAGATGCTTATGCCCGGTGAATTTCCGGAACCAGTGAAATGTGTGGACATCGATAAGCTGACTTACCAGGAACGCTGCGACAGACCCTACAATGATACCAAGACCCTGCCTGAAAATCGTGTTATAGGCATAATTGATGTCAAATGGACGGCCTTGTCCGTCTGCGCCATTTACCTCAAGCCAGAAATCTGCCGGAGGGAGTTTTGTCCACGAAAGGACGACAATAAAAAGATAGCTGATCAGAATTGCAGTAATAAAACTGATTTGCCTGACCCCTTTCTTTCCAAAATACTCGTTAAGCAGATCGGAGATAATGAAGACGAAAGGCCATATCAGTGCGCCAACCCCAAGGTTGAAATCAAATATAATCCCGCCAAATATCGGCAGACTGACCGGACTAATCCCAAATAGTTTTTCAACTGAAAATATTTTAACACCTCCGAATTCGGCGGCAATGGCATTGGCAAGAAAAACACAGACCAGGATCAGGTAAAGTTTTTCTTTTCTAGTCTGAGTTGGTATGACTTTCATCATGTTTTTTCAATATTGCATCAATACTTTGCAACCAAATTTTACAACTTTCGTATAAGATTTAAATGTAAAGGTAAATATTAGTTATAACCCATTAAAACAACTGTCGATTATTATATCGCACAATTGGTTCCAAAACAATGAAAATTTGTAATTTAGCTACCAATAGTAATTCAGGGACCTGCAAAAGATTGATTTTTCTTTTGCCGGTTTTGTATTGATATAAGTCGGATCGTATGTTTGCCTTGCATGTCAGCAGCTGATAATAAGGCATCTGACAGAGATGAAAAAGATATTCAAAAATGGAATTCATATATAAACTTCATTAATGAAAACCATGAATGATAATTTGTGGACATTCCATATGACCCGAAAAAATAAAAAGTAGCATATGAAATGTCCATAAGCACAACGTTCATGCAAACCGTGAATGATAATATGGACATTCCATGTGACCGATTAGTAAAAAATAAATATTAACACATGAAAACTTCTCCCGGAAAATTTAACCTTCTGAAGAAATTCACCCTGCCTGTAATGTTGGTCCTTTTGCTGGCTTTTAACATACAGTCGGAAGCACAGACCATAAGCGGCCCGACAAGTGTTTGCATAAATGCCGGTGTGGTTACCTATTATACCACAGGAGGAGGTGGAACCTATACCTGGACAGTTACGTCATCAGGGGATTCGCCGGTAATAGTTGATAGCGGAACGGAGACCATC
>Ga0247842_10001774_pt1 | contig 34303 bp, 26 predicted proteins | sample LaCruzMarch2015__3_FD_192411 | JGI IMG/M metagenome (GOLD analysis project Ga0247842, IMG submission 192411) | Freshwater microbial communities from meromictic Lake La Cruz, Castile-La Mancha, Spain - LaCruzMarch2015_19m | ecosystem: Environmental > Aquatic > Freshwater > Lake | place: Spain...
CAACACCCGGGTCTTTTTGGTCGCCACCGCCAATGACATCGACCGGCTGCCGCCGGAACTGGTCCGCAAGGGGCGGATCGACGAGCTGTTCTTCATCGACCTGCCGGACGCGGCGGTGCGTGCCGCAGCCTTCGCCATCCACCTGCGGCGCCGCGGGCTCGACCCGGCCGGCTTCGACCTGCCGCGCCTGGCGCAGGCGAGCGAGGGCTTCACCGGGGCCGGGATCGAGCAGGCAGTGGTCTCCGCCCTCTATGCGGTGGACGCCACGACCCGGGCGCCGGACACCTGCGCCCTGCTCAACGAGCTGGGCCGGACGCAACCCCTGTCGGTGGTCATGGCCGAGCAGATCGAGGCCCTGCGCGACTGGGCGCGGGAGCGTTGCGTACCGGCCCATTGACCCTGAATCCGGCGATTGCTCGCGCCAAGACGCCAAGAAGAAACAAAGGGATCTGCGCAGCATCCGGAGCGCCCGCTGTCCCGCAATCCGTCACAGGTCCCCGCTCCTCGGGCCTTGGGTCCGCCGCTTGTCCCTTGCGCCGGGCCGGTTCCCGCGTATGCTTCAACGGCAGCGAACCCCTTGTCAGGTATCCGCCCATGTCCGTTCCCGCGTTACAGATTCAGCGGCGAGCAGGTCCGCGGACGCCAGTTCCGCGGCCCGGATATTTATGTGGTCACCGGGGTGCGCCGCCGCGAGCGCAAGTCCTGGGTGGTCTGGGAGGAGGGTAAGGGCCCGGACGCCGTCATCGAGTTGCTCTCCGAGAGCACCGCCGCCTTCGACAAGGGCGAGAAGCGGCTGGTGTATCAGGACCAGTTGCGGGTGCCGGCCTACTACTGGTTCGACCCCTTCAACCCCGAGGACCGCGCCGGCTTCGTGCTGCGTGGTAACCGCTACCGCCCCATCATGCGCGAGGCCGACGGCAGCCTGCCGGTGGCGGTCCTCGGGCTCAAGTTCGTGCTGTGGGAGGGCGAGTTCGACGGCATCGCCGCGACCTGGCTGCGCTGGGCCGATCGGGACGGGCTGCTGCCGCTGCCGGTCGAGGTCGCCAACCGGCGGGCCGCGGCGGCCGAGACGCGCGCCGACGCCGAGCGGCTGCGGGCCGAGCAAGCCGAACAGGAACTCGCCCGCCTGCGCGCGCTGCTGGCCGGGCCGGGTAATCCAGACCCGCGACAGGGGTAGGGGTTTACGCAAGGGCCGATGCGTAAGCAGGAGCGCCCGAGGGACCTGCCCTGGTGAGCCAGGGGCGCCGGGGCATCCGTATCCGTACCGTCGGCCTCGATCATCATTGCGGCCACGGGCGAGTGTAGATCAGGTTCTTGACGTTCTGGTCGTGGCTCATGGGGCGATGCTATTCCATCCGCCCTGCCGCCACCCAGCGGCGCATCAACTCCACCGTATAGCGCCAGCGCTCCCCATCCAAGCGCACCACGTCATGATCCACAAGGGTCTGGATGGCCGCGTCCAGGTCCCCGTCGGCCAGCCCCGCGGCCAGCACGAGCCCTGCCCGGTCCAGCCCTTCTGTCTGAGCGGCGAGGGCCTTGAGCAACACCTGTTGCCCGGCCGGTCCGTCGCCCGCCTGCTGCCAGATCCCGCGGAAATAGACCGCACCCTGCTCGTACAGGTCCCCGGCCTCGGCCACCGTGTCCACGTCCGCCGCCTCGAAGGTCGGCGATGGGGGCCGGATCGATTCGCGCAACCGCTGGTTGAACCCCTGTACCAGGCCATCCCCGATCATCTGCACCAGGAAGGGCTGACCGCCGGTCAGGTCCAGCACCCGCGCCAGGGCGTTGGGGCTAAAGGCAAGTGGAAAGGCGTCGTCCTCCACCTGGAGGCAGTCAGCCACCCCTGCCGCATCCAGAAAGCTCACCCGCACCGATCGCCACGCGAAGATCGCCTCATAGAAACTGCCGCTACGCTCCTTGAGGTCGTGGAGCCCCACCAGGGCGACCACCAGCCAGGCGTGCTGCTGCGTGAGCCCCCGCAACAGTTCCACGAAACGGGTTCCAGCCGCGGCGGAGAGACAGCCGTCCAATAGTTCGTACTCGTCCAGCGCCAGGATGTAACGCCGGGTTGGGGTCGCATCCTCCAGCCGGGCCAGGAAGCGACGCAGTTCGGCCAGTGGGTTCGCCTGGAAGATCTCCGGCTCCGGCTCGGGCAGGCACAGCGGGGAGGTCAAGGGTTCCGGCGCCGCCACCCGCCACAGTGCAAAGGCGATGGCGTGGCAGAGGTCCGCAAGCGGCTCAGACCCGCGCCAATCCACCGTCTGGAGGTTCAGAAAGGCGAGCCCACTGTCCCCGCCCAGGTTGCAGAACTCAAGGACACTCTTCAGCACGCTGGTCTTCCCCATGCGCCGGTGGCCGTAGACCACCAGCGAATCGCGCTGACCCGGCTTGGCCCAGACCGAGCGGAGTTGATCGAAGACCGACTCGCGACCTACCAGCCGCGCTGCCGGTACCGGGGCGCCGACGATGTAGGGGCTCGCCACCTGTTCGCGGGCCTCGATATTGCCCACATCGCGGGCAATGCCGACGACAAGCTTGCCCCATTGCCCGAGGGCCTGTGCGATTACCAGCCTTTCCGGGATAGGGCAATCGTTCAGTACCAAAAATAGCTCGTTTAACGAACCCAGAGCACGAACTAGAGCGCCGCTACGCTCTCCGAACGAGCGAGAGTGTACGACTCGCCTTGCTTCACGGGCAGTTTGGCCCATAGCATTAAGCTTTTCGGCGACGCCTGGACGTAACAGATCCGCATCCAGATAGTCGGGCGGCAACCAGTCCCCAATTGCCTCGAACGTCTGACAGTTTATAGCGGCTGCCAAGGCTGCGGCGTTGGCGTGCATCTCCTCCCCGAAAGGCAAATCACGGACTTGGGAAAATGCCCGTTGGGCTAATTCTGGTTCTACAGCAAACAGGTGAAAAAAGCCCGCACAAGAAGCACGAGCTGGGGTGTCGTAACGAATGTCGATATCGACGCTAGGCATCCAGCGGAGAGGCAGGACGAACAACCCATCCCAGATGAATGTTCGTAGTCTTTCGGATGTGATTGTGGACTGAAGAAATATGGCAGAAATACGGGGCTGCAGCGAGTCGCGGGGCGTTTGGTCGCACCAGGAAGAGATTCTCGGTAGCAGCAGCGACGCTTCTGTTGCTTCAAGCGCGCGGCTTATGGCTCTCGTAACGGGGACAGATTGAAGTGTGGACCGAAGCAACCCCTCGCAATCTCTCAGCCCGTCGTCCCAGTTCTCGTGAAGCCGATTCAGGAGCCGGACCTCAAGCTCGGGAATCGGTAAAGGGGAGGCCCTTTGGATTGACACCGCAAGACTTTTTGACTCTTGAATCAGTGCAGGTAAGAAGGCCAAGACACTAAGATCAAGACGCCAAGTTGCAATGATTATTGCGATCAAATAGGCTGAGCCGAATGCTAGAGCAAAGAGGATGTCTTGGCCTAATGGGATAACGACACAGAACAACAGCATGTAGGCAATATTGATTACCGTTCGCCGCGTGGCGTCACGTGCGTATACGAACGCGTCTCCACCGAGCACGTCAAAGACTAGCTCTCCAGCCCGGCAGGCTAGAGTAAACGCTAGACCAAGAGGAAGACCAATCGCTAGGCCACCAAGCATTGCGCGAATTGGGTGCCCGTACACTACGCCTAGCACGACGCCGAAGCTGACGCCAAAAATAACGCCAATGACAAGCGCACTCGAGATCTTAACCACCAATCTGAACCCAAAGGGTCGCGTTCTAATGGATTCACTACCGAATACCCCACGGTAGAAAAGGCCGGTGGTTGCCCCCGTTAATGTACCGAACCCCGCAAGAACGGCTATGACATCCGAAGGCAGCGACATGCCGACGACCAAAAGGAGCACTACGACCATAGAAACAATCGCCAGTAGGGCTATTTCCTGAATCGCTAGATTTCTCTGCACCCGATTGGGGCTCTTAACTCGGGATTCGTCATCGTCTGGGGGCAGATGGATAGCGTCTCGACCACTCTCATCCGTCGGCACTACGATAGGGAAAAGTCCGAACTCTTCCGCAGGAAAGTCGTTAAATCGCTCCAAATACCACCGAATCGCCTGCGGAAAGAAAAAGACCCAATACAGCAGCACCAGATAGTCGAGCGGGTTCCACAGCGAGAGTGGGCGCTTGCGCCGCGGGGCGTAAGGCAGTTCCTCGGTCATGACCGCCGCCCCTTGCGATCCGGGCGCAGGGTCTCAAAGCGCTCGGCGCACCGTCCCAGCAGCGCCCCAGGCTGTTGCGGCTCGCGCCACAGGTCGGCAAATGAGTCGATGCACAGCCCGCAACGGGCCAGGCGCCGCGCGACCAGCCGCTCGCAGTCCGCGGCGCCCAGCGGCGCCAGCCTCACCGGGATGGGGTCCAGCCCCGCCAGCGGGGAGTCGCGGGTCGGGTCGTCCCCGCGGAACAACACGTCCAGGTGTTCGTTGCTGGCGAGCAGCAGCCGGGTGCCGAAGTCGTCGAGTCCCAGCAGCCAGCGGCGCATCGTCAAGCCGCGGACTCCGGGGTCCATACCGCCCAGGTGGTCGAGCACCAGTAGCCGCAGGGGCTTGGCGTGCATCAGTCCGCGCCATTGGTTCAAACGACGGCCGCCCAGGTGGGAGACGATGGTCTCCTGAAGGTCCGGCAGGCCGGTGACCGAGCGGAAGTTGATCCGCAACATCCGGTCGGCCGGGATGGCAAGCCGGTCGGGTACGCCAACCTCGACGGCTTTCAGCAGGGCCGACTTGCCGCTGCCCACGGGTCCGACCACGGAGCAATGGTTGCCGCGCCGCAGTTTCTCGAAGACCCGCTCGAGCGCCTCCTCCCGCCCGAATAGTTCGGTGCTCTTGCCGAAGAATGGGTTGACCAGGGTCGCGGCCGAGGGTTGCAGTCCGTCCCGCTGGGTCGCGTCCAAGGCGTCGAGCCATGCCGGGTCCAACGCATGGAACCTGCGCTGGAGGTCCTGGAGACCTGCCAGGGCCGCAAAGACGGCGCCCACCGGCACAGCCCGGCCGCCCAGGTCAGTGGAGCGGTCGCGCGTCGCCTTGACCACCCCGCAGACTGCACCGGTGCGCCGGTTGAGCAGCGGACCGCCGCTCAGGCCCGGCCGGACCTGTCCGTCCTTGAGCTTGTGCAGCGCATCGGCGCCCCGGGTGGTCGGGCCTTCGTATTCCAGGGTCGCCGAATCCCCGTCCGGCTCTTGGTCGGTGTACCCGAAGGCGTAAAGTGGGTCGCCCAGGTCGATCCGGTCGTCCAGCCAGACGCAGGGGTGGTCGGTGTGCTCGACCCGCAAGAGGGCAAGGTCCGGAAAGGGCTTGGAGTGATACTCCGCGATGGTGGCCGCGAGCGGCTGTCCGGCCCAGCGCAGTTCGACCCCGGCCCGCGCCTCCCGGGCCGGTTCGACCACATGGGCACAGGTGAGCACCAGGCCGGGGGCGACGAAGGCCCCGCTCCCATGGCCGCCGCCCGGGACCATGACCCGGACGGTGCAGCGGCGCAGTAAGTCGTCGAGTTTGGCCATTGATCCTCGAAACGGGCGTTCAGCCCCAAGTCAACGCAGGTAAACGCGCCCCGCTCTAAGCGCCGCGACCGTTCGCGCGGCCTTGATCGTTATTCCGGCCACTTCCAGGGTGATATCCGTCGCGGCCAGGGGGCCGCTCCTACGCCGTAGGAGCGGCCCCCTGGCAGCAACGGGTTGCCACGACGGCGCGTGGCCGGAGTTATGATCAAGGACGACCGGAACCTTGCAGGCAAGTGCGGGCGCCGCGGTCGGGCTGAAGCCCGACACAGGGACTGTCGCCCGGAAGCGGCGCGCCCCCGCAAGGTTCACGGGCGGTCGCCCTACTCTCCCCACTCCAGCGTGATGGTGAGATCGGCCTTGCCGCTGCCTTCGACCAGCAGGGCGGTCAACTGGCCGGACTTCACCGCCAGTTCCAGGCCCAACTCCACCTTCGCCTTCTTCGGCTTGGCCTGCTTCAGGGCGCCGTCGATGGCCGCGGCGAGGCCCTCGATAGTCTTGGCAACGCCGTCGAAGGACAGCGCCCCGAAGGCGACATCCTCATCGCCTCCGCCATGCGCCGCCCGGACTTGCAGGGTGGCACCGTTGGGCAGCGTGACTGGAACCGACGCATGTTTGCTCATCGCGGACTTACTCTGGACCGGTCGGTCCGGCAGGTGATCGGGGTTTGAATAGTAACGCGGGACCGGGGCGAATCCCTAACTGTTGGAAATTCCGGGGACAGCATACTTTAACCCCCAAAATGCCGAGAAAGCGACACGACTCCTTCATCGCCGAGCCCTGCGTGCCAACCACAGGGGCCGCCGCTTTCGTCGGTTCGTGATAATCGGGCATGCCGCCGGGTCGCCGCCGCCCGGTGTTTCGTCCTAATCTCCGGTCATCCCGCCCTGGTTGGCGCCTTGGGCGCAATCAACGCGGCGGCCCTTCGCCCGCCGCCGCGATGACGTTGGCGGCCAACGCTTCGCCGATCCACAGTCCCGCGGCCCGTAGGTCAGCGACGGCCGTGGCGACGCTGGAGAGCAGGCCGACGCGTTTGGCCTCGTGGTCCGACGGGGAGGGAACCGAGATGCCCAGAACGGCACCCGCGGCGAGTTCGGACCGAACGGCTGGCGGGAGGTAAACGCGGCCATAGAGTCGGCGCAGCAGGTCGAGGTTGCCCGTCCGGTGCAGGTAGAGAAGCGGCGACGTGTTGCTGACCACCAGCATTCAGGCGTTCTCGGCGTCCTCAGCCAACTCTTCGCGGGTCAGGTCGAACGCCGCGACCCGGTAGTCCGCGAGCCGCATCAGGAAGGCGACGCGCGGGATACCGGCAAGCTGCGCGGCCCGTCCCGAGGACAGGCGACCGAGTTCAAAGAGCTTCACCGCCGCGAGCATCTTCATCTCCTTTGCGAAGTGCTCGGGCGTTTCCTTGAGGCTGAACAGGGGCTCCGCGGGTAGGTCGATCTCGATGCGGTGGGCGATCATCGTCACATGGCCTCGTCGGTGGCGTCTGCGGAAATTCCGGGGACAGTATACGCAGGCGATTTCCGAAAAACTTCGCACCCAAAAGACTTCACAATCCGAAGAAGGTTCCGCGTCGCGTACTCAACCGGGTGTTCTGCGAAACCAGGAATTGACGACAGGCCGAGATCACTACCCCGTCCCGGGATCAGACGGTTCCGGCTGGTCGGCGAGCAAGCGCTTCAGCCGCTCGTTCTCGGCCAAGGCTTCGTCCTTGGCGGCCCGCTCCTGCTCCTTGGCCGCTCGCTCCTGCTCCTTTGCCGCCCGCTCCTGCTCCGCGTCCGCCCGCGCCTGCTCGACCTCCGCGCGCAGGTCGTCGAATTCGAGCTGGATGCTCTGCTGTTCGCGCAGATAGTCCTGGCGCGCCTGGTATGCATAATAGGCGTGCTCTTTCTCGGAGAAGGCCTTCAGTGTGTTCATGGCTCGCCTCATCTCTGGGGTCTGCATCCACGCGGGCAGGGCGTCCTCGTCCAGGCGCTCCGCCTCGTTGAAGAATTTCAGCCAGCGCTGTTGCTCGGTTTCGACCGCATCGGCGGCGAACTTGCTCAGTTCCAGCAGCCAGATACCGCCATGGTCCAGAAAGACGCGACCGTGCCGGTCGCGCGACCGGAACTCGTGGGCATACTCCGGGGTATCCGGCAGCAGGGTCTGACCCAACAGCCAGATCGCATAGGTGGGGCGCAGCTTGCGGTAGCTCTCGCCCTCCTTGATCTGGCTGCGATAAAGGTTCGCCCAGCCGTAAAGGATACGCGCCGGCAGGTCGCGGTGATTGAGTAGTTGGACCTCGACCTGGAACATCTGCCCGGTCGCGTCACGGGCCTTGACGTCCACAACGGTGAGTTTGTCGTCCAGGAATTCCTTCTCGTTGTAGGGGTTCTGGATCTCCACGGCGACGATCGGCCGCGGCAGGTCCGCGCCCAGGACGGCGTTGAGGAAATGGATCAGCAGGTCGCGATTGGACTCCGCCCCCAGCAGGGCCTTGAAGACGCAGTCAACCTTGGGATCGATGGGATGGCGCATGGTGGCAGTGTAGGCAGGCGTAGCCGGTGCGACAAGAGAAGCGGTGATGGGGAACCGCGCCCGGAAATTCCGGGGACAGTATACTCAACATCCCAAATACCGAGAATCCGACGCCACGTCTTCATCGTCGAGTCCTGCCTACCAGGGGAACCGCGCCTTTCGTCGGTTTCGCCGGTCCCCGGTTTCGCTCTGGACCGTTGACGGCGCCGCCGCCGTAGGGTGCGCCGCGCGCACCATGGCGTTGCGGGAAATCCTGACCGCAGCGTTCGAACGCAGCCGCTCAAGGTGCGCGCGGTGCACCCTAGGGGCGCGCTGCGGTTAACCGTCGGAGCACTTCCATCACGCGGTACTAATCGACCGTCGCGCTACCCTGCCGCCGCCCCACGGCCAGCACATAATCGAAGGGCGCATACATCTGCTCCGCGGGAATGCTGCGCAGCAGCCAGCCCACCGGACCCAGGCGCCGACGCAACCCGGGGTCCTCGACCAGGGCGCGGTGCCAGCCCGGGAACACCTGGTCGCGGATCGATGTCACCTGCACCGCCTCGAACCCGGCCGCGGCGAGCTTCGCGGCGTAGACCTCGCGCGGGTAGACATTGGCGCGCGGCACCGCGAGCGCGGCGCGGGCCGCGCCGAACACCAAGGCCTGCAGCGGGTTCTGCCAGGGATCGGGATCGGGCCCGGATGGGATCGAGTCGGCGAGCACCAGGCGCCCGCCCGGGCGCAGCAGGCGGGCGGCCTCGGCGAAAAAGCGCTCGCGGGTATCGAAATGGAAGGCGCACTCGACCGCGGTAACCACGTCGCAACGGGCGTCGGGCAGCCCGGTCGCGGTGGCCGAGCCTTCGCGCAGGTCGATCCGGTCCTCCAGGCCGAGTTTCCGGACCCGGGCCCGGGCCAGGCGCACCTGCTCGGGGGTGATGTTGAGGCCGATGATCCGCCGCGGGGCAAAGCGGCGGGTCCAGTAGATATCCTGCTCGGCGAACCCGAAGCCGACATTCACGACCTCGTCGGCACTGGTGATGCCGGCCGTGCGGCCGACCAGTTCGACCATTGCCTCGCAGGCCTCGTCGATGGTCCGCGCCCCGTCCCAGTAGCCCAGATTCAGGTAGAGCCCGCGCTCGGTGAAGGCGTGGGTCGATGCCAGCCGGTAGAGCCAGCGCACTGGCAGGGTCGGGATGGTCATCCCGGCACCGCCATCGAATGCACACTCGGATTTGCCCACGGAAGTCTCCTTTGCTGCGGTGTTTCCATAAATGACGTTCCAAAGGGCGATGAAGGTCCCAGTGGGAGCGGCGGGCGTCGCGGCTGAAGCCGCTCCCACAGGGTCCTGCGGTCCGCTGCACGGCCTTGCGTCGCTTCACCCGGCCTGCCGCTTGAGGTGGATCAGCAGCAGCGAGACGGCGGCGGGCGTGACGCCCGGGATGCGCGCCGCCTGGCCCAGGGTCTGGGGGCGCACCCGGGCGAGCTTCTCGCGCACCTCCACGGAGAGGCCGCGGACCCCGGCGAAGTCGAAACCGTCCGGCAAGGGCTTGCACTCCTGGTCGCGCTGGCGGTCGATCTCCGCCTGCTGACGGCCGATGTAGCCGTCGTAGTGACACTGGATCTCGAGCTGCTCGGCGACGGCGGGGGCGACCGGGTGCGGCGGCTCGCCGGTCAGGCGCACAATGGCGGCCCAGTCGACCCGGGGTCGGGCCAGCAGGTCCAGGGCGCGGACCTCGCGGCGCAGGGGTTCGCCCAGGACGGCCTCCTGTGTGGCCTGCGGCACCGCGTGCGGACGCACCCAGGTCTCCCGCAGCCGCTCGCGCTCGCGCGCGATGGCCTCGCGCTTGCTGTCGAAGGCATGCCACTGCGCCTCCCCGACCAGGCCGAGTCGATGCCCGATCTCGGTCAGGCGCAGGTCCGCGTTGTCCTCACGCAGCAACAGGCGGTATTCGGCCCGGCTGGTGAACATGCGATAGGGCTCGATGGTGCCGCGGGTGATGAGATCGTCCACCAGCACCCCCAGGTAGGCCTCGTCGCGGCGTGGATACCAGGGGTCCCGGCCCAAGACCCGCAGGGCGGCGTTGGCCCCGGCCAGCAGCCCCTGGGTGGCCGCCTCCTCGTAACCGGTGGTGCCGTTGATCTGGCCGGCAAAATACAGGTTCTCGAGGTGGTGGGTCGCAAGCGTCGCGTGCAGGTCGCGCGGGTCGAAGAAGTCGTATTCGATGGCGTAGCCGGGGCGGGTGAGGTGGGCCCGTTCAAAGCCCGCGATGGAGCGCACCAGCGCGACCTGGACGTCGTAGGGCAGGCTGGTGGAGATGCCGTTGGGATAGACCTCATGGGTGGAAAGGCCCTCCGGCTCGACGAAGACCTGATGACTGTCCTTGTCCGCGAAGCGCACCACCTTGTCCTCGATGGAGGGACAGTAGCGCGGGCCCACCCCCTCGATCAGACCGGTGTAGAGGGGTGAGCGGGAGAGTCCGCCGCGGATCAGGGCGTGCGTGCGGGGGTTGGTGTGGGCGATGTGGCAACTGACTTGGCGCGGGTGATCGGCGGCGCTGCCGAGGAAGGAGAAAACGGGCGTGGGCTGGTCCCCCGGCTGCTCCTCCAGATGGGTGTAGTCGATGGTCCGACCGTCGATCCGCGGCGGCGTACCGGTCTTCAGGCGGGCGCAACGCAGCGGCAGGTCGCGCAGGCGCCGGGCCAGGGCATTGGCCGGTGGATCGCCCGCCCGCCCGCCCTCATAATTGGCGAGCCCGACATGGATGCGGCCGGCCAGGAAGGTCCCGACGGTGAGCACCACGGCGCTGGACGTGAAACGCAGTCCCATCTGGGTGCAGACCCCGGTGACCTGTCCGTTTTCGATGATGAGGTCGTCGGCCGCCTGCTGGAAGATGGCGAGATTGGGCTGCGCCTCGCAGGCGGCGCGCACCGCCGCCTTGTAGAGTGCGCGGTCGGCCTGGGCGCGGGTGGCGCGCACCGCCGGCCCCTTGCTGGCGTTCAAGATGCGAAACTGGATCCCGGCGCGGTCCGCCGCCCTGGCCATGAGGCCCCCCAGGGCATCGAGCTCCCGGACCAGGTGGCCCTTGCCGATGCCGCCGATGGCGGGGTTGCAGCTCATCTGGCCGATGGTTTCGACGTTGTGGGTCAGGAGCAGGGTGCGCACACCCAGGCGGGCCGCGGCCAGGGCCGCCTCGGTCCCCGCATGGCCGCCGCCGATGACGATGACATCGTATGAATCGGTCGCAAACATGAGGGGCGGTTCCAGGAATACGGACAAGGCTTTACAGTTTAACGCAAGCAGGCTTCCCCAAAACCATGGATTATCGTGATTTTCCTGTCCCCCACCCCCCTGAGTGCCGGCGTTCGGGCACCGCGCCGGGGCGCGCGTGAGAAGGTCCGCACCGGCAGCCATCCGGCCCTTGGCGACCAACCTGACACAACGGGTGCTGGACGCGGCGGGGCTCATCATCCTCGGCAAGGGGCGGGAGCTGCGCCTGGCGCTCGCCTGCCTGCTGGCGCGGGGCCACCTGCTGATCGAGGACCTGCCGGGGGTCGGCAAGACCACGCTCGCGCACCTGCTGGCGCGGTTGCTGGGGCTGCAATACTCGCGCATCCAGTTCACCAGCGACCTGCTGCCAGCGGACGTGATCGGGGTATCGGTCTACGAACGCGAGCACGAGCGCTTCCGCTTTCACCCGGGGCCCGTGTTCGCCCAACTGGTGCTCGCCGATGAGATCAACCGCGCCACGCCGAAGGCCCAGAGCGCACTGCTCGAGGCGATGGAGGAGCGCCAGGTGACGGTGGATGGGGAAACCCGTGCATTGCCGGAGCCCTTCTTCGTGATTGCGACCCAGAATCCGTCCTATCAGATCGGGACCTTTCCGCTGCCGGAGTCGCAACTCGACCGCTTTCTGATGCGCATCCGGCTGGGCTATCCGCCCGCCGCCCAGGAAAAGGTCCTGCTGGCCGGGGAGGATCGGCGGATCATGGTGGAGCACCAGGCACCGGTCTTGTCCGTCGGTGAGCTGGCCGCGCTGCAGGCGTCGGTCACCCAGGTCCATGCCGCGGCTTCGATTATCGATTATTGTCTCGCCATCCTGCAGTTCACCCGGCGCAGCGAGCGCTTCGTGCATGGACTCTCGCCCCGGGCGGGGGTCGGCCTGTTGCGGGCCGCCAAGGCCTGGGCGCTGCTCGAGGACCGTGCCTATGTGCTGCCCGAGGACCTCCAGGCGGTCTTGCCGTCCTGCTGTATCCACCGGCTGGTCAGCGGCGACGGCAGCGGGCGCCTGGACCACGACGAGGTGGCGACCCTGATCCTGTCATCGGTCCCGGTGCCGTGAACCTGAGTCGCCGATTTCAAGCGCTGCTGCGGCGCGAACCCGTCGGCACCGACGGGAGCGCCCGCATCGCCGCACGCCGGATCTATATCCTGCCGACCCCGACCGGGCTCTGGTATGGGGCGGCGGTTTTTCTAATGCTCATGGGATCGCTGAACTATCAGAACAACCTGGGGCTGTTGTTCGCCTTTTTTCTTGCCGCGACGGGACTGGTGGCAATGCACCATTGCTGGTTCAATCTGCTCGGGCTGGCGATCGGGGCGCGACCGGGTCCAGCCGTATTCGCCGGGAGTCCGGCCCAGTTCGAGGTCACGCTGCGCAACGAACGCGCCGGACCACGCTTTGATCTGCGCCTGGTGGGCGGGCTGGACCCTGTGACCCCGGTCTTTCTCGGTGCCAGGGAACAGCAGGTGGTCGTCCTCGGTGTCCCGACGCGAAGACGCGGGCTGCTGGCCCTGCCGGAGGTACAGGTCGAGACCCGGCACCCGATGCACCTGTTTCGCGCCTGGTGCCATGCGCAGACCGAGGCCAGTTGTCTGGTCTATCCCCATCCGGCACCGGCGGCACCGCCGCCGATGCCGGACCCGGGTCGCGGGCGTCGCCCGGCACGGCGCGGCGGCGAGGGCAGTGACGAGTACCTGGGACCGCGTGCCTATCGCTATGGGGACTCCCCCCGACACGTCGACTGGAAGGCCCTGGCGCGCGAGCGCGGCCTGATCGTCAAGCAGTTTGGCGGGGACGAGGGGTTGGATGTCTGGATCGATTGGGCGCGGGTCGCCGCGCCCGGGCTGGAGGACCGGATCAGCCTGTTGACCCGGCAGGTGCTGGACGCCGCCCGGTCCAATCTGCGCTTCGGCATGCGCCTGCCCGGGGTGCAGATCGATCTGGACCTCGGGCTGGCGCATCGCGAGCGGTGCCTGCGCACCCTTGCCCTGTTCGAGCAGGGGCTCGCTGGGCTTGAAGAAAACCGGCGACCGATGAACCAGGCGATGAACCATGGGCAAGCGCAAGCCTAGACCCATCGACGAGCGGCCCGAGCGCTACCAGACCCTCGCGGTCACCCTGACAGCGGCGGTCGCGTATCTGCCGCTCGCGCCCCAGTTGGCCTGGCAGGTGTCCTTCTTCTGCGCGCTGATGCTTGGATTGCGGCTCGCGGCCCTGCGCTGGCCAGCCGCCACCCCGGGCACCTGGTCCCTATTGGCCTTGACGCTGGTCGGGGTGCTGAACTGCGTTCTCATCAACTATAGCCTGGTGGGCAAGGCCGGCGGCACCGCCCTGTTGGTGACCATGCTGGCGGTTAAGCTCCTGGAACTGCGCGACCGGCGTGACCACCGGATCGTGGCAATCGTGCTGGGTCTGCTGATCGTGGTGCAGTTCCTGTTCGGGCAGGGGATCGGACTGACGCTCTTTTTGGGCCTGGTGGCGATCACGGTCGTCGGCCTCCTGGTCGATCTCAACGGCGGTTTGGGGATCTGGCCGCTGCGCCGGACCGCGCGGGTCACCGCACAGATCGTACTCCAGGCCGCGCCGCTGACACTAGTGCTGTTCGTACTCTTTCCGCGCCTGAGCACCCCACTGTGGAGCCTGGGTTTCGAGCGGGATCGGGGGACCATGGGGATGAGCGAGACCATGGCGCCAGGGTCAGTCAGTGAGCTGGTGTTCAATGGCGAACTGGCGTTTCGCGCGCGCTTCCAGCAAACCCCGCCGGGGTCGGCAAGGCTCTACTGGCGGGGCCTGGTGTTGTGGGAGGTTGACGATCGCCGCTGGTCGGCAGGGCGTGATCCGCGCTATGCAACAGGTGCGCCGCAACTGGCCCTGGCGGAGGATCTGATCGACTACGAGGTGGTGCTGGAGGCGTCCCAACGACGCTGGCTGTTCGTCCTGGACCTACCCGTGGAATACCCGGCCGATACCATTCTCGGTCCCGCCTTTGCGTTGACTTCGACGACGGCGCTGACCACGGCTAAGCGCTATCGTGCAGGCTCCGCGCTGCGCTACCGGACCCCGGATCCGTCCGCCTCCGAGCGGCGTTACGCGCTGCGACTACCGCCGTCCGTAAGCGGGCGCGAACGGGCTCTGGTAGCCGAGTGGGCGCGCACCGCCCGTTCGGATTGGGACCTGGTCGAGTCCGGACTCGCCTACTTTGCGCGCGAGGATTTCCACTACACCCTGCTTCCGCCCAGACTGGGGGCCAACACCTGGGATGAGTTCCTGTTCGAGACCCGCAGCGGCTTTTGCGAGCACTACGCCGGCAGCTTCGCACTCCTGATGCGCCTCGCCGGGGTGCCCTCGCGGGTGGTGCTGGGGTATCTCGGCGGAGAACCCAATCGCATCGGCGGCTATCACATGATCTGGCAGTCCGACGCGCACGCCTGGGTCGAGGTCGCCATCGCGGGGCGCGGCTGGGTGCGGGTAGACCCGACGAGCGCGGTTGCGCCGTCGCGAATCGACAATCAGGGCGCCTCCCGGCTACTCGGGGCCGCCGCGCCGCTCCGCTTCCAGGTCGACCCGCAGGGGGCCTTCGGCCGAACCATTCGCCATTTGCGCAACCTGGCCGATACCCTGGATGCGGTGTGGCAGGAGACGGTGCTGGATTTCTCCAGCGAACGTCAGGACCAGTTCCTCGATCAGTTGGGGCTCAGGGACTACGGCCACTTTGCCCTGGCGGCCATGATTGTCACCGCCGCCTCATTGGTGATGGGGCTGGTGCTGTTCGCACTCATGCGACAGGCACAGCCGATGGACCCGGCCACGCGCGAGTATTCCCGTTTTTGCGGCCGGTTGGCGGCGATCGGCCTGGCGAGGGCGGCGAGCGAAGGCCCGCGAGACTTCGGACGACGCGTGGCCGCCGCCCGGCCGGATCTGGCGGCCCAGGTGGGGCGAATCCTGTCGCTGTATGTCAGTGGGCGCTATATGGAAAAGCGCGGCAACCGGGATCAGGAGCGGCTTGAACAGGAGGTCCGCGGCTTCCACCCACGGCGGCGTCGGGCATCTTAGAAAGATCTGTTTCGCTGCTATTTGCCAATGCAGAAGCTGGAAAAGATGCGCTCGAGCAGGTCGTCTGGTGTGACCTCCCCGGTAATCTCGCCGCAGGCGCGCTGCGCCTCGAGCAACTCCAGCGCAACGACTTCAACTCCAATGCCGCTCTCCAAGGTGTGAGCGGCGCGTTGCATGGCGTCCAGACTACGGCGTAAGGCATCCAGATGCCGTCGCCGAGCGACGAATGAGCCCTCGCCGATCCCCTCGATCCCCGCCCTTGACTTCACATGTTGGCGCAATTCGGCGAGGCCGCGTCCGGTCAGGGCGGAGAGGGATATAACGGGCGTTTCGGTCAGGATAGGCGCATCATCGCCCGGCGGTGCCAGATCGATCTTGTTGCGTATGAGCGTTACCGGTATCGCTGCGGGGAGCGCCTCGAGTTCATTTGGTGCAAGCCCGAGCCTGGTGTCGTAGACCCAAAGGATCAGGTCTGCCTGCTCGAGTTGTCGGCAGGCGCGCCGCACGCCCTCGAGTTCGACCGGCTCCGTAGTCTCACGGATACCCGCGGTGTCGACGAGCTTCACGGGCAGTCCATCGATCTGCATGTCGCATCGCAGCAAGTCGCGCGTGGTGCCGGGCATCGGGTTGACGATGGCTGCATCATATTGCAGTAAGGCGTTCAGCAGGCTCGACTTGCCGGCATTCGGGCGGCCGGCGATAACGACGGTCAAGCCGTCGCGTATACGCTCTCCCTGATGGGCCTCGGAGAGAATCGAGCGTGCGTTGGTCAGCAGTTCGGTCAGCGCGAGCCGGATCTGTGCCCTGGAGTGTAACTCGATCTCGTCCTCGGGGAAGTCCAGCGTCGCCTCGAGATGGGTCCGCAGGTGGATCAGTTGATCGACCAGGTAACGGATCCGTGTCGAGAATACGCCTTGTAGGCTGCGGATCGACAATCGTGCCGCCAGGGCGGTGGAGCTTTCAATCAGGTCAGCGATAGCCTCGGCCTGAACCAAGTCGAGTTTGCCGTTGAGGTAAGCGCGCTGGGTAAATTCCCCAGGATGAGCGAGGCGGGCACCGAGTTCGAGACAACGGCTCAGTAGCAGGTCCAAGACCACGGGCCCGCCATGGCCTTGGAGTTCGAGGCTATCCTCACCCGTGAATGAACCAGGTCCGCGATAGAAAATCGCGAGGCCTTGATCGATCGGCTCTCCCGTACTGCCGCGGAACGAGCATAGGCAGGCGTGGCGGGCCTTGGGTAGTCGGCCGAGCATCGCTCGGGAAATTTTTTTTGACCCCGGACCACTGATGCGAATCACACCGATGCCGCCCACACCGGCAGGCGTCGCGATCGCGGCAATGGTGTCAGCGCTCACGCCCTGTTCCCAGCCAACCGGTACCCTCACATCACCGCTTGCGTTTGGCCGTTGCCTTTTCGAGGTTGCGGGTGATATGCCACTGTTGCGCAATGGACAAGACGTTATTGACGGTCCAGTAGAGCACCAGGCCTGACGGGAAGAAGGCGAAGAACACGGTAAAGATGAACGGCAAGCTCATCATGATCTTTGCCTGCATCGGGTCCGGCGGTGCCGGGTTGAGCTTCGACTGCACGAACATGGATATGCCCATGATCAGGGGCAGCACATAGTAGGGATCCGGCGCGGACAGGTTATCGATCCACAGGATAAAGGGCGCCTGACGCAACTCGACACTTTCCAGCAATACCCAATACAGGGCGATGAAAACAGGAATCTGCACAACGATCGGCAGACAACCACCGAGCGGATTGATCTTCTCGGTCTTGTACAGTTCCATCATGGCCTGATTCAAACGCTCCTTGTCGTCCCCATACCGATCCTTCAGTGCCGCCATCCGCGGGGTCAACTGGCGCATGTTCGCCATGGACTTATAGCTGGTCTCGGACAACTTGTAGAAGGCGAGCTTAATCAGGATCGTCAGCACGATGATCGACCACCCCCAGTTCCCGACCACGCCGTAGATCTGATCCAAGAGCCAGTGAATCGGTTGGGCAATAACGGTCAACCAGCCGTAGTCGACGGTGAGTCCCAGGCCGGGGGCGATCTTGTCGAGCGTGTCGGGCAGTTTCGGTCCGAGAAACAGCTGATTCGGGAAGGACTGAGTGGCACCAGGTGCGATCGTCACAGCGGGCGAAAACTGCCCGATGACATAACGATTCCCATCCAGAACATTAGTGTAAAAGCTCTCTTCCACCCCGCGTGGCGGGATCCAGGCAGCCAGGAAATAATGCTGAATCATCGCGATCCAGCCGTCACTCACCTGACCGTAGAGCTTTTGCCCCTGTACATCCTTACTGTCCCTGAAATTGGAAAAGGGGACCTTCTTGTACTTGTCTGCCGGACTGTAATAGACACCACCAGTATAAGTGCTGATAAAACGTGACGCGTTCGGGTCCTGATAGTCAGTCCGCTGCAGTTGGGTATATTCCCGCGCTACCAACGTCTTATCCGTCGCGTTCACAACCTCCTGGCTGGTCTCAACCAGATAACTGCCCCGCTTGAAAAGCAGGCTCTTGCGGACCTTGATGCCCGCTTCGTTGGTCCAGGTCAACTCGACCGGCAACGCCGACTGTTCGGCCCCGAGTCGATAATGCTCGGACGCACTGGAAAAAACTGCATCATAGCCCGGCAGCGCATCGGCGCTGGTACCGATCGGGATCAGACCTGACTCCGCAACGAAAAAATTGGGCGGTTCAGGCTTCAGAAGACGAACCTTGTCCGCCTGGTCCTCGGGGGACACCGGATAATCGAGAAGCCACGCACTGGTGACAGACCCGCCGCGCAACGATACTTCGGCGCGCAACACGTCCGTTTCGACGGTAATCACCTGTCCCCCGGTCGGGCCAGCCTGAGCCCCGAGGGACGGGACCCCGATCGGGCCCGTTGCAGAATCTGTCGGCACGACCGGGACCTGAGGGGCCTGTGCCGCGGTTGGCGTCGTCTGGGACTCGGACAGTGTGACGGCGGGGCCCTTGCTGACCTGGCCAGTGTCATGTACCCATGCCTGATAGATGAGCAGCAAGACGGCGGCCAGCGAGACGATAAGGACCAGGCGGAGGTTTTCCATTGGAATTACTGCTTTTTAGGTGGAACCGGGTCAAGCCCGCCGGGATGCCAGGGATGGCATCTGGAGAGGCGGCGCACTCCCAGATAGATTCCCTTGGAAATACCGTGGCGCTCGATGGCCTGAATCGTGTATTGGGAGCAGGTCGGGTAGAACCGGCAATGTGGGCCGATCAGTGGGCTGATCACCACCTGATAAAATCGAATCAGCAGAATCAAGAGTCGACCCATATTTTACCTGACAGCTTTTGCCACGCACGGTCCAAACCCGAAAACAGCTCCGGATTGGTAAGTTGCTTCGCCTTCGGGGCGCACAGCAGCACGACATCGACCGCGGGCAGGCGCGCGACGCGAGCGCGAAAGCTCTCCCGGGCAATTCGCTTCAATTTGTTACGATCGACCGCGAGGGAACAACAGCGCTTTGAAATTGCGAGGCCAAGTCGTGCCTGTCCCAGCCCATTAGCCCTGACGACGACGACGAACCCACCCCCGTAGAAGCGCTGAGGGTTTGCGAACACCCGCTTAAACTGCGCAGCTTCACGCAACCGTGACGATTTTTCAAAGCGGCGGTTGCGCCTTGTGGACTCAGCGGGGGTGGCTGATTGTTCCAACGAAGGCGTTTGGGCCCGCATGGACCTCAGGGGGCTAAACGTACACGCCCCTTCGCTCGCCGGGCGCTGAGAACCTTACGGCCATTGCGTGTGGCGCTACGTGCGCGGAATCCATGGGTGCGGGCGCGCTTGATGCGGCTTGGTTGGAACGTGCGTTTCATGACGAAAGTCTCTGCGAGAAGCTAGGCGACGTCTTCGCAGACGCCGGGAAAAAGACGGGGGAGCATAATCGGGTTTCTCTCCCGTGTCAACGACATTAGGTCCGTTCCGGCGCTGCGAGCGTTGTGGATAACTCCGGGGCAGGGCGCTAGACTGCACAATTCGGCTCGCGAAATGCGGGCCCCCGGGCGGACCGCCACGGTGCGGGTACGGGTCTTTGGTCGGCGCTGCGCGGCGACCGTGCCGAAGCTGAAATCGGTTTCAAAACAGTAACTGGGGAAAGGTATGGATCCTTGGCAGGATTGTGTTCAAAGACTGAAAGGGGAATTGACGGCGGCCGAGTTCAACACCTGGATTCTGCCGTTGCAGGCGCAACGAGATGGCGACCTGCTGCGCTTGTTGGCGCCCAATAAGTTTGTGCAGGACTGGGCGCGGCAGCATTACGAACAACGTTTGCTTGAATTATGTCGGCACACGAGCGATGGAACGATCACCCAGTTGCGATTCGATGTCGGAGGGCTCGATCGGCCGGCCGCCGCGCCGGGCCCGGGTTTGTCTGTGAATAAGATCCAGCCCGTGGTGCTAACCGAGCGACGCGCCGAAGCAAACATTAACCCGGAATTCAGTTTCGCCAGCTTCGTCGAGGGCAAGTCGAATCAACTGGCACGCGCAGCGTCGATTCAGATCAGCCAGAATCCCGGTGTTGCCTACAATCCGTTGTTCATCTACGGCGGCGTTGGGCTGGGCAAGACGCACTTGATGCACGCAGTCGGCAACATGCTGCTGGAGAGCAACCCGAACGCGAAAGTCATCTATCTCCACTCCGAGCGGTTTGTGGCGGAGATGATTCGCGCCTTACAGCATAACCGGATCGATGAATTCAAGAAGACCTACCGTTCCCTGAACGCCTTACTGATCGACGACGTGCAGTTTTTCGCCGGTAAGGAACGTTCACAGGAGGAATTTTTTCATACCTTCAATGCGCTGTTCGAGTCCCGCCAACAAATTGTCCTCTCGAGCGACCGCTTTCCGCGAGAGGTCGTCGGGCTCGAAGAACGCCTGAAGTCCCGGTTCGGGTGGGGGCTTACGGTCTCGATCGAGCCGCCGGACCTGGAAACGAGCGTCGCCATCCTTCAGAGTAAGGCAAGCCAGTTTGGCATTGTGCTCCCGGAGGATGTCGGTTTCTTCGTCGGTCGGCGCATCCGTTCCAATATCAGAGAGTTGGAAGGGGCGCTGCGGCGGCTCGTAGCAAATTCTCAGTTTACGGGTAGGGCAATCACCGTGGAGTTCGCCAAAGAAACCCTAAGGGACATGCTGGCAGCTCAAGACAAGCGGGTGACCATCGCGAGTATTCAGAAGACGGTTTGTGAATATTTCAAGGTCCGGAGCACGGACCTGCTGTCGGCCAAGCGCAGTCGTTCGATCGCCAGGCCGCGGCAGATTGCGATGGCCTTGGCCAAGGAACTGACGAAACACAGTCTGCCTGAAATCGGCAGTGCCTTCGGTGGTCGGGATCATACTACCGTGCTCCATGCGACGCGGAAGATTCGCGAACTTCGCGATAGTGACCCGGCAGTTGAGGAGGATTTCAAGAATTTGCTGAGAAGCCTGTCGTCCTAGCTGTGGATAACCTGGGTATGGTATCGGAAGGGAATTTCGGGGACCAGTTATCCACAGGTTGATCAGCTCCTCAGAGCACCGGAGCCCGGTTGCAGTATACTGAAACCTCTGGAGAAAAGTGTGTAGCGCACATTTCCACAGTCCTTATTACTACAGACTTTATTATATTTTCTACTTATTAAGAGGGGCAGCGGTATGGATGTCAAGATCGGGCGGGAGCAACTCCTGCCGGTGTTGAGCCGGGTGGTAGCGGTGGTGGAACGGCGCCAAACGCTGCCGATCCTGGGCAACCTACTGTTACGGGCTCAGGACGGCGCGTTGACAATGGTTGGAACGGATATGGAGATCGAGATTCGGTCGAGTTGCGGGGCGGATCTGATCGAAGAGGGGGAAGGCACTGTCCCGGCGCGCAAGCTCGGGGATATCGTCCGTTCGCTCTCGGACGGTTCGGAAATACGTCTGAAGATAGCGGGTGATCGGTGTGTCTTGACGGCTGGGCGCGGGAGATATGTATTGGGAACCTTGCCGGCCCAGGATTTCCCGTTGGTTGAGGCCGTGTCGCCTGAACTGGTGATCGAGATCGAAGAAGGGGTGCTGAAGCGAGTCTTCGAGAAGACGGCGTTTGCGATGGCGCAACAAGACGTTCGGTATTATCTGAACGGTTTGTTGCTCGAGATTGACGAGTCAGGGCTGCGAGCGGTGGCGACGGACGGGCACCGGCTGGCGTCCTATGTGCATAGCTGTGCTCTTGGCGTCCCCGAGACCCGGGCGGTGATTATCCCATTCAAGACGGTGAATGAACTCAGGCGGCAGCTGAGTTTCGGGTCGAATTCTGTTCGGATCGAGATTGGGGAGCGGTTGGTTCGATTCGTCCTGGGGGATACGGTGTGCTCGTCGAAGCTCGTTGACGGTCGCTATCCAGAGTATGGTAGGGTTATCCCGGCCGGGCTGTCCAAGGTGGCGGTCGCGAATCGGGACCTGCTGAAGAAGGCGCTATCGCGTACGGCGATTCTGTCGAATGAGAAGTATCGTGGCTTGAGAGTATCGTTCGAGGCTGGGGTGTTGCGGTTGGTGGCGCATAATCCTGAGCAGGAAGAGGCGGTGGAGGAGATGGAGCTGGACTATGGCGGCGAGTCGACCGTCATCGGCTTCAATGTTGCGTATTTGGCGGATCTGCTGGCAGCGGTCGACACTGAGCAGGTGGAGGTGCATTTCGACGATGGAAGCAGTAGTTCTCTATGGCGAGGACTTGGCGCAGTCGGTGAAACTTACGTCGTGATGCCGATGCGGCTGTAGGTGGCAGGGGGGGCGATGGTGAGCGCGAGTTTGGAACTGCTGAGGATCGAGGGACTCAGGAATATCGAGTACACGGAGGTGGACATCCGGAGTCGCTGCTCGCTGTTTGTTGGCGCGAACGGGTCTGGAAAAACGTCGGTATTGGAGGCGGTCTACCTGTTGGCGCGGGGCAAGAGTTTTAGAGGGCGACGGAGTGGCGACCTGACGACTATAGGCAAGGAGGTGACGAGTGTGGTGGGGGATATCCGGGAAGGGGGCGATGACGCGGTCTGGCAACTGGCGTACCTTCGGAAGAGGGCGGCTCGAGCGCGATATGTGAAGGGCGTCATGGTAGGTGATGGTGCGGAGTTCGTTAGGTGGTTCGTCGTTCGGCTGATTGGGGAGGGTGCCGGGCGGCTTTTCGAGGGAGAGCCTGCGGTTAGGCGAGGGTTTCTCGACCTTAACTTGTTCCACGTGGAACAGCGTGGGGCTGAGGTTCTAAGGGCATTCAAGAGGGTCTTGGAGCAGCGGAACGCCTGGTTGCGCTCTGGTGCCTACGGTCGGCCGCTGTGGGACCAGGAGTTTGTACGTTTGGGCGTGGATCTCGATCAAGCGAGGAAGCGACTATTCAGTGAACTTCAAGAGGTGTTTGTCGGGCTGGGGGAAGACTTTTCTTTTCTCAAAGGGGCAACCTTGGTCTTTCGATCAGGGTGGCCGGAGCGGCTGCAACTCGCCGATGCGGTCGCTGCGGACTCGGGCGGTGAGCAAATGTCGGGGTACACTCGAGTCGGTCCACACCGGGCCGATTTTATGCTGCGGAACCGGGATGGCGAGCTTCCGATGTCGCGCGGGCAGACGAAAATCGCCGTGTGCCTTATTCAACTTGCGTTAGAGCGAGTGCAAGTCCATAGGCTAGGGTATGGTTCGATTTGGTTGCTGGACGATCTGTGGGCGGAGCTTGATAATCGCTCGGTTGGCGCCCTTTGTGCCCTTTTTGACGCTACCGGCGGTCAGTGCCTGTATACCAGGGTGGGAGACAGAGATGCCCGGGCGGGAACAAGCCTGCCCTCCGATACGCGATTGTTCCACGTGGAACGCGGGGCAGTGCTGGACTTATCATGACGATAAGCTCAGCCGGTCTGCGTGGATACTGTGTCGCCCTGTGCCAAGACAGATCCCAGGGATCGGGTATAATTGCCCCTTCGGCCAGTAACCAGGACGGTCCGAACGACCTTTCTAAGTCTAGCGCCACTCTACCGCTTGGTTGCTTCAGGCCCCCTTTCTTGCGAGACAAGATACTGCAATGACATACGATTCAACGAATATAAAGGTGCTGCGCGGTCTGGATGCAGTTCGTAAGCGCCCAGGTATGTATATCGGCGACACAGACGACGGGACCGGACTCCATCATATGGTTTTCGAGGTCGTCGATAATTCCATCGACGAAGCACTCGCTGGCCACTGCACTGAGATTACCGTCACCTTACATCGTGATGGATCTGTCAGCGTCAGTGATAACGGCAGGGGCATTCCGGTAGATATTCACGCCGAGGAAAACCGTTCCGCGGCGGAAGTCATCCTGACCGTGCTACATGCAGGAGGCAAATTCGACGATAATTCCTATAAAGTTTCGGGCGGCCTACATGGAGTCGGGGTGTCAGTGGTGAATGCGCTTTCGCAGCGACTCATCCTGCGCATCGCAAGAGGTGGAAAGCGCTATGACCAGGAATATGCGCTGGGGGAGCCTCTTTATCCCCTCCGTGAGATCGGCGAGGCCTCCGACACGGGTACCTATGTCCGTTTCTATCCGTCACCGGAGATTTTCTCTAATCTCGATTTTCACTACGACATTCTCGTCAAGCGACTCCGCGAGCTTTCGTTCTTGAATTCCGGCGTGCGGATCGTCCTTTCTGAAGAAGAGAGTGGACGTCAGGATGTTTTCGATTACCAGGGCGGCATTCGAGCGTTTGTTGATTACCTGAACCGAAACAAGACCCCGATCCATCCAAGTGTCATCTATTTTTCGGCCGAACGCGCGGGTATTGCGTTGGAATTGGCGCTTCAATGGAACGAGGGATTTCAGGAAACGATATTCTGCTTCACTAACAATATACCGCAGCGCGATGGCGGAACCCATCTGGCCGGCTTTCGCGCCGGGTTGACGAGAACGCTCAACGGCTATATCGAGCGGGAAGGATTGGAGAAGACACAAAAAATAAAGGCAATCGGCGATGATGCCAGGGAGGGTCTGACGGCCGTACTGTCGGTCAAGCTCCACGATCCGAAATTCTCGTCGCAAACGAAGGAAAAGCTCGTCTCATCGGAGGTGAAGGCATCCGTCGAATCGCTGGTGGTAGATCACTTTAATGCCTTTCTAGAGGAGCAGCCGGCGCAGGCGAAAATCATCGCCGCGAAGATGCTCGATGCCGCTCGCGCAAGGGAGGCCGCAAGGAAGGCTCGCGAAATGACCCGCCGTAAGGGCGTCTTGGATATCGCCGGCCTGCCGGGAAAACTCGCCGATTGCCAAGAAAAGGACCCTTCGAAATCGGAACTTTACCTTGTGGAAGGAGATTCCGCAGGCGGATCGGCAAAGCAAGGACGGGATCGTAGCTTTCAGGCTATCCTGCCATTGAAGGGGAAGATACTCAACGTCGAGAAGGCGCGATTCGACAAGATGCTATCTTCGGCGGAGGTCGGGACCCTGATTACCGCACTCGGTTGCGGCATCGGGCGCGACGAGTATAACCCGGAGAACTTACGTTACCATCGCATCATCATTATGACTGATGCCGATGTTGACGGGGCGCATATCCGTACGCTCTTACTCACCTTCTTTTACCGTCAGATGCCGGAACTGGTAGACCGTGGGCATATCTTTATCGCCCAGCCGCCGCTCTACAAGCTCAAGAAAGGCAAGCAGGAAGACTACCTTCTGGACGATGCCGAGCTCAATGCAGCCATGCTCCAGGCGGCCCTGGATGAGGCATCGCTGTATGTCGCGGCCGATGCACCTGCGCTGGCGGCGACCGCTTTGGAATCACTGGCCCGCGAATATCAGATATTCGAGGGGATATCGCGTCGCCTCTCGTCTCGCTATGATCCAAGCCTGCTCCATGAGTTGGTCCGCAGCCCGCGACTCGACTCCACGCATCTCCAGGATTCCGACGCCATGGCTTCCTGGTGCGGCGGCCTTGCGCAACGTCTCAACGAACCGCATTTGGCCCACTCGTCGCTTCGCTTTATCTTGACCTATGAAAAAAGGGAATCCCAAAAGGCGAGCTTTCTTAAGTTAACACGCTTGATACATGGGATTCCGGAAACAAAACAAATCCCACTTGACTTTTTCCTTACCGCGGATTATCAGCGAATCGCTGAATTTGGGGAGAAGGTGGAGGGCCTATTGCAGCCAGGTTCCCACATTGCGCGCGGAGAACGCGGGAAGGACATTATCGATCTCGGCGACGGGATCCGCTGGCTGCTGGCAGAGGCACAGCGCGGATATAGTATGCAGCGTTACAAGGGGCTGGGGGAGATGAACCCGGAGCAGTTGTGGGATACGACCATGAATCCGGAGGGGCGTCGTTTACTCAAGGTCACCGTAGAAGACGCGGTCGCGGCGGACCAGATTTTCACCACACTCATGGGAGATAATGTAGAGCCGCGACGGGAATTTATCGAACGGCATGCACTTGATGTGGAGCATCTCGATGTCTAGCCGACACCGACCATGTCGCTCGCAGCAAAATCCAAGATCATGGTTAGCCCGCCTGCGTTGGGCCGGGCTTCAAATCGGCGCGTGTCGGCAGGCAAGCAACGACTCCTTCAATCCAGTTTTCTGTTTCCCGGGTCAACTCCTGGGCGCTCTTGCCCGTGGTGTCGATACTCTCGCCTATGACGAGTTGGATCGTTCCCGCCCGTTTAGTCAGGCTTCGCCTACCCCAAAACACCCCGGCGTTATGGGCGATCGGCAAGATAGGGTAGCCGCTACGCTGTGCCAGTAGGGCCCCGCCAACGTTATAGGAAGCGCGTTCACCGGGTGGGACTCGCGTTCCTTCCGGGAAGATGACCACCCAATGCCCGGTGCCGAGCAACTGTTGGCCTTCAGTGATCAGTTGTTTGAGGGCAGCGCGACCGGCCGCACGATCGATTGCAATAACGCGAAACCGACGCAGCGCCGCCCCAAGGATCGGTATATCAAGTAACTCCCGCTTCAGCACCCAGGTTTGCTCGACCGGCAGTAGGGCTCTTAGGGCGATGGTTTCCCACGCCGATTGGTGCTTACTCATGACGATGCATGTCGAGGTCGGTAAGTGTTCCAAGCCCTCGATCCGATAATCCAGCCTGCACAGGAACTTCAGTGCAATCAGGTTTGCCTGTGCCCAGATCCGTGCAACCCGGCCGATGAACCGGAACGATACCCACCGTCCAACGATTGCGATGGCCCCGCCGAACAGTGCAACGGACAGCATGAGAAAGACCTGGTAAGCGAGCGAGCGGAGCAGAATCAAGAATTGCACCAGTGGTTGATCAGTTCGTCGGTGGCTGCCCTTAAGTCCTCGAAAACAGACACACCCTGCAACTCCGCGGTTCCCAACCCCAAGGTTCGCCGCCCCTTACCGCTCTTCACAAGCATCGGCTTCATCCCCACCTCTCGTGCGGCTCGAACGTCGCTGATGGAATCCCCAATGAACGGCAGCCCGCGCAGGTCTAGCCCAGTGCGGTCGCTGACACTGCGCAGGAGCCCCGGCCGCGGCTTGCGACAAGCGCAGTTTTCACCTGGCCCATGCGGGCAGAACAGGATCATCTCGAGTCGACCACCCCGAAGCGAGACCAGCTCGTGTAATTTCCGGTGCATGGCGTTCAAGGCGCCAAGATCAAACAGACCCCGCGCGAGCCCTGATTGGTTGGACACGACCGCAATCCGGAATCCGGCATGCGTCAATGCCGCAATGGCCTCCATACTACCCGGTATCGGCACCCATTGCGCCGCGCAACGGATGTAGTCATCCGCGTCTTCGTTGATGACTCCATCACGGTCGAGCAATACGAACCGTTCACGCGACATGGCAGGCGATCATTGCTCGATGAACTGCGTATAGGCGACTTGCAGCATGGAGATGTCAGCCACCTGCAAGAACAAGGCCCGTAGCAACGTCAGCAGCAGCAGTCGGTTATCTTTCACCGACCGATCCTCGCACATCACCATCACCTGATCGAAGAACTGGCCGACGTCATCCCTCAACAGCGCGAGTTGCTCCAGGACCCCCGCGAAATCGCACTCGCGCATGAGCGGTGCTGTCGCCAGTTCCAGCCCTTGTATCCTGTGCCACAGTCGATGCTCCGCGTCATCCGTAAAGAGGTCCGGATTCGGCCGCGCCGCGCGATCAAATGACGCCCGGGCCTTCGCGAGGATGTTACTGATTCGTTTGTTGGCCCCTGCCAAGGCCAAGGCTTCCGGCCGGTTGCGAAACGACTGCACCGCCCGAATCCGCCCGTCCAGTTGGCTGAGTGTGGCCCCCCCTGCGGCAATGACGGACGCCACGCTGTCCGGTAAGACCCCTCGCTCCTGGTAGTAACCTTCCAAGCGGGCCATGGCATAGGCCAATACCTCGTCGGTCGTGCCGGGGCTGAGGACGCCGGATTCAAAACCCCCCTGAGACGCCGACAGGAGCGAGTTGAGGTCGAGGTCCAAGGGTGTTTCCACGAGCATGCGTACTACCGCAATGGAGGCACGTCGCAAGCCATAAGGGTCCTTGGCTCCGGTTGGCCGGTGCCCGATACCAAAAGAGCCGACCAACAGGTCCAGCCGGTCCGCCAGGGCAAGCACCAGACCACAGCCTCTGGCCGGCAGCGCGTCGCCAGCGTGGCGCGGAAGGTACTGCTCTTCAATGGCGGCACAGACTGCCGGCGGCTCGTCGGCATGTTGGGCGTAGTAGCGGCCCATGATCCCTTGGAGGCTCGGAAACTCCGCTACCATGGTGGTCGCCAAGTCGCACTTGGCCAGCATTGCCGCGCGCCCCACCAACTCCGGGTCCTCGCCAATCGTCGCAGCGATCGAACCGGCCAGTCTTGCGACGCGCCGACACCGGTCAGCGACCGAGCCGAGCTTATCCTGAAAGACAATCGACTCCAAACGGTCGAAATAGGCGGCAAGGGGCTGGTTCAGACCTTGCAGCCAAAAAAATTGGGCATCCGCGAACCGGGGCCGGATCACCCGCTCATTGCCTCGTACTACTTGTTCCGGGCACTTGCTTTCGATGTTGGAAACGGCAATGAACCGTGCCTGCAAGCACCCGTTGCTGTCACGCACCGGGAAGTATTTCTGATTTTTCTCCATGGTTTCGATGAGGACCTCGGCGGGCACCGACAGGAAGCTTTCATCAAATGACCCGAAGATCGCGATGGGCCACTCGACAAGCCCCGTCACCTCATCGAGCAGTTCCGGCGGCAGGTCCGCTGTGACGCGATGGGCGGCCGTGAGTTGCTGGACTTGCGCGACGATGAGTGCGCGTCGCTGTTCAAAGCACGGCTCGACAAAGCCCCGTTCCCGCAACAACCGTGGGTAAAGCGAGGCGTGCGTTACCGTCAGTGGGCCTGGGGCGTGGAAACGGTGGCCGAAGGTCTCGGTCCCCGCGTGAACCCCAAGTACTTGCGCCGGCACGGCTTCATCGCCTAAGACGATACAGATCCAGTGTACCGGGCGGACGAACTCCGCATCGCCGGTGCCCCAGCGCATGCGTTTTGCCACGGGTAATCCAGCGAGGGCTTGCTCAAGTATTCCCGGCAGCAACTGCGCAGTGGTCTGTCCGGGCTCGAGCGTCCGAAAGACGACCCATTCGCCCTTGTCTGACTGTTCGCGCGCCAGGTCCGATGCCGCGACCCCGCAGGAGCGGGCAAAACCTTCCAGGGCCTTGGTTGGGTGACCCTCCGGGCCGAAGGCGGCCGCGACGGCGGGACCCCGCCGGGTGATCGTACGTTGCGGCTGCTGGGTCTCAACCTGCGCAACCAGTACGGCAAGCCGCCGCGGGGTGCAATAAGGAGTGCCCGGCCCGTGACCGATCCCATTCTCGGTGAGTTGGGCATCAATCCCGTCGGCGAAGGCCTTTGCCAAGCCCTGGAGCGAGACCGGAGGCAATTCCTCCGTGCCGATTTCTATTAGAAGATCCTGGGTCATGCACGCGCCCGTATCAAGAGTCATGGCTTAAGCATCGGAAACCCAAGGGATTCCCGTCGCTCGTAGTAGGCGCGCGCAACGTTCCTTGCGAGCGCGCGGACACGCAGGATGAACCGCTGTCGTTCGGTCACAGAGATGGCCCCGCGCGCATCGAGTAAATTGAAGGTGTGCGAAGCCTTGAGCACCTGTTCATACGCCGGCAGTGGCAGACCGTCCGCCACGAGTTGATGACTGATCCGTTCGCTGGCGTCGAACGCCGCGAGCAGCGCCGGTACCTCGGCCTTCTCGAAGTTGTAAGCCGACTGCTCCACCTCATTCTGATGGAAGACGTCCCCGTAAGTGACCAAGCCGAACTTGGAATGGCTCCACACCAGGTCATAAACGCTCTCGACCGACTGCAGGTACATCGCGATGCGCTCGAGGCCATAGGTGATCTCACCGCTGACCGGCCGACAATCAAGCCCACCGACTTGTTGAAAATAGGTAAACTGCGTCACTTCCATGCCATTGAGCCACACCTCCCAGCCGAGCCCCCAGGCGCCAAGGGTCGGCGACTCCCAGTTGTCCTCGACGAACCGTATGTCGTGCACGAGCGGATCGATCCCTAGATACCGCAGAGAATCCAGATAAAGGTCCTGAATGTCCAGCGGTGCCGGTTTCAGCAGGACTTGAAACTGGTAGTAGTGCTGTAACCGGTTCGGGTTGTCCCCGTAGCGACCGTCGGTGGGGCGGCGCGAGGGTTGCACGTAGGCCGTACGCCAGGGCTCAGGTCCGATGGACCGCAAAAAGGTGGCGGGATGAAAGGTGCCGGCGCCCACCTCCATATCATGGGGCTGTACCATCACGCATCCGAGCGCCGTCCAATAGCGCTGCAACGCAAAAATGAGACCCTGGAAGCTGGAAACATCAACCGGCTCGAGATTCAAGCTGTACCCCCTATCGCGCTCGCGAAGTATTAAGGGTGAGAGTATATCTGTTATGCGGGTCGGGTTGGAACTACTTCGCAGCACGGTGGCCGCGCCTATTCCCGACGTTCGGGCATGAATTACGGGACCCCTGCGCTCGACCCGTCGATCTCCCTTACGCACCCGGTGTCATGGCGAGGGCGCGCCGGTGTCGGTGCACTATTGTAGTGCAGTCTGACCAGGGAGCGGTCCGTTCTAGTGCGCTTCCCGAGGGGTGCGTGAGTCAGTCGAACAGTCGCCGACGATCCGGGACGGCAGGGTGGGCTGTCGCAACGGGCGCTGGACTTATACTCCTCACCCCCCAAGGCGCCGGAGCTGGGTCACACGAGTGCCGAGTGGCCGAGCCCCTGGCGCCCGAACCCCATAGGCGGGGGTGAGTCCCGTCGCCGGGCGCGTCCGCGGCAGACGCTGCCGCTGGCGCGAATCGTGCTTAACCCTTGCGACGGATCGCCGCGCACGCTGCGTTCGACCAGTCCGTGCCCTCAGGGTCGGCAGCGCGGACTCCGGGTCATCCAGCGGGTCAGGCGTGCAGCGCTTGCGTCGACCTGTTAGGCTCGCTTGCCCACGAGCGCGGGCGGCGGCAAGTCCAAACCATCCCCTCGCCGCCTCGCCGCCTCCCCGGTGAGCCGCACCAATTTATCCAGCCAGCATTTGGAGTAGATTCAATGGCCGATGTCCTGAAGATGATCAAAGAACATGAGGTCAAGTTCGTTGACCTTCGCTTTACGGATACCAGGGGCAAGGAGCAGCATGTCTCGATGCCCGCGTCGCTCGTCGACGAGGACATGTTCAAGGACGGCAAGATGTTCGATGGGTCCTCGATCGCGGGTTGGAAAGGCATCCAGGAGTCGGACATGGTGTTAATGCCCGAGGCATCGACCGCGGTGATGGACCCCTTTGCCGACGAAAACACCCTGATCATCCGCTGTGACATCCTCGAGCCGAACACCATGCAGGGCTACGAGCGGGATCCGCGCTCCGTCGCCAAGCGAGCCGAGGCCTACCTGAAGTCGACCGGGATCGCCGACACCGCCTTTTTCGGCCCCGAGCTCGAATTTTTCGTGTTCGACGACGTCCGTTGGGGCGCGAACATGGGCGGGTGCTTCTACAAGGTCGACTCCGACGAGGCCGAGTGGAACTCCGAACGCGTCTTCGAGGACGGCAACATGGGCCATCGGCCCGGGGTCAAGGGCGGGTATTTCCCGGTGCCGCCGGTCGATTCCCTGAACGACCTGCGCGCCGCCATGTGCCTGGCACTCGAGGAGATGGGCGTACCGGTCGAGGTTCATCACCACGAGGTCGCGACCGCCGGCCAGTGCGAGATCGGCACCCAGTTCACGTCCCTGGTCAAGCGGGCGGACTGGAACCAGATTCAGAAGTACGTGTGCTGGAATGTCGCCCACGGTTGGGGCAAAACCGTCACCTTCATGCCCAAGCCGATGGTCGGCGACAACGGCACCGGGATGCACGTCCACCAGTCGCTCAGCAAGGATGGGGTGAACCTGTTTTCCGGCGACAAGTACGGCGGCCTGTCCGAGATGGCGCTCTACTACATCGGCGGCATCATCAAGCACGCCCGGGCACTGAATGCCTTCACCAATGCCTCTACCAACTCCTACAAGCGGCTGGTCCCCGGCTTCGAGGCCCCGGTCATGCTCGCCTACTCGGCCCGCAACCGGTCGGCGTCGATCCGTATCCCCCATGTGTCCAGCCCCAAGGCCCGCCGGATCGAGGTCCGTTTCCCGGATTGCACTGGTAACCCCTACCTTTCCTTTGCGGCCATGATGATGGCGGGGCTCGACGGGATTCAGAACAAGATCCACCCCGGCGATCCGATGGACAAGGACCTCTACGACCTGCCGCCCGAGGAAGAAAAGGCCATCCCGACCGTGTGCCATGCCCTTGACATGGCGCTCGCCGAGCTCGACAAGGACCGGGAGTTCCTGACCGCGGGTGGGGTCTTCACCGATGACCTGATCGACGCCTACATCGCGCTGAAGATGCACGAGGTCACACGGCTGCGCATGACCACCCATCCGGTCGAGTTCGACCTCTACTACAGCCTCTAGAACCCCGGGGTCTCGGCCCGGCGCGTTGGCGGTGCCCCGAAACGGGGTGCCGCCTCTACGTTGAGTCAGAGGCCCGACTCGACTATCCTGTGTCGATGATCAGGATACTGCCAGTCGTTATCTTCTTCATGTCGATCGGCGCGTCTGCGCAGGTCTTCAAATGGGTCGACGCCGATGGTCGTACCCATTTCTCCGACCGTCGCGAGCCCGACGCCCAGGCCATCGGGCTCAAGTTGCCCAAGCCGGCCGTCGGCGACCCACCGGTTTCCCCTCCCGCTTCTGCGCCAACACCAGGACCCTATTCAGCGTTCGAGATCCTGTCCCCCGAAACCAACAAGACCCTGCGGCAGCCTGAGGACACAGTGGCCGTCAGCCTGCTGCTTGATCCGCCCTTGATGGAGGGACACAGGATCGAGTTGGTTCTGGACGACGTCGCCATCCCGGTGGAGAAGTCGGCGGGGACGCAACTCAACCTTCAGGGGGTCAACTTCGGCAGCCACCGGGCCTTTGCCCAGATCCGCGACCCCCAGGGTGTGGTCATTGCCGGCACCCCGATCGTGACCTTTCATTTGCGCAAGCCTATCCCTCCGGGCGTGCTGCCCTAGTACTGTCGTCAGTGGCCTTCATCATGATTCCGGCCCTAAGGTCGACAAGCGCTAGCGCAGTCCACCGAAACCCTAAGGCCGGTCCGCTGCTGCACCGGCAGCCCGCGCCAATCAACCGCCGATCGCTGCCTCGCGGCTACAACAGGTATATGGCGCGATTTTTGCTGATGTGGAGCAGGGGAAACCGGTGCGGCGCACATTCCGCGCACTCCCTGCGCATCGATTGCCACGACCTTCTGCCGCCATCCACCGGGATGCGTGTGCACGGCCTCAGACACCCGAGAGGAATATCAGTAACGTGGCCACATCGCCGCTTGAACAAACGGTTCTGGATCATCTAAACACCGCGGTGATGCTCTTCGGCGCCGATCTGTGCCTGCGGTACTTGAACCCGGCGGCCGAGATGCTCTTTCAGTTCAGCGCTCGCCATGTGGTCGGTCTGCACGCGGTCCATGTGCTGCCCTGCCCGGACACCAAGGTCGAGCACCGCCTCAAAGAGGCGTTGCGCTCGCGGCAGCCCTTCACCGAGCGTGAGCTCAATGTCACCCTGCTGGACGGGCGCACTATCACGGTGAACTGTACCGTGTTACCCCTGCACCATTTCGATGCAGAGGCCGAGTTGCTGGTCGAGATACACCAGGTGGACCGCCAACTGCGCATCAGCCGCGAAGAGCATCTGCTGTCTCAGCATCAGGCCACGCAGGCCCTCATCAAGGGTCTCGCCCACGAGATCAAGAATCCGCTGGGTGGTCTGCGCGGGGCCGCGCAGCTCCTGGAGCGGGAACTCCCCGACCCGGGGCTGCGCGAATACACCCGCATCATCATCGAAGAGGCCGATCGCCTGCAGGCCCTGATGAACCGTATGATTGGGCCGAACCGGATGCCGATCCGCGTCAAGGTGAACATCCATACCGTGCTCGAGCATGTACGCGGATTGATTCTGGCGGAGAACCCGTCGGGACCAGCGGTACAGCGCGACTATGATCCGAGCATCCCCGAATTTACCGCCGACCAGGACCGTCTGATTCAGGCCTTGCTGAACATCGCGCGTAATGCCGCCGCCGCGGCCGGCAGGGTCGGCACCCTCGGTTTTCGCACCCGCGTGCTGCGCCAATTCACTATCGGCAACCGGCGCCACCGCCTGGTCTTGCTCGCGGAGGTCAGCGATGACGGGCCCGGGATACCGGATGAACTCAAGGACCAGATCTTCTTCCCGATGGTCTCCGGGAACCCCGGCGGCACCGGGCTGGGACTCGCCATCGCCCAGGAGCTCATCAACCAGCATGGGGGGCTGATCGAATGCGAGAGCCGCCCCGGCGAAACGCGGTTTTTCGTCTATTTGCCGTTGGAGTCCGAACATGACTAAAGAGCCCAGGGTGTGGGTG
>Ga0247842_10001775_pt1 | contig 34300 bp, 31 predicted proteins | sample LaCruzMarch2015__3_FD_192411 | JGI IMG/M metagenome (GOLD analysis project Ga0247842, IMG submission 192411) | Freshwater microbial communities from meromictic Lake La Cruz, Castile-La Mancha, Spain - LaCruzMarch2015_19m | ecosystem: Environmental > Aquatic > Freshwater > Lake | place: Spain...
CATTAACTGCACCCGCTATATGGGAAGGTGTATCACACTTTACCTGTGTATTTGACCAAGTATAGTTTGTCGCTAATATACCATCAAATTTTACGTTGCCTGTGTCTTGACTGCTGCCAAAGTCGGTTCCTGTTATCGTTACTGTCGTACCACCGGATATTGTGCCTAATAACGGAACGACTGTCGTTATGGATGGGTCTGAAACATAAGTATATCCTGATGACTTAGTTCCAGTTTTACCATCATCTCTTGTCAGAACCACATTAACTGCACCTGCTACATGGGAAGGTGTATCACACTTTACCTGTGTATTTGACCAAGTATAGTTTGTCGCTAATATACCATCAAATTTTACGTTGCCTGTGTCTTGAGTGCTGCCAAAATCGGTGCCTGTTATCGTTACTGTCGTACCACCGGATATTGTGCCTGATGACGGAGCGACTGTCGTTATGGATGGGTCTGAAACATAAGTATATCCTGATGACTTAGTTCCAGTTTTACCATCATCTCTTGTCAGAACCACATTAACTGCACCCGCTATATGGGAAGGTGTATCACACTTTACCTGTGTATTTGACCAAGTATAGTTTGTCGCTAATATACCATCAAATTTTACGTTGCCTGTGTCTTGACTGCTGCCAAAGTCGGTGCCTGTTATCGTTACTGTCGTACCACCGGATATTGTGCCTAATGACGGAGCGACTGTCGTTATAGATGGGTCTACCAAAGTTCCACCAGAGATGATTATAGAATAATCCTGCTTCCCGCCATTCAGCGTGCCTTTGTGTCCGACTGTCACAACATAAGTCCCAGCATCAGGACTTAGCCAAAATACCTGTTCCACATTATCCACGTCATTGTCTTCTTGAGTAGCGGCATTGCTAGGAGGCGTAAGATTAAGTTTCCAGGGCAACTTCGTTACTGAACTACTAGAGATACGAAGATCCAAGTCGTTTACCAGCATTTTGTCTGTTGGGTCCAGGGAAGGTGGTGATGGCGGAGTACCTGCTGGGTCAGTCCACACGATTGTGGCTTTCAGAGATGGTGTACCTAGACTAACGTTTACGTAGAATTTGTGAGTATCGCCATTGACCAATGGTTTTTCACGAATGTTATGTACAGGGATTCCGTCGGGCAAACTATCATTACTGATTACCTGTGCGGCACTCTTGGTATTAAGCAATCCCCAGCCAAACATGTAGTCAGGACCTGGATCCGGTCCTGCCTCATCAGCGGTATGGAGTACCAAAGCCTTAATGGTAGATGCGCGCATATCGTTCCCTTCATGGAGGTTTCGGTAATGCTGTATGAGCAGACCTAGCGAGCCACTTACATTTGGTGTAGCCATTGACGTCCCGTTCTTGCTACCGTATGATGTGTTACTGGTACTTACACAGGATGTCAAGCCATCCCCGTTAGCTACAATATCCGGCTTAATTCTACCATCGTCAGTGGGACCCCAGCTACTGAAAGACGTCATCACCACGCTTCCCGGATTAGTATAGCCATCTGGAAGAATATCTTGTACCGCCCCAACAGTCAGCACGTTTTTCGCAGTGGATAGTACATCGAGACAGTCATATCCATTTGGTGCTCCATCTTTTGGATACGATCCATTCGTTGGACCTTCGTTTCGGTCGTTTCCTGCTGCTTTGACTATAAGATAATATGGAGCGATGAATGCAATATCATCCCAACTCTTCGTCTCGTTGTCATAGAAACCAAATTTCCAATCTTCTAGGTTACTGATGGCGGGGTTTCCGTACCAAGACCAAGCCCCATTCCAATACCATCCAGAAACGTATCCATAAGAATGATTGGAAACCCTTAACCCTCCTGAGGCAGCGGTAGCCATTTCGGATGTATGATCTTCCCAATCGTATGCGTCAAGTAGTCCTTGATAGGACATTCCTTTTGCATAAGACTCAATACCCGCGGCTATCATGGTACCAGCCACGTGAGTAGAATGGTCACTGTTTGTTGTGGCTCCATCTTTCTGAGTTACCCGACCGCCAAATTCTTGGTGAGTTGCGCGCACTTTACCTTCGTCCCATATACCTAGTAAGACGCCATCACCCGTCAGACTCAATTCGGCGATGCCACCAAGCCATACCTTATCGGTAGACACTGTTTTTGCGGCATTCAGATTGTTGGTTGTATAGTATAATGGCATTCCATATTCGTCCAATGCCATAAGTTCCATAACATAATCAGGAGTTTCCACTCGGATGGGCCAGCCTTTAAGTTTGGCAATCTTAACTGCTTCAGCCTTCTTCTTTTCATGCTCAATTTTCAGCTTTTGCGATATCTCACGCAGTTTAGGCACGTTGGTCGCACTGAGTTCATCCAACCTTGCCTCTGCAAATGAAACCCAAATTAATGAGGCAAATAGACAAAAGACTATGTAAAGCGTCAAAACTATTGAAATCTTTTTCACGTTGTTATTCCTTCTTGTCCCGTAGCCATGCTATTCCGTCAAGTAAGTAAGTTATTTAATCACGGATCCTAAACAACATTAAAGGTTATAGGAATGATACAAAGCATAGATATTTGCTATGCAAGAATCATTCCCATACTTTAGTCGGAAGAACCAAAAATTTAAATAACTTAAAAAAGTTTTAATTTTCACCAAGAGCGGAATGAGTCTCTTTGAGTTGATCCATTATTGGAATCTTCTGCGGGCATTTTGGTTCGCATTTGCCACATTCAATACAAGCGGATGCCCATGCCTCAACTGTCGTCCCATCCTTCTTCCTGCGCTTTCCAAGACCTCGGTAGCGTGAACGTGCCAAATCTTTCAGACCAAACACTCTGTAAAGGTTCATTGCGGTAAAGTTGTCTGGAATATCAATATCATTGGGACACGGCATACAGTATCCGCAACCTGTACAATAAAGCTTTGCCAACTCTTGACTTTCATTAAGAATCTCAATTACTCGCTTTCTTTCTTCATCGCTTAATGCTTCATCACTAGCGGAGGATGCGGCGTTTTCTTCGACCTGTTCCATGCTGTTCATACCTGATAGTGCGACTGTGACATTTGGATTTGAGATAACAAAACGCAGTGCAATCTCAGGAGTGCTTTTCGCACCTTTTTCTATCATTCCCTGAAGCTTTTCCGAAGGGGAAACTAATCTTCCGCCGCCGATGGTCCCCATTATTGATATACCCATACCTTTTTCGTGGGCATGAGCGATGGCTTCTTCGGCATGTCTGTCAAGAAGGTTATACTGTATGAGCATACCGGCGAACTCGCCTGTATCTATGAGTTTAATCGCATTCTCACCAGAATCGTGGCACGAGTAACATATATGACGGATAAGTCCCTGTTCTTTAGCTTTTCGGAACCGTTCCATAACTCCACCGGGATTTTGAATATTTTGATATTCTTCCCAACCAAGACCATGACTATGATAAAAGTCAATGTAATCCACGTCTAGTTTTTTAAGCGAGTCATCAAGAAGCTTTTGCCATTCGTCACCGCTTGGACCTTTGTAATGGTTCTTTGTGGAAACGAATACTTTGTCTCTGTAGCCTTTTACGGCTTTTCCGACAGCTATCTGGCTTTCACTGTTGCAATACCCAACAGCGGTATCCACGTAATTGACGCCAAGATCAAAAGATCGCTGTATTATGGCGACGGACATATCCATATCAACGTGATCTTCGATCATCGGGAGTCTCATGGCTCCAAACCCAAAGACTGAGATTCGGTCACCTGTTTTACCATACATTCTATACTGCACTTTATTCACTCCTCCAAATATTAACGTTTTCAAACAATAACTAGGCTCAAGGTAAAGGATTTTTGGTTAATCAAAGAGCATCCTTGAGCCGCTTAATCGGGGATCTATATTTACGATTATCCCCACTAGAAAATATCCTTATTGTTACGAGTTTTTCAGTTATGAGATAAAAGGAAATTAAACACGGAGACACGGAGAAAAAGGATGAAGGCGGAAGGATGATGGATGAAAAAAGACGAAACAAGTATTACTGTTTCATCCTTCATCACTCATCTTTCATACTTTTTCTCTGTGTCTCCGTGTTTTTTCATGAATTATGGCTATTACTCAACTAACTGAAAATCTCCCTATTGTTTCGCAATCTTTTCATAATTCTTCCATGTTTCTTGGAGCCATCCTTAACGGAATCTCGTTTTTATAAATTGGGCGTAAAACCCCTATCCCCAGGGTAGTGGTTTTAGCCCGTTCTGCATATATAATGTCCATAAGACCTCCTATATGCTGGAGTAGGTTCACTTCGCCAATGTTAGCTAAGGTTTGACTGTATACATCACTTCCCCTACCCTCAGAGATGTTTAAACATATACCGCAGTGTTCAAGGCTAGTGAAGCACCTTGAAGTGCCTATGTATTCTTAGATAACGTAGTCAGTTAAGACTTAGGCTAATCAATCAACTTGTGTCTAAGTTTCACCACAAGCCCCGACCCTTTGGGGTCGTGGGTTATTGACTTAGCTCTTCCCTCATTGCTTGCCAAGGTACACCAGCAATCTCTGCCGCTTTTCCAATAGATATTTTCTCAGTCTGGTATCTTTGCAAAGCTAATTTCATCTTGAATTCAGGATTCCCCTTCAGCAGAAGCTTCAAAGCATCATAAATAGCCTTTTCTTCGGATTCATATAGACCAGCATCAACTAATCCTTTAAGATTGTTTTTGACTTCTTGCTGCATCACTTTTCTCACCTCTTTTGGAAATATTCGTAATAAACCATCCGCAATTTAAACTGATAAATGGCTGTTATTATTCCCAATACAATTTTAGTCTATATCTTGTTTCCTTGTCAATGTTTTTTCTTTTGTGAATTTACAGAATGCGTATCTTTTTTATTGACTTTTTTGATTCACGGGTGTATAGTATCTCCAACATACAATTAATTCTATATTCCGCAATATCAAATCTAATTTTTGGTAAGTCAATGCAAGGAGGGGCAAAGGCTTTTCAAATAATCCAGCGTATTTTTCGCTTCCTTTTTAATGCTAGAAGTCTTTTACGATTATCTAATACCATTTGCTAATTCAAATATGTCATTCTGAGCGATAGCGAAGAATCTATTTGTTATGTAATCGTTAAAAAAATACCGAAACGCTCTAAAAACAACCCCCTAGCCCCCTTTTTTAAGGGGGAATTATGTGAAGTATCCCATTTTTAATAGGGAATAAATCGAGTCGGCGTCAACATTCCCCCTTAGCAAAGGGGGCTAGGGGGTTGTGAAAAACGTTGAAATACTATGTCAAAATGGCATTTTTTAACGATTACTGTTATGATCAAAAGAAGATTCTTCACTTTGTTCAGAATGACAAACTTTATGTAGCATTTCAATTGGAAAATGGTATAATATCGAGAGGAGGTGCTACTAACAAAGAAATTTCAAGGTTTTCCGTGTTAATTATGGTTCTTATCCTGATCATTAAATGATGAAAGGGGTGAAATATGAACGTGCGAAAAATTTTCATTTTGATCGCTTTGATGCTTGTCACTGCTTTGAGTTTGGCTTCTGTTAGTACGGCGGAAGAATGGATAAGGAAGGCGAATATGCCAACATCAAGGTCATTATTTTCTGCCTGTGAGATAAATGGGATAATTTATGCGATAGGTGGATGGCTTGGAGGAATTTCCCCTGTTGTAGAAGCCTATGATCCAGCAACTAATACATGGACGAAAAAAAAGGATATGCCAACATCCAGATACGGCGCATCTGTCAATACTGTAAATGGGATAATATATGTTATCGGAGGATGGGAGTATATAGAGACTTCGGCAGTGGAGGCTTATGATCCTGCAACAGATACGTGGACGAAGAAAGCTGATATGCCGACCCTAAGAAACTTTCACACTGCAAGTGTGGTGAATGGGATAATTTATGTCATAGGCGGTCGGATAGGTTCGGGTTCAACATCAATTTCAACTGTCGAGGCTTATGATCCAGCGACTAATACATGGACTAAAAAAGCTGATATGCCAACTGCAAGAGACCTTTTATCTTCCGATGTGGTGAATGGTATAATATATGCCATTGGAGGTTGGACTTATGGTTCATCTCATTTAGAGGTTGAAGCTTATAATCCAGCAACGGATACATGGACAAAAAAAGCGAACCTTTCAGTCGCTAGGTTTGGCATGTCTATGAATACGTTAAATGGTATAATTTACGCCATTGGTGGATTTCCATCAATTACTGATGCTTATGATCCAGCAACAGATATGTGGACAAAAAAAGCCGATATGCCTACTATAAGAGGATTCCATGCTACTGGCGTAGTGAACGGAATAATTTATGCCTTTGGTGGAACGACAGACCCAAATTACGCTTCTCCTCTCTCTGAAGGTGTTGTTGAGGCTTATGATCCATTCCGTGCGCCAATGCGTCCACCATCTCTGAACACGGATGCAAAAAAACTTGCTACGCTATGGGGTAAGGTTAAAGCCTCTGATTGAAAAAGCGTAATGAAAAAGCGTTTTTATGGTTATCTTTTGAGTTAGAATCATGATCGAAAGGGGGGAGTATGATTCTCTGGTATTTTGTAAATTTTTTTTCTAATCGTTAATTCAATACGAAACGAAAGGGGGTGAAAGATGAACGTAAGAAAAATTTTCATTTTGATTGCTTTGATGCTTGTCACTGCTTTGAGTTTGGCTTCTGTATGTCTGGCACAAAGTTCTCCATGGGTGCAAAAGGCAAATATGCCAACTGCAAGATGGGATCTCGCATCTTGTGTCGTTAATGGGGTAATATATGCCTTGGGGGGATCGAATGGAGGCAGTGCACTCTCATCAGTAGAGGCTTATGATCCTAGCATAAATACATGGACAAAAAAATCCGATTTGCCTACCGCAAGATTGGGTCTATCAGCATGTGAGGTGAATGGTATAATCTATGTTATTGGTGGATGGAGTGGTAGCCAGTCACTTTCAACAGTAGAAGCATACGACCCTGCAACAAATACATGGACAAAAAAGGCAGATATGCCTACCGCAAGACAATATTTAACTGCCAATGCAGTTAATGGAACTATCTACACCATAGGGGGATGGCCCGTACTTACCGCAGTTGAGGCTTATGATCCAGCAACAGACAAGTGGACAAAAAAAGCCGACAAGCCAACGGGAAGATACGGTCTATCTTCTAGCGTTGTTAATGGGTTAATATATGTAATAGGCGGAGCAATAGATGGCAATAGTGGCGCTCCAACGAATATTTTTGAAGTATACGATCCATCAATAGATAGATGGACGAAAAGCATTTTGCCTTTCAGTATTGCTTGGTCTGCTACTTACGTGTTGGGCAATCTGATATACACAATTGAGGGATTGGGCGCCCCTAGTAGGATTATGTCCTATGATCCAGTAACTGGTATTTGGAAGCCAGCAACAGATACATATCCAACCAGATGGGAACATACTGCCGGTGTTGTAAATGGAAAAATTTATGTCATTGGGGGCTATATCAGTGGTAGCACACCTACTGGATCAGTATTTGAGTATGATCCACTTCGCGCACCCAAACGTCCATCACTGGATACGGACTCAAAAAAACTTGCTACGCTATGGGGTAAGATTAGAGCTACTAATTAAAATATGAAGGGAGATAAGGATGAAAAAGGGTTTAGTTTTATTCGTGTTATTGACTCTGGTTATGAGTTCGGTCGCATTTGGGGCATCAACTCGATGGAATGCATTGGGCGGTGAACATCGGTTCATCATTGACACTACAAACTACACATTATTTCCGGGGCGTATCACTATGTTTGGTAACGCTCTATTTGTTATCCCCGTTCCCACATCCGATGTGAAAGAATTCTATGATCTACGGTATTTCACAGATAGCGGTTTTGTAACCGGGGCATTGTTAAATGTGTCAAATATGACCTTCGCAATCCACTATAACCTTGATTCCACTGGAACAGGAAATCTAAGAAAAGCATTAACTGGCTTTAGTTTTGATTCAGTGGCTTTAGCGGATGCTCAATATAGTATGAGCAGAGAGGATGTCGGTTCAGCAGATTGGGTCAGTGCTAAGGGCGCCTTTCAATCTCTCAGCCAAAAAAGCCGTCTATATAGCCTCAATGTTAAAACTTTCCCCGATCTGTTTTGGGCAATGAAGATGGGAAAAACTAGCATTGGCGCAAGATTGGCAGTTGCTATGGATAACAGTTCAGATACCGCAAGCCTGATTCAAGAAGCGATTTTAAGCGGTAGCGGAACAACCGTAGGATCAAACGCCACTGTTGCCCAAGAAATTAAAACCAGTGCATTGTCACTCGACTTCCTCGTTGGTGCAACAATGTATGAAACTCCAGCAGGCGACCTTGATCTTGGTCTTGGTATTGGTAAGCAGAGTTTTTCTGATGATGATCCAAACAGCGGACTCAAGATCGAAAGCGAAAACGGTCTTGATATAGCGTTTAATGCTCGTTTAAATAAGCCAATATGCAAAGATGGCAAATGGACAATGGTACCAATACTTAATTTTACCACAGGTTCTAATCCATCATCAATGTTTGATGAAAAGTCGGCTCCAAACGTAACAAAAGTTTCTTATATGAAGGGCGATCTAGGGTTAGGATTCCGTGAAAAGGTAAAAGAAAAAGGTCTTGTTGTTATTGGATTAGTTGGTGGATACAATGCCACAACATCTACCGCAACTGTGACAAAAGTCACTCCAGCAACAGTAGAGGGTGGACAATCAACAAAGGCAGTTGTAGAATTACCAGATGCAAAAGATACTACTCTTATTGCTACGCTTCTGGCGGGCTGCGAATTTCCGATCACCAAATGGTTAATTATCCGTGGCGGAGCATACTCAAAGTTCTATACGGTTGACGATCAAATGGTTGTTACAGAAAAGAAGGAGAGTTTTTTGCCGGGAGAGAAAGGCGAATCAAATAATATTATAGGCTCAAAGAAGTCAGCCAATATGGATTTCTATTATAACATGGGTATCAGAACCATATATAATGGTTTGATAGTTGATTTTCTATTAGCTCGTAATATGCTACACAGAGGTCCTTATCTTCTATCCGGAGCGGGTGGTATTTGGGCTAGCAACATTTGCGTAACTTACGCATTCTAATCAAATTGATCGTGAGCAACGCAGACATTATTCTATCTACGTTGCTCACTGACCTACCCCAAACTTCTAGCTCTGAAATATCGAGTATCCTATCTGGAAATGTTTATTGACTCGTATAGACGCCTTAAAAGATCATTATAAGTTAAACGTCTTAAAAGATCATTATAAGTTATAATGTCTATGATCGCTTGATTTATCTCAAGCTGAACTTTTACTGTCTGTTCTTCTGCGAGATCGAAATCTGATTCTTTGCTTACAATTCTGACAGCATTTAAGAATTTTGCCTGCGCATCATTTATAATCTCCTTCAGATAATCTCCATCTTTTATAATACTGTCGTATTCTGTTAGTGATTCTTCTTCTTCTTTTTCTTGCCTCTTAATATAATTTATGATCTCTCCACCTCTGGGCATTTCAGTAATATCATAATCTCGTTTGCGATTGAATAGATCAGAGGCTTCGGAGAACTTAGTCTGAACCTCAAAAAGTGTAGCCTTTATACGTTCCAGAACATCTATTAACTCGTCACGATCTTCCATTTATATATCCCTGCCTTTGTAAACCCTTGCCTTTGTAAACCCTTGCTCTTGTAATCCTTTGCCTTTGTAATCCTTTGCCTATGTAAACCCTTGCTCTTGTAATCCTTTGCCTTTGTAAACCCTTGCTCTTGTAATCCTTTGCCTTTGTAATCCTTTGCCTTTGTAAACCCTTGCTCTTGTAATCCTTTGCCTTTGTAATCCTTTGCCTATGTAAACCCTTGCTCTTGTAATCCTTTGCCTTTGTAATCCTTTGCCTATGTAAACCCTTGCTCTTGTAATCCTTTGCCTTTGTAATCCTTAAATTATAAAAATTGTTTCTTGCTAATAGTATTAGCTAGAATCGTGCCAAGTACTAAAAACTCTACGGATCAGCATTATGCCTTATGTTTGACAGCTTTAGATAGTGGAGAGTATTTTTTCTTAATGGTCGAAAAATGCAACACTGAATAAAATCTGATATGACAGAAGCTTTTATAGTTCTTTGATATTCAGCGTGGAAATGAACCTTACATCCATTTCAAATCCCCCTAACCCCCTTTTTTTCAAACTAATCTTTACCCACAAGTCTGTAAACCCTTATGGATAGAGGATTTATAACCTCCTTTTAGCTAAAAGGGGGAAGGGAGAATTTGATTAAATAAACTATATATCTGAATGAACTTACCAAAGGTATTTTGGTATCTCATCAACAACGCCACTAATATTTATGAATGTCTCTTGATCCGAAACCTTAATCAAATCTCCCTTAATCCCTCTTTAGCTAAAGAGGGAAAAGACTTGGTTTCCACAATATTTATGATTTGTGGGTAAAGATTAGTTTGCTAAAGGGGGATTTAGAGCCATTTTCCCTTTGAAAAATGGGGTTAGGGGGGATTTAAAATCTTTCAGTTTGAATATACTTCCACTTTTATTAATCTTACATTATAGGGGTTATGTAGCATAGTGCAACATGATACCAGATGCGTCTCAACCAGATGCGTCGTAATGTCTCGGCTTATTTTTAACTTTCTCGTATAACTCTAAAATTTTCTCAACAAGCAGATAAGGGTCATCATCATAGACGATCTCGCTTCCAGTATCCTTTTTTATGGCTTCGACTATATCGGGCAGTCTGGAAGTTATCCCGCCTGTATTCTCAAGAACACCAATGGGTTTCCCTTCATCATAAGCAATGCAAAATTCACCCAAAGTGCCGGAGCGACCGCCTGTTATAATGATAACATCACAACTTCTAACACCAATGACTTCCCTTCCCATAAGTCCGCTACCGGTAAAGATCAAAACATCCAGATACTCTGTGGGTGATTTGTATAGCTCAACGTGTTCTCGTAAATCAATGCCTGGGGAAATGCCTATGGTAAAACCGCCTGCATCGTTTGCGCCTTTGGTCGCCGCAAACGGAAGACCGGGGCAACCTCCTGTCACAAGCACGCATCCTTTTTCTGCTATGGCTCTACCAAGCAGGTACGACTTTTCCAGAGCATTTTTTGCCATTTCGCCTCCGGCAGACCCCATTACACCAACTTTAATCTTCAAATTTTAATACCTCCAATTTAGTAACAGGTAATCGTTAGAAAATACGAGTTTTTCAGTTATAGAAATGAAAAGAAGCTAAACACGGAGACACAGAGGCACGGAGAGGAAAGTAATCAGTGATGAGTAAACAGTAATCAGTATGACAAAAACTGATTACTGATTACTGATTACTAATTCTTCTCCGTGCCTCTGTGGTTTTTTATATGTAACTGAAAAAGTCGTATTATCAAATAAATCGTTTTGGATTTATAGGATAGACACCCCATTCGTCACGACAACGCTTCATTTCCATGATATTCTCATATTTTGCGCCGACAGCAAGAGAATGTGACGATCCCATGATGTATCCGCCACCGGGTGCGGCGTATTCATAAGCATATCGGGCATCATTGCGAATATCCTCGACAGTTCCGCTGATGATGTGTTCGTGCCAGATACCACCCCAAAGGCACAGTTTGCCAGCGACACGCTCTTTGAGTAGCTTAATATCCATTCCACCGCTTGCTTGAATACCCTCGTAAGCATCATAAGCATCTGCGAGTTCGTCTATGATGGGCCATACATGACCGCAACAGTGTTTAAGGACTTTCAATCCATATTTATGTGCTTCCTCGACATGGGCTTTATGCCAGGGATATACCCATTCACGGTAAATCTTCGGGCTTGCTAGTATACCAGTACTGCTTCCAAGATCACCACAGGGCATAATTCCGTCAACGCCAAGCTGCGCATAAAATTTAACTTGATGAACCAGTCTTTTGCCCTGAAGCTCTCCTAATTTTTTGCATATTTCAGGATATTCTAAAAGGCTCATCCAGTATTCTTCCTCAGTTCCACCGAAGCCAGGGAAGCCAATATCTCCCGCCATCAGCAAGATAAAATGAGTCGCTTTCATCTCTTTTACCATGTGATGTACAAGTTCCCATCCTGACGAGTTTACATCACCAATAGATTCATTTTCTACGTTCTCGATCTGCCGTTCGATATCCTCAATTCTCTTTTTAACATCCTCGTCAGATAATGGGAATATCGGAGTTGTTTTGATTTTGTATGGCATTAGATCGCCTGTTATGTTAGATACACGATAGATATTTCCGTTATCGTCTTCGTAAGTCTCGTGATCCAGCTTCTTCATAGGCTTTGGATGATGACCTTTGCCCGCTACACCTCCGACAAAGACAATATCCATCTCCAATGCCTTGATAAGATCAATGCGGTCACGCTTGTAGCATTCAACGACCTCATCTCTACGACCATCCCAATAGGCTTGAGTTTCTCTTATTTTTGATTGCACAAGCGTCTCACGACCAAGTATCATCTCGTAGACGTTGTAGTCAATGGAGTGTTCACCCCATGGTATACGGTCAGGTTCACGATGTTCCAGCGCTGCGAAAACTCTTTCTCTTGGTAGCATTAGTTTTTCCTTTCATGTTTAGGTTTAATGTTAAGTTCATAGGCTGAATTAAGTGATTTTAACTTACAATGGATAGTCCGATAAATATTTCACGAATGGTAAACTGTTTTTTACTACCTCGTAAAAAGCTTTATCTGCCGTCCAAAAATCACAATTTCTAATTTCAGCAAGTGCAGCATAAGTTGCATCATAGACTTTTCGTTGATTGAACTTCCTAGCAATCTCTCTTGCTCGTTGGCGCATAAGAGGGTGTGTAACTATTACAACAGGAGCATTATCAAGCAACTTGTATGTCTTATCTGCAATATCCCATGTAACACGGTTTTCAAAAATGCGTGTTTGGATAATGCTATCAATTTCTGATTCAAACAAAGATGGAGCAATAAGCGTTATTCCATTAGCAATGGATTCGCTAAGGAGTTTAAAAGCTTTGTGCCGTAAAAACTCACCTTTGATGAACCACTTAATAGCAACACAGGCATCTACACATAGTTCTGGCATTTCTATATTCCTTCATCACGTATGCGTTGCAGGTCTGCGGAAGAATCAAATTCACCTTCCCACAAATTTGCCACTTGCTCACATTCTGCCAACCAAGCACCTAATTTAGCTAATCTTTCCTGTAATGCCAACATTCCGGCAACCTCTGATTTTACTTCATTTCGTGAAGTGTTATTTAGTTGCTCATAGATATGTGCCGCTAATTTTAATTGATCTAAAGTTGGCAATTTTAAGGTTAACTCCTCTACATTCTCTAAAGTCAATGCTTCTGACATTAGAATTCACCTCTCTCTATGTCTTCAGATTAAGTCGAAGAACGAAAACCAACCCAATCGCTTTACTTTATATTATCCTTATATATCTCAGTTCCATAAAGCGTAACTTCCTCAAGCATTGCACGGATATTCTCTAACGGTGTATCGGGCAAGATACCATTTCCAGCCGCAAGCAATAATCCACCTTCAGGACGATAGAACATATCTATCCATTCACGGACGCCTCTGCGACATTCTTCTTCTGTGGTTTCGGGCAATAGTATCTGAACGTCTGCGCCTGCAAGGAAGCTGATCTTATTGCCATATTTTTGGGCAGTTGCTCTCTCATCCATTGTAAACCTCTGTACCGGGTGGAATACGTCCACGCCTGCGTATATGAGATCATCCATCAGTGGAGTATTATCACCACAGGAGTGTAGCCAGAAGTGCATCCCATAGGAATGAACGTGATCGCAAAGCTCCTTATAAAGTGGATAATAAAACTCATGGAAAGTCTTTGGCGACATCATAGACGATGTTTGATGTCCAAGATCGTCTGACGTGAATATGCCATCAACTTTTAGCTCTGCAAACCTATCAACTACACCTTTGTGGAAGTCCAGCATAAGCCTTCCAAGCACTTTGAGTTCTTTCATATTCTCATGATAATCTACCATGAGACTCTCCATACCTCTTATGCCCCAGAATTTTTCATGGAATACTCCCCACCAGTGACCCATACGATAACGGTTGTCACCTGCTTTGTCAGCATTTTCGATAGCGGATTTTGTACCGTCAAACGTTCCCGGTTCATAGGGGTCTGGAAAGTCAGCGGCGAATTTATCGAGATCGTCCCATGTTGGTATTATATTGGACGAATCATGACCGCCACCTTTTGCTAAAAGGTGATAATCATCTCGATAGCCGAATCTGTATGATGGATTACTGGTACTGGATGTATAACCCCCCGGACCATTATATCCGACAACAAATATATCATCAGGTATATCCTTTGATATTTCATTCAGGTCATTTCCGTATTTTTCCCAAAGTCCGCCGCCCCACCATTTATGAAATACTAACGGAGCGGCTGGAGGATATTTTCTATCAATAGCTTTCTTTGTTTCTTCTCTTGTCAATGGTTGTCGTAACATAATATTACCTCACAGTTTTAGTTGAATTGAGTTTTAAAATAAACCTATTGTCTGTAAGCATTTTCCCTTGCCCAAAAGTAAATTACTTCTGCAAGGCTAAGGGCTTCTTTGTATTCTTCTTCCGTTACAGATTCTTGAATGCCCGGATAGCGAGAGCCTTGTGCATAATCAGAATTTCTGTCTGATTTGGCTCTCAGCAAATTGCTTTTTGCTCTTTTGAACCAATCATCAAGAATTATTTTGTCTTTCATAAAGCAGTTTTCCATTCTTTGCGATCTCTTTATAAATAAGAGAAGGATAATCTTTTAGTCTATCAAAATTCTCCGGAGTTTCTACAATAATATCAACCGGAACTCCTGACCCATATAACAATCTATAAATTCTTTGGGCAAGTTTCCTTCTATGTTCTACGCCTTTTTTTATAATACATAAGTCATAATCACTTTCTCCTACGTAATCTTCTCTGGCACGAGAGCCAAATAGGAGTATCTTGTCAGGCTTGATTTCATTAACTATTATATTTACTATTTTATTTAATGGCTCATTCATTTTAGATACTCCATTTTTCTATATCAAGCATTCCTCTCATAGTCCATCTTTCAATTGGAATATGATCTCAGAATAAGCACCTTTATCTTTCTCTGTCCGATTCAGAACGGGACGCTTATACTGATTGACTATATTCATCCCAGAAATTTCAGCAATAGTTGGATATAAACCGAATTTGTCATTTGCGACAAGCATAATATTATAATCTGGCGCAAGGAATTTCTTACAGTTTACCAAAACCTTTGAAATATCAGTAACGTAAGATTCTTTAGCAAGCTTATTTTGACCTTTTATAAGCGGTCCTATTTCTAAATGATCTTTTCTCTCAAAACCAAAAAAATCATAAGCGTAAGCATGTTGTTCGTGATAGTCTATCATACCAACATAAGGCGGACTTGAGAATATCCCTTGAATTTTCTTTTCTTGAATAAGATTTGCAAATTCTGGATTTACGCTTTTCAAAGTGGCAAAAATATCAATGGTTCTTGAATCATCTGTCAAGCATACTTGATATGTATTCGTTCTCAATTTATTAAAATCAGATAATCTTTTAATTGTGTCTTGGATATATCTTTCCCACCAGCTTAGAATTGAAAACAATGGTCTGCAAACTTTCCCATGTTTTGCACAATAATAAGATTTCGTTACTGGCTCTACCAAAGTCGCTAGATCCGCGTGTGTCGTTGCTCGGCAGGATCGGGCTGTTCTACTCAAAATCAATCTAAAAACATCTCTTGTATCTGAATTTTCGATATTTTCTATCAATTTTAGGATATAATCAATCTCTTTTCTTATAGAAGGTAAATACCATTTATCTATGAATATATCTGAATCTTTATCAATCCTTAGATCAATTTCATATTGTTCCGTTAGATTTACATAGATTTCGAGAAAGATTTTTTCTTTTTCAGCACCGTATTTATCTTGATCTATTTGACCTGATCTAACTTGGAATCGGAAATCTGGAGAAGGAAAATACTTTTCGTTAAATCTATTCAGCGCTTCTGTTAGTTTAATCTCAAATTTTGGGATATTAGACTCATAGTAATGTCGCCTAAGAACGCTTGTAATATTTTGATTTTCTTTAGTTATATCAACAAGGTTATGCTTTCCGATCTTCACATTGCTCATAAAAGCGTTGAAAGCAGATATATCAATTCCAATTGCATTTATACTGAGTTCACTAGCTTGTATTAATGTTGTACCGCTTCCACAGAATGGGTCAAGAATAATATCATCTTTCTGGAAACAGACTTCCTTCTTAAAATCATCAGTGTGTTCATCAAGGAAATATTCAACCAGTTGTGGTATGAATTTTCCTTTATATGGATGAAGTCTATGGACATGCTTAGTAGTTTCTGCCTCTTTGAATCCCTCGAAAGACAAATCCCAATTCAAATCTTTTCCCAGTTGCTCTTTCCATTTAGCTTTTCTTATATCTTGATGAGACTCATAATATCTAATCAGATCATCCTTAGATATTAGAGTTGTTCCATTTCTCTTTATACCTTTTACACGACCATACTGAACAAGGTACATAATATTTGAGTTAGTAACATTTTTATTTAAAAGATCGGTAGCCCATTCGCTAGCTTCTTTGATTGTAAATAAAGTTTCCTCTATTGTCGTTTCCATATTCCTTTCACCCAATAATTCTCAATTCGTGATAAAAAAAATCTAAAGCTCCACTGGGTACTTTTGCCAGGGTACTGCTCCAGTTCTTATAATGTGGTTTTGCAGTGCATTGAATAATATACGATATTCTTCACGTATATTTTCCATCGGATTTTCTTCGTTTGGGTCATCTTCCAGATTATAGAGTTTCAATGGTTCAAATGGTGTGTTTTGCAATAGTTTCCAATTTTTGTATCGAACAGCATAAAAAGATTGTCCGCAATATTGCAAACCACCTTCACGACGTACCCAGAAAAGAAATCGGTCATCTTGATCATTTTGAGTTTCACCAAGCATGGTATTAAAAATACTTCGTCCATCAATCTCGTGATTGAATTTTGCACCTGCTATTTCGCAGATTGTCGGAAAGAAATCCATAGTCAATGCAACTCTATCGCTTTGGGAATTGGGCTTGATTTTGTCTTTCCATACAGCACACATAGGCACACGGATTCCGCCTTCAAACATTTGACCCTTACCACCATGCAAATGTAAATTACTTGCGCCAGCACCAAGATCACCACCGTTATCTGAAACAAAAATGATCAGCGTATCATCCATCTGACCTGATCCCTTCAGGGCATTTATAACCATACCAACTCTATCATCCAGATGCTCGATTAGTGCAACAATTTTTGCTCTTTTGTCATTAATATTCGGATTTCTCTCTTTAACTCGCTTCAAAAACTCATCTGGCGGTTGAATCGGTGAGTGAGGCGCATTGTAACCAAGATACATGAAGAAGGGCTTACTGGAATTTTTATGATCTTTAATATAATCAGCAGCCCATTCTGTGAATAGATCAGTTGCATGTCCCTTTGGATCGATCTCCTGTCCGTTCAGACGCATGTAATTTATATCATGTCTGCGATGCAAATAATAATCATCCATCATATCGCCAAGAAACCCATGAAAATGGTCAAATCCATGTTCATTTGGCGTATTTGGCGATTCCAGACCAAGATGCCATTTTCCGATAATTGCTGTATCATATCCAGCTTGTTTTAATACTTCTGGCAACATCACTGCATTGGAAGCAAGATAGCCAAAGTTATCAGTAGGACGTGTACGTATAACACCCGGCACTCCTACCATGTCGGGATACATGCCGGTCAGTATTGAAGCCCTAGTCGGTGAACATACAGGACAATTTGCATAAAAATTGGTAAACTTTATACCTGAAGCAACTAGACTATCAATGTTTGGCGTGTTCAGGTCTTTTGCACCATAACACGAAAGATCACCATACCCCAGATCATCAGTTAAGATAAAAACGATATTTGGCTTTTTTTGCTTATTTAATGACAATTCATCAGACATAGCTAACGCCATACCTCCCATACCAAGACATTTCAAGAATTCTCGACGATTGATCATTTCGCTAAACCAAAGACCAATCCATTATGACGCCTAGATAATCGTCCTTTTTATCTACTAATCCGTCATAAGCGGATTTGGCGTCAGCAGGATTAATAACATGTGTAAGCAATTCCTTTGCCTTGAGTTTTCCATCTTTGAAAAGGTTATATACGATCTGCGTGTTGCGTTCAATAGAGTGCTTTGATTCGCCGGAGTGCATTGTTGGATAAACCCATTCGTGTGCGCTTTTCAGTGTGATGGCGCCCTTGCCAATGTTATGAACGTAATCAAGGATACTGGTTACATCAGTGATATATTCACCTCTTGGCGAACCAAGCAGGATCACTTCACCTTTGCTTTTTGTTAATTGGAAAGCCAAATCAATCAGCTTTGGGTTGCCTATTGCTTCAACGGTAACATCTGCACCTTTTCCGCCAGTCAGTTCCATAACTTTCTCTCTTGGATTTTCTTTTTCGGGATTGACGAGGTACTTTATTCCACACTTACTAGCTATTTCAAGTCTTTTTGTTTCTCTTTCAACGCCTATGACTCTAATTCCCGCAGCGCCAAAAATCTGTGAAGCATAGTTCCCAACAAGCCCAAGCCCGATAACTGCAACGGTATCACCCAATTCTGCGGATGAAACTCTGAGCGAAGTCATAGCAACCGTAGCCATTCTGATGAAAGGTATCTGTTTCTCATCAAAATCCAATGGTCGTCTGAAAGCCAAAAAAATCGAGTTTGTCTTTGTTATAGATTCGTGTGAAGTATAACAAAAAACTATGTCACCCGGTACGCATTTCTTAACTTTCTGACCAACTTTCAGTACTTCCCCGACTGCTGTGTAACCTGAACCATGTGGAAACTTTGTTCCGCTTTGTAGTGCAGTATATCCAGCACATTCTGTTCCCGGACTTATCAGGCTATAATGTGTTTTCATCAATATTTGATCGTCTGCAAGTGATTCGTCAATATCGAAATCTTCGAGTGTCACGTTGTATGCAGACGGCATAACTATCCGCTTTCCTTTCATACCTAGTCCTCCGTATGATTAAATTAGCCATAAAAAAATAAATACCACAAAAAGTAGTTTCATTTTAGTTGTTTTTTGATATCTCGTCAAGTGGGAATTGCGATTTCATGCAGTTTGTTCTTGAAATACTGGTTTCAAAGCCTTATGATAATAGTGAGTAGTCATAATTCATGAAAAAACACGGAGACACGGAGAATAAAGATGAAGGCGGAAGGATGATGGATGAAAATGGATTGAAAGATTTGAAAATTGAGACTAGGTAAAGTAATCTTCAAATCTTCTAATCGTATTCATCCTTCATACTTTATAAGTTCTCTCCGTGCCTCTGTGTCTCCGTGTTTAACTTTTTTTTATTTCTATAAGTGAAAAACTCGTAATAGTAAACAAAGAATCAAAGAATCGGGGTGACGAGATGAAAATAACAAAGATAGAAATTGTCAGAAATAAAAAACCAATACCACTCCCTGCCTCGTGGAGACCAGCGTGGAATGAGCCAGACGCTTCTGATACTGATAGTTTATGGTTCTCTTTCTACAAGGTTCATACAGACGAAGGTATTGTCGGTATAGGACCAACAGGATTAGGTAATATTGGAACTTCTTCTTATGCTGAGTCTTCACTCATCGGTCAGGACCCAGCCTTCATAGAAAGATTCTGGGATATTAACATGAAGGGAAGGGAGATCATAGTTGGTTCTACTTCATGCGGTGGTCTTGATATAGCACTCTGGGACATAATGGGCAAAGCAACTGGTATGCCTATATATAAGCTTTTGGGTGCTTGCAGAGATAAGGTCATGGCTTATGCGGCGACTGCTCAACTTAAATCTGCTGAAGAATACGCAAAAATGGCTGTTAAGTTTAGTTCAAAAGGAATAAAAGCGATGAAGTTAAGGCTTCATAGACCAAAGATAGAAGATGATCTAAACGTTGTTTCTGCTGTCAGGGATGCTGTAAAAGATATGATCATACTCGTAGACGCAAACCAGAGCAATTTGTCTATCAACTACAACTACTGGTCAAGAAGAACTGCTTTAACTGTAGCCAGAGAATTAGAGAAATTGAACGTCTACTATTTTGAAGAACCACTCCCTCGCACTGATCTAGAAGGATTGGCTGAACTTAGCTCGGCTGTGGACGTTTACATAGCCGGTGGTGAACACTGCTCTAATGTTTACGAGTTCAGGGATGCTCTTTTTGCAAAAGCTTATGATATTGTCCAACCCGACGTAATATTGGGCAATATCGGCATAACTGGCATCAAAAAAGTATCCGTGATCGCAGATTCTGTTGGAAGATATATTGTCCCTCACGTGTGTAGTGGTGGAAACAACGGTCTTTATCTAGCGGCTACTTTGCAGGCTTTGGGTTCTGTCAGTAATTGCCCATTCATTGAATATACGCTTGATCCCCCGGCGCTAGTTCCAGAGGCATTACATACCATCCTTAAAGAACCGATAATGATTGATTCTGATGGTTACGTTCAGATACCTCAGAAACCGGGTATAGGCGTAGAGTTAAATGAAGATGCAATAGCGGAGTATATATAATATGAAGGTTAAATAAATAATCGGGTAATAAATAAATCCCCTCAAATCCCCCTAACCCCCTTTTTCAAAGGGGGAGTTAGAGCCATTCCCCCTTTGAAAACTAATCTTTACCCACAAGTCTATAAACCCTTGTGGATAGAGGATTTATAACCCCCTTTTAGCTAAAAGGGGGAAGGGGGAATTTGATTAAATAAACCATATATCTAAATGTATCTATACAATGGTATTTTGGTATCTCATTACAACGCCAATAATATTTATGAATGTCTCTTGATCCAAAAATCTTAATCAAATCTCCCTTAATCCCTCTTTAGCTAAAGAGGGAAAAGACTTGGTTTCCACAATATCTATAATTTGTGGGTAAAGATTAGTTAGCTAAAGGGGGGATAAAGGGGGAATTGGCAAAATTCCTTAGCTTAATGGCTATGGGGTTAGGGGGATTTGAAGCGATTTATTTATTACCCGATTATTTTCTTAACCTTCATAAGCTAGGGGTATTCAGATTGAAAGGGAGATAAAGAAAAATCTACGCAAATCCGCCTAATCCGCGTTATCTGCGTTCTATTCCTAAAAATTTAACATCAATTAATTGCCTACTTTTTAATATCACCCCATGTTACAGCCATTTTATCAACACTGGAAACAGCCGATGTTTTCTGAAGTCCATTATTCATAACGTCTTTTATGTCTTCAACAGATAATGCTACATTGAAAACCCCTACTTCATCAATTGCTCCAATGAAATTCCAACCAGCCGCTTTCCAACTTCCAAACCATATAGAACCCTGGTTGGCAGGAGGTGTTGCCGCATGAGGTTTGGCATCTGGTTTATCTACTTTCTTTTCTTGAACATTTTCACCGTTTACGTATAATACCAAACTAGCACCATCATAGGTTAGAGCGACAAAACTCCATTCATTCATCTTCCATGACCCACCCCTAACGTTGGTCGAGGCTTGATCTGCACCCACCCCTAACGTTGGTCGAGGCTTGATCTGCATTTACTGCAATACTTCCATAAAAGTCAGGTGCGGTACCAATCTGGATAGTAGGATTATGCCAGTCTCTTTCTATAACTCTCGTGTTTACATTTGGTGGAGCGCCTGTTGGTTTTATCCATAACAAATACGTAAATCCGTTAAGGAAGTCATCTGTAGTCTTACTTGCTGGTATTTCTACATGACCTGTACCATCAAATTCTATTCCCTTACCGAGTTTCCCGTCTACCCACTTTGACGTAATAATTGTTCCATGATTTCCATTTCCAGAAGTATCTTTTACTGTATCGCCGCTTCCTTCATCAAGAAACCACATTCCCATTATGCTCTTAGCGTTGACCTTAGCGTAGCTAATATTTGTGGATATTAATCCGATAATTAGCAGACAAAAACTCATAAACACCATTTTAACAAGAATATTTTTCATTTTTGCTTTTCATCCTCTCGCAAACGTGGCATTGTCAAAAATAAAATAAAAATAACCACGGAGACACGGAGTCACGGAGAATAAAGGAAAAAATCAAAAATTTCTCTCCCTCCTTTCTAAACTCCGTGTCTCCGTGGTTATTTTTATTTTATTTTTGACAATGCCGTAAATGTTAATACTATTAAAAGTAGATAACAAAATACCCCAACGCAAAGCTTTGGGGCATTAGATTTTTCAAAAGGTTTGATGCTTTTTAACGACTAACCTTAATCTCACTCCATGTAGTCGCTAATTTATCTGCTGGCTCAACCGAAATAGCAGTTACACCATTTCCAGTAACTTTAATTGATTGAAGAGAAGCCCCTCCGGCACATCTTGACATACCGAATCCAACCCTACCTTTCAGCGAGAAAGGATCATTAACAACTACTTTTTCCTCGTCATCAACGGAAACGGTAATTTTATCGCCTTTTAACTCAATTTTTACAGTATACAATTTTTCTGCAACAACGGGGGTATTAACATACTTGATATGGGCATGCTTTCCACCCGATATCTTACCAATAGTGATATAGCTATCCAATTGAAGTCTGGAGGCGTAACCATTATCAGTATCCATCATTCTATAATAGATCAAGGCGTCATTAAGCCCCCCTCCATAATGCATTACCTTAGCCTCAATAGTTCCATCCTCGATCTCCCATTTTGTTATAGCTAAACAACGAGCTGCATTGTTATCATCAGCCGAAGCCATAGTTTGCCAAAGACCTCCATCTTTAACCTCAAATTCTCCTGCTATAACTTCCCAATCTTTTTCCCATGCATTTCCTTTGATATTGGCAAAATCATACTCCCATGTCCCTGCCTGAACCATCGTGGCAAAGACAAACATACAAATAAGTAAAGTAAGAATTAATATTTTATTCATTAGATTTCCTCCTAAATCTATTAACAGATCAAAATCGCAAAACTTTGGGGCATAAGATTTTTCAAAATGTAATCATTAAAAAATGCCATTTTGACATAGCACTTCAACGTTTTTCACAACCCCCGAACCCCCTTTGCTAAGGGGGAATGTTGATACGACTAGATTTATTCCCCCTTAAAAAAGGGGGCTAGGGGGTTGTTTTTAGAACGTTTATGTATTTTTTAACGATTACAAAAGATTTGATGCTTTTTAACGACTAACCTTAATCTCACTCCACGTAGTCGCCAATTTATCTGCTGAATCAACCGAAGTAAGACCTGTTACATCAGTTCCAGTGACTTTAATATATTGAAGAGAAGCCCCTCCGGCGCATCTTGACATACCAAATCCTACTTTGCCTTTCGATGAGAAAGTATCTTCAGCGGTTACTAGCTCTTTATCATCAACAGATACGGTGATTTTAGGTCCTGCTAACACAATTTTTATAGTATACAATTTTTCTGCGACGACTGGGTTAGCAGTATACTTGATATGGGCATGTTTTCCAGCCGTTATCTTACCAATAGTGATATAGCTATCTAATTGAAGTCTCGAGGCGTAACCGTTATCATTATCTTTCATTCTATAAAAGATCAAGGCATCATTAAGTCCCGCTCCGTGATGCATTACTTTAGCCTCAATAGTTCCGTCTCCAATTTCCCATCCTGTCACAGCCAAACAACTGAATACATTATTATCATCAGCCGAAGCCGTAGTTTGCCAAAGAGCTCCATCTTTAAGATCAAATTTCCCTGCTATAACCTGCCAATCTTTTGTCCATGTATCTCCATTGGCTTTGGTAAAATCATACTCCCATGTCCCCGCCTGAACCATCGAGGCAAAGACAAACATAAAGATAAATAAAGTAGAGATTAATGTTTTGTTCATTAGATTTTCCTCCTAAATCTATTAACATACCAACGGTACAAATTAAAACTTGGCAGCTTTAACTGCTTACTTCATAAACTCAAAACATTATAAACTGATTAACTAGCCTTGAAGTATAGTTTAGATAACGTTAGTTACTCCTTTATTTCTCCCCAGCAAATAGCCAGTTTTTCATTAGCATTTACAGCAAAAAATCTGTTTGACTGGGAATTCTGTTTAACTTCCGCTTCAGTTATAGCCCTATCGTAGATTGCAACTTCGTCAATAGCTCCGATAAAGCCACCGTCGCTTGCATGACCTATATCAGTTTCAGGACCATTACCAACCATTGGACCCGCATAAGGTCCTTGGTTTATTTGTTCACCATCAAGATACAGGGTCATATTCTTTTTGTCCACAGTTGCAGTTATATAGTGCCATTCATCTTTTGCAATCTCTTTTAAAGGTGCCCCAAATCCTCCATCACCCTGCCAGTTGGGGCAGACAATTAATTCAAATTCCTGTCCTGGGTTTCTGCCATCAAATCTTAATGCCCAACTAAGTGCATCTCTTTGGGCAATGATTGTGCCACAGCATCCTGCAACAACACCAATGACAGGCTCATCGCTAGTTGCTTTAATCCATGCGGCTACAGAAAATTCTTCTTTACCAACGAAATTTAATGTATCTGTGCCTTCCACATCCACAGAATTTGCGCCATCAAACTCTAATGCACCATTGATTTTTCCTGCAACCTTTTTGGGTCCAGCTTTCATAACTCCATCATTTTTACCTACGATATCTTTAACTTTATCACCATTGATCGTACTAGCATCAAATGACCAGTATGCAACTAATCCTTTTGCTACTACATCAGCTCTCACTGTGTTAGAAAACATAAAAACAGTCATCAACATGATTACAGCTAAAATATATACTGATTTCCTTATCATATATTTCACATATCTCCCTTCTTTATTCTATATAACCCTTTCCAAAAAAGTAAGTTATAAAGAACTCCCATTTTGTGGTGGGTTAAAGATATACGATCACATAAATATAAGGCTTTTAGATATTTTCGTATTTAAAAGCCTTATTCTTAAAATCACTGTTACTTAGATTTGATCTGTCCCCAGGCAGTCGCTAGTTTCCCCTGCAATGACACAGAACTTACAACTAAACCTGCTGACTGAAAATTCTGCATAACCTGATCAGCGGTCAATGCTTTATTATATATAACGACTTCATCAATTATGCCTACAAAACCACCGTCACTTGCATGACCTATATCAGTTTCTGGACCATTGCTAACCATTGGACCAGCATACACATCTTCTATTACTAATGCGCCATCAAGATACAGTTGCCTTTTATCAACAGCAACCACAACCGTTACATAATGCCATTCTCCTGTGGCTATTTTTGGAGCGCCAAATCCGCCGTCTCCCTGCCAGTTAGGGCATACGATAAATTCAAATTCCTGACCTGCGTTTCTGCCATCATATCTTAATGCCCAACTAAGTGCGTCTCTTTGGGCAACAATTGAGCCACAGCATCCAGCAACAACACCTATAACAGGGTCGTCGCTAGCTGGTTTTACCCATACAGCAACGGTCATTTCTGATTTGCCGTTGAAATTCAGTGCATCTGTGCCTACTACGTCCACAGAACTTGCACCATCAAACTCCAATGCCCCATTTACTTTTCCTGTAACCTGTACTAGATTACCAGTTATAGTTCCATTGTTTCCACCGACAACGTCTTTAACGTCACTACCGGAAATGGTGTTTGCATCTAGTGACCAATACGCAACAAGACCGTCTGTAACCAGATCGGCTACTGTTAAACTCGCACACATAAGAACAGTTACCAAAACGAAAAGGGTAAAGGTTATTTTTTTTAACATTGTTATGAAGCTCCTTTCTCTAAGATTGTTTTGATGTTAACTTTAATCATAATTTGCCTGTTTTTCAGGCTTTATATGAGCAGGATCATAAATCCTGCTCATCTACGATAATATTATAATAGACTTATATGAAAAGTAAAGGTTTATTTTTTACTTTAATTTTATATTCCCCCACGTTGTTGTAATTTTATCATCAGGCGCAACTGCGAGTAACCCAGCAAAGCCACTCATGAATACTTTGATTTCATCTTGCTTTAGAACTCGATTACACACATAAATATCATCCATAATTCCAGTGTAATATGATGATTTTGACGAACTTCTGTAACCAATATCAAGACTTGGCTGTTTTTCAACGTTGATCACTCCACCACCAGCTATTGGCGGTTCAGGTTCACCATTAATATATATAATCGCCTGTTTTCCGTCCCACGTAGCGGCGATGTTAGTCCATTTCCCAAGGTCTATCACTTTGCCTGCGGCAGTAAAATCCAGCACGAAATAAGTCGTCCAAACAGCATTCGCAACGTTGAATCCGAGTTTCCATCCTGCGGGTCCATCCATCTCAACAATGACAGACCAGCCAACTAATGCTTCCGGATTGACCCATGCACCGGCAGACATTGGATGTGTTAATGCACTTAAAGGTTTTGCGTTAGGAACTGTAATATTTGTCGCACCATCAAAATGGAAACCACCACCTGATTTACCATTAACCCAGTCAGCTTTACCTACAACTGTACCGTTGTTACCATTGCCTGACATATCTTTGACAGTATTCCCTTTTTGATCATCAAAGGTGACAAGGAATACTATTCCCTGCGGTAATGCGGCACTAACTACACTAGAGCAAACCAGCATAAAAGCTGAAATAATAATAAAACTCAATACAATATTTCGTTTCATTTTTAGCTCCTCCTCTAATTTACTAGGCACTTATATAACATTGATAGCACATCTACTAAACGATTTACCTCCTTTGTTGAAAGTGATTACTTCGCCTTTATTTCTCCCCAAACAGTAGCTAATCTACCTTTTGGAGATACAGATAGTAAGCCAGCTGCCATACCTAGCCCCTTATTCGTAATATCCTTAACATCACTCTCGGTCAGGGCGACATTAAAAATGCCAACGTCGTCGATTGTGCCGTCAGCATATCCTTGATCGCCAGTATCACCGCCTATCAATAATTTGCCGGTTAAGGCAGGTGAAAAATTAGCGGTATCCGCAAACTCTCCATTAACAACACCATCAACATAAGCAATCTGACCTTTTTCATTCCATACGCATACAAGGTGATGCCAGTCTGTATCTTGTGGAAAGTCGCCTAAATAAATATCCACTACTCCAAATTTCGTCACCTTAATTTGGTTAGCTGATGCACCTAAACTCCCCACTCCCAAAATATAACCTCCTGGGGTCCTTCTAATTGCTACCAGCACTTTTGAAGTATCAGTTGCTCTTTTAACCCACGCAGAAATAGATAATATCTTTTTTCCGCCCGGGTCTGTGATAGGGTCATCCCCGGTATCCACATAACTTGCGCCATCAAACTCCAAAGCCTTGCCAAACTTACCGTCAACCCACTTTGGACCTTCCAGTGTTCCATCATTTCCGTTTCCAGAGGAATCTTTGGCTATTTTACCGCTACCCTCATCAAATAGCCATAGACCAACAATAGTTTTTGGGTCAATCTTGGCATAACTCTGGGTAGTCAACATACCAGCAACACACAGAACAACCACGCCGATTAACAAATATCTTACTTTCATCTCGTTCCTCCTTGTGTATCAAGGTTCTTTGGTAACAACTACACTTGTCAATATATCAAGTTTTTCATATTTGTTACCAAAGAACCGTTGAAAAATATATTCTTTTACATTATTAAGATAAAACAAAGTATTCAGTTTGTCAATACAGAAAATCTAAACACCAAGTCACAAAGACACAAAGGACACAAAAAAATTAAAAGCTAAAGGTTTAATATCCGAGAATATAAGAATGTGGTAGTTCACTCTTTGAGTTTTCCCCAAGTAATTGGTAGAGCATCTTTGGGATTTACTGCCGCTGAATACCCTATTGTTGTCACTAAGACATTATCATACATACAATGCTCCCCTGCCAACTCTCTGAAACCGATAGCGCCGCTTTTGAAGTTATTGTCATCCCACGTGAAAGCGAGTTTTAGTTCCTTTCCCCGTTGATTGTAGTAGCATTTGATATTTCCACCTTCAGCTATTATCCTCATGCTATACCATTCACCTAACGCAGGATTTATCCCTGAATCGTCTGCTAGCTTTGCAATCTGCCAAGCTCCACCAACGTTAGCAGTAGGCCAAAACTGATGACGGGCATCTGCTACTATTTGAAATAGATAAAGATTATTTTGGTCTTTTAAGCGAATAACAGGTTCTGCTGACCATAGAGCAGATACCATATTGAAATCGAATGAAAATTCAAAATCAGTAAAGTCATTCTTGACAGAAATTCCTGCCACATCTCCTCCGTCAATGTCTAACGCGCCATCAACGATTTTCCAACTAGGAGCCGGGACCCATAGACTCTTATCAACATCTTTTGCGCTAAAGTCATCCTTAAAGAGTATTTCACCTTTACCAAAGCAAACGGTGACAGTTGCCAACATTAGCACAGTTAAAAGAGCAATAAATATGGTAGTAATTCTCGTTTTTGATTTCATAGTAACTTTTACCTCCAATAAAGAGCTTAGGACTTATGATTAAATAGCTTTCCCATCTGAATAAACGAAAAGTAGGTTGGGTTGAGGAACGAAACTCAACTTTTAAATATCAAATACGGAAGTTATACCATTTTCCATATTTAACAGTGCATTATATTGGCAATCATATATCATAGAGGCACGTTGCAACGTGCCTCTACAAAACTTTGTAATGCACCATAATTTTTGGAAAATGGTATTATTTAATCACGGATCCTTATTTTTTCAAAACGTTAAGATAACCATCGTATGTGCTGACGATTATTTCTGCAAGACCGTCATTGTCAATATCCGCTATCACAGGCGTATCAGGTGTAGAACTTAACGAAACACGCCAGAGTATGTGATCGGGAGCATCATTATCAAGTGCGATGATCTCATTCGATCCGAGTGAGTAAAGGAACTCGTCACGACCATCGGAATCAATATCCGCACTTGTGAAATGCCCTCCTCCACCATGCGTTAATCCCTTGATCTCCCATTGAATTTCACCTGTTTTACCATCATAACATGCAATCCGTCCATCAAGGTGATAAAATGCTATCTCAGGTATTCCATCACCATCACAATCACCAATACCCTGAAGCCCGCTTGCACCGACAGAATTAGGTAATGGTATTTCCCATAGGATATGAAAATCTTTTGTGACGACCGTTAATCCACCCATTGCAAAAGATATTGACGCTAACAGATATTCATCTATTCCATCACCATTGAAATCCGCAGGAATGGGATAAAAATAGGATTGCCAGCGTTTATTAAATACTTCATTCACGACGTGCATAGGCTTGATAACAGGTTCACCAGTATTTCCATCGAGATAATAATTGATATAAGCATAACTACCATGAATCTCTTGATAACCGTCTCCGTCTGAATCATAACAAACGTAGCTGTTGGGATAGGGCCATGCACGTCCATCAGCATCTGTCCAAGATTTCTTGTGCCATCTGATCTCACCCGTCCTGCCATCAAGACAAAGCATTTCAGGCTGTGTTGTAGGTGAAATCGTTACGATAACGTCCCATCCTTCTTTTCGGAATTTGCCAACTCTAAATGTCTCTGTCAATCGAGGTGCAATATTTGGCAGTTCTGACTTCCAATAAATAGAACCATCAGAACGCAGAGCATAGATCGTAGTATATTTCTCATCGCCAGCATCAGAACAGATTATTTCTTTCTTACCATCACCATCAAGGTCAACGACAGGAACAGGTGCATGGTTAGTTTTCCATGTCACCCAGAATGGTTGTGCGTAACCCTTAAATCTCCATCTGATTGACGGATCAGGTTTGTTATTCTTCGGAGGATCGATCACTTCTATAAATCCACCGGCATCTTCAGTGATGATCTCGTTAAATCCATCTCCATCAATATCAGCGATACTTGGAGTTGTCCGATAATTCGAGGTCTGATAATGCGACTCAAGTTTCGCTGATGCACCGTCTATGTGAACAACGCCAGATTCTGCGTATATTTCAACAAGAGCTTGTGATGACGTTGTTGCAATGACTTTTGGTGGTTTTTCAGATGGACTGGTTATGGTGAATTTTATCGGTGTACCTTTAATGCCTACTGCAACGAGTTTTTGACCAATTGATGCAAAAAACTCCTGAGAACCATCATTATCTACATCACTTGTTATAATCGTAGAGTGATGAATAGGTCCACGTGAACTTGCGCTGTTGACATTATCAGGAAAGACGTAAGGCTTCATACAAAAACTGCCCGATAATTCACTTTCCCAACGAGGTATTAGATCAGTTCCATTATATGTTACCACTTTTAACATCAAATCACGATCAACGGTCTTGCTAGTTGCTTCACTGAGGAAAAGCTCATACTTACCATCCGAATCTAAATCTGCTACTGCCCAGAGATAACGATCAACTATATCACTTTTGACTTCTCCTGTTATAACGTCAAATATTACAACGTGCCATCGGTTATCATCCTTGAAATGATGAATGTTGACAGCAAGTTCCATGCGTCCATCACCATCTAAGTCACGCACAGCATTTGGAAGCGAGTTTAATGCAAAATCTGTTGGTACAGCAACATCAGCTTCATTTTTTAGGTATTTATGCGACCATGCCAACTTTGCACCAGAAGGACTGTTCTGGATAAACTCCAGATGTGGAGGGGCGTCAGCCTGTATCACAAAATCAGGACGACCATCATGATCCACATCTACAACGTCAAGTTGACCATAATTCCTGCCAACATTCCATTCCACGTTATCTTTGAGTTTACCTGTAAGCGCATCATAAACCGCAAGATGATATTGAGTCATCATAATAATCTCGTCTTGTCCATCAAGGTCTGTGTCAGCTATGGTGACGACAGGGGAATACATATCCTTGACTCTTTCAGTCTGCCAGACCAGACGGGGTTTGTCAGCGCCTTCATCATAAGCATACATCCTGCCAAAGTTTGCTTCAGCGCCTATCCCGAATGCGTTGTCAAATTCAACCCTTTGATACCCTTTCACATTAGGAAGCAGTTTCGCAAGTTTCACTGGTGATTCATTAGGACGATTGATGAGAGTTCCCTTACCATCAAAGTCAATTTCAAGTTGTTTTCTTCCCCAAAATAACGCATTGTCATGGATGTAACTTTCACCGAAAACGTCTTTGGGTAAATCAATTGTTTGGTTTACTCCTTTTGATGCTGTGACAGAAAGATGGTTACTCCACAGACCAAGATAATGTCTCCAAATAACTTCGGGAGCCTGACTCATATTTCCTTTCAAAGAAGTATAACCTGTCATTTGCGGATCGTGACGTTCCATCGTCCAATCGTTGTTTTTCATATCTCTTCCTTTATCTGATGCGTAGCAAGAAAAGCATAGACTAAATACCATTAGCAAACATAATACTCTAATCATATTTTTATTTTTTTTCATTATAAGATAAAAAACACGGAGACACAGAGACACGGAGAGAACTTATCTTCTTTTTCATCCATCATCCTTCCGCCTTCATCTTTTTCTCTGTGTCTCCGTGCCTCTGTGGTTTTATTATAGGTAACTAAAAACTCGTGTTTATTACCATTTTTTTGATATAGCTTCTAGTGGTTTAGAATTATATTCCTGCAAAACTTGCATTACCGCCTCGATATTTTCCAAAGACGTGTCAGACCCACATTCACATGAGAAGAAAAGACCTCCATCATGAGAACCTATGAGATAGGCGATCTTGTGGAAAAAATCCTTCACGTCCTGCGGAGTTCCAAACGTGAGAACTCCCTGACGATCCATATCCGAACTTACACACAATTTAATATCATTGCATAGCTTTCCAAGCTGTTCTATGTCGTGGCAGTTGCTTTGAAGATTCAGCACGTCAACACCCAATTCCCTCAAATCAGGGATAATATCAATGATGTATCCGTCAGAATGGAAATGCACCATCATTCCTGCCTCTTTTATCGGGTCAAACATGCGTTTGTATAGCGGTTTGAATATCTTGCGCCATTGCTCAGGTTTTATCATCAGGGCATTTTGTGTTCCCCAGTCGTCAGAGAAACCAATACCGTCAACACCTACTGCTATTGATCGTTTTATCCATGACATATTATAATCAACAACCATGTCAGCTAGTTTATACATTTCCTTTGAATCTTCGGCAAAATCAAAAAACAGATTTGCATAACCTCTAAGCCATTGCATTCTTTCAAAGACTCTGAGAAAATGATGGATTATGACTCCGCCATTTTTTCTTGATTCTTCGATCTGCTTTTTTTCAGTTTCGATACCTTCGGAAGCCATATCAGGTCCTGGTGGAGGCTTGTAAGTGTTCCACGCATCCCAGCTTTCAAATGGATGACCGACTATCATTGGGTGGATGCCATAAACTCTTTCTTCCATAACGCATCCCCATTCGTCAGTCCATTTGTGATGATAGTTACCTTTTTCGTCTATGAGTTTTGGGTCTGGATGTGGTATCTGATCATCAGCGTAAGGACGATGATTATAGTATTTCTCATAAAGGTCGTTGAGTTTAACACCATGCTTATCCCATCCGTCAGTGCGAACACCCATACCACCCATGATGTACTCAGGTTTATTAAAAAAAGCCGTTCTATACCAATTATCTCGATAAGTCAGTTTAAATTCTTTGCTCATATAACCCCTTTATAATTTCACAAATTCTTATCAATATATTGCTTTATTATTTCAAGGAAAGTGATGTGCTTAATCAGTCTTGTCTTCGTCTCTCTTTCCAATTCCGTTTCTCTCCTTGTTATGGCACTTGACGCAACAATAGAGGAAGCCCTATTTAAAACAAGAAGTTCAACTTCCTTCTTTAATATTACATCTAAGTCCCCCATATATTGTTTTCACCATCATAGTATATTTCTTCCTCAAACTCTATCGGATGCCTTTGTTGAGGATAGAAATATACCGCAATATCAACATCAGACAAACGGGTAGCATTTCCCTTTGCTTGAGAGCCATACAAAAAGGCAAAGGCAATATCATCTCTGCCTTTAAAGTATTCTTTTAGCTTTTCTATCTGATTCGATTCCATCTTATTCTTTATGATCAACCCAGTATGTGGCGTATTTATCCAATGCCCTGACACATGCCTCTATATTCTCAATGGGCGTTCCGGGATAGACTCCCCAGACCATACTCATTCCGCCTTTTGGTGAACCAAGCGTTTTGATACAATTTAATATATGTGCATCAACTTCCTCTGGTGTTCCAAATACGGTTATATTCTGTCGGTCAATATCGAGGTGGATGTAAACCTTACGCCATGCTAATCTTTTGATGTTATCAAGCCCATTAACAAGGTCTTGTGGATTAATGCTTGATAAACCACATTCTATCAATTCGGGGATAATGTCAACTATATATCCGTCAGAATGTAATGATGTGTGTACACCATGAATACTGCAATACTTAAAGATACGCTGATATGATGGCTTGATATACTTTCGCCAATCGTCAATGCTTATTGGAAGGGCAGTTTGTGCGCCCATATCGTCACCAAAACCGATGGCATTAACACCGCAATCAATATAACGTTTTACGATTTCAAACCAATAGTTCTCAACTATATTGATAAGGTCAGGCAGTTCAGGACGCTCCTCGGCAATGTCTATCATCAGGTTTTCAAATCCACGCAGGTAAGTGAGTCTGAGAAATATAAATCCATGATCAGTTCCACCATGATTAGCGTGACCCAGTTCGTTGTTTTTCTGAAAGTTTATCTTTGTCTGCTTCCAATCAGTAAAAGCATCGGGATCAGGTGGACGGTAGGTTTTTAATTCATCCCATGATGCAATAGGATGCTGAATACAGATACCGTCTAGCGAGTCTAATGGGTATATCCATCGTTCACCCCAGTTATTTGTAACCTCAGTGTAGGGCTTGGTTCCCGGAGAGCGACTAATGCCAACGCCTGCATATTTTGAGAATCCCTCAAGCCAGTCAAGCCTTTCTTTATATTGATTCCAGACGCCATAAGCGATTCCAACACCAGTCCTGACAATAGGGTCATTGTCTTCAAGAGACATTTGTCTATAGAAATTTTCTTTTCCAGTCATGATTACCTCCATTGAGTGATGAGTAAAGAGTAATGTGTAATGAGTGAAAGTTTTATCATAAGCAACTTTAAGAAACCTTTTTAAACTTTAGGAAATAGAACGCGGATAAACGCGGATCAGGCGGATTTGCGCGGATCGAAATAAATAAAGAAAATCCGCGAAAATCCGTTTAATCCGCGTCATCA
>Ga0247842_10001778_pt1 | contig 34283 bp, 24 predicted proteins | sample LaCruzMarch2015__3_FD_192411 | JGI IMG/M metagenome (GOLD analysis project Ga0247842, IMG submission 192411) | Freshwater microbial communities from meromictic Lake La Cruz, Castile-La Mancha, Spain - LaCruzMarch2015_19m | ecosystem: Environmental > Aquatic > Freshwater > Lake | place: Spain...
AGGAATAAAGTTGTTTTATTTTTTTAACATTTGCTTGCGCTTTGGGATTTATTGGGATCCCCGCGCAGCAAATGTTAAAAAATAATTTGAATGAGGGGCTTGTTTTACAACATAGAATACAGCCTCAGCAAATACACCTCGAATTCACAGCCCCTATCGGAGTGGGCTGAACATTGCTTTGAGATGTTTATATCTAAGGAAGTAATCATGATTAATACAAAGATAATCGGCCCCTTCACTCAACTTCTGACAATGGATAATCTCCCGTTGAAGGGAAGTTTAAATGATAGTCAGCTCGAAATTATCCCTCAGGGGGGAATGGTTGTCAGTGATGGGAAAATTCTGGAAACCGGAAATTTTGAACACCTTTTAACCAGGTTCGGAGATCAGCAAAATTTTGTGGAACGTATCGAAATTGATATGGTTGCCATGCCCGGGATGATTGATCCTCATACCCATATTTGCTGGGCCGGAAGCCGGGCTAAAGATTACGCTCTCCGTCTGGCCGGAAAAAGTTACCCCGAAATAGCAAAAAGCGGAGGGGGAATTGCCGAAACAGTTGCAAAAACCAGGGCCGCTTCTGTTGCTGAACTCGAAGCTTTACTCACAGAGCGGGCCAGCAACCATCTGCGAAGTGGAATTACGACTATCGAAGTGAAGAGCGGATATTGTCTGAACCCTGAAGGAGAAGCTAAACTTCTTGAAGTGATCAGAAAAGTGAATGAAATGCTTCCGGTTGATCTGATACCCACATGCCTTGCCGCTCACATCAGGCCCCCGGATTTTAACGGGAGCTCATACGATTACCTTGAAATAATGCTAAACGAACTACTTCCCGAAGTCAGAAGGCTCAGGCTAGCCAACAGGGTTGATATCTATATTGACAATGGAGCTTTTACGCCAGACGAAGCAAAGGTTTATCTTAAACATGCAAAAAACATGGGCTTCGATCTTGTAATTCATGGGGAGCAGTTTTCGGCTGGCGGGGTTTCGCTGGCCTGTGAACTGGGTGCCCGGTCTGTCGATCACCTTGAAATTATTAAAGATAATGAAATTAATTTATTAGCTGCATCAAATGTAATTCCGGTGGTACTGCCGGGTGCATCATTAGGTTTAGGTTGCGGCTTTGCCCCCTCGAGAAAACTCCTTGATGCAGGTTGCTCTTTAGCCATCGGCTCCGATTGGAATCCCGGGTCTGCACCAATGGGTAATTTATTGATGCAAACTGCCATTCTGGGTATCTTTGAGAAGATGACTATGGCCGAATCGCTGGCAGGCATCACCTTCAGGGCAGCTTTGGCACTCGGTTTGACAGACCGTGGAGTTTTAAAGAAAGGATCTTTAGCAGACTTTATTGGATTTCCAGCCGCTGATTGGCGCGAGATTCTTTACAATCAGGGGAGCTTAAAACCTTCAATGGTATGGAAACGGGGAGAAAAAATGAAAAATTCAAATTATATATGATCGGTTTGCCAAATTTTCTGTCAATTTTTGAGTTTTGTAATGCCAACAGCCAGTTGCAAGTAGCTAGTAGCTTAATTTTAGGATATTCAATTAATAATATTTTGCAATGAAACAAATTATAGAGTGTGTCCCAAACTTTTCAGAAGGACGCGATCTGTCAATTATAAAACAGATAACTGATGTCATTGAAAGTGTAAAAGGGATCAGGTTACTCAATGTTGATCCCGGATATGCCACCAACCGGACAGTGGTCACCTTTGCAGGTGAACCTGCCCAGGTAACCGAAGCAGCATTCAATGCAATTCAACAGGCTTCGAAACTGATTGACATGAATCATCACAAAGGGGAACATCCCCGGTTCGGAGCCACGGATGTCTGTCCGCTTGTGCCGGTTTCGAATATTACAATGGAAGAAACTGTTGAACACAGCAGGCTTCTCGCAAAACGTGTTGGTGACGAGTTGAATATTCCGGTTTATTGTTACGAATTTGCAGCTTTTGAGGAGAAACGGAGAAGCCTGGCAAATTGCCGCGCCGGTGAATATGAAGGTTTGCCTGAAAAGCTGAAAACCCAGGAATGGAAACCAGATTATGGCCCTGCGACATTTAATGAACGCTCGGGAGCGATTGCTATCGGTGCAAGAAATTTTCTGATCGCCTATAATATTAACCTGAATACTAAATCGGTCCGATTGGCTAATTCTGTTGCATTTGATGTTCGCGAGGCAGGCCGTATAAAGAGGGAAGGAGATTCCCTGACAGGAAGAATCGTCAGGGATGAAAACGGAGAACCTGTAAGGATTCCGGGAACTTTGAAAAAATTGAGGGCTATCGGGTGGTTCATTAAAGAATATGATATTGCCCAGATATCTATGAATCTGACAGATATCACCGTTACACCGGTACATCAAGCCTTTGAAGAAGTATGCGATAGGGCCCGTGTCCGCGGACTGAGAGTAACTGGTTCGGAATTAATCGGGATGATACCACTTCAGGCAATACTCGATGCCGGGAAATATTTTCTCCATAAGCAACACCGCTCGGTTGGTATCCCCGACTGCGAAATAATTCAAATAGCGGTAAAATCACTGGGACTTGGAGAGCTTTCGCCCTTTGATCCTGATAAGAGAATTATAGAATATGTTCTGGAAGACAATAATGAAACATTGATTAATATGAAGTTATCCGAATTTGTCCGTGAAACAGCATCCGAATCACCTGCCCCGGGAGGGGGTTCTGTAGCAGCCTGTGTGGGTGCCCTGGGTGCAGCTCTTGGCACAATGGTGGCAAATCTCTCTTCACAAAAACGAGGATGGGAAGCCCGATGGGAAGAATTTTCAGGATGGGCTGAAAAAGGGAAGATTATCTATGATGAGTTGCTTAAACTGGTCGATAGGGATACCGAAGCTTTTAATATGATAATGGAAGCTTATAAATTACCGAAGGAGTCTCCTCGTGAAATTGCCGCCCGCAAGAATACAATTCAGGCGGCTACTAAAAAAGCAATTGATATTCCATTCAGGGTTATGCAATTATCTTATCAATCAATTGAGATAATTGAAGCAATGACTGAAACAGGCAATCCCAGTTCTGTTACTGATGCAGGGGTTGGGGCTCTATGTGCTATTGCTTCAATTTCAGGCGCTTACCTTAACGTCCTAATCAATTCTTCATCATATAATGATAAAGATGCAATCCGGGAAATACTGAGCCAGGCTGCAGAACTGGAAATTCAGGCTAAGAACCGGTGTGAGAAGATTCAGAATATTGTAAAAGCGAAGCTGGGAGTGTGATATTACACTTTAAATGCAGCTTTGATTTTATCAATATAATCAAGTTTTTCCCAAGTAAAGAGTTCAACTTCTTTAACCATATCACCGAAGTAGGGAGAAGAGTATTTCTTGGTGATTATTTCAGGGGTTCGTCCCATGTGCCCGTAAGCTGCTGTCTCTTCATAAATCGGGTTACGCAGTTTTAGCCGTGCCTCTATTGCATAGGGGCGAAGGTCAAATAATGATGCTATTCTATCAGAGATTTCCCCGTCGTTTAATGGTACTTTCGAAGTTCCAAAAGTGTTTACATAGATATTAACAGGTTGTGCAACTCCAATAGCGTAAGCCAGCTGAACTAAAATCTCGTCTGCAATACCCGCTGCAACCATATTTTTAGCAATGTGTCTTGCGGCATAAGCTGCAGACCGGTCTACTTTTGAAGGGTCCTTACCTGAAAAAGCTCCGCCTCCATGGGCACCTTTACCTCCATAAGTATCCACTATTATCTTTCGGCCAGTGAGTCCGGTGTCACCATGAGGACCACCAATCACAAATTTCCCGGTAGGGTTAACGTAAAGAATGTATCCCGGTTTAAACAATTGCTGAATAGATTCCGGCAATTTTGCAACAATTGCAGGAATCAGGTACTTCTGAACATCTTCCCTGATTTTAGAACACATAGCCTTATCAGCTTTTTCCTGCAGTTCCGGCGACATGTTTTCCGGCAGAATAAACTCGTCGTGCTGCGTTGAAACGACGATGGTATGAACTTTGACAGGTTTACTATTTACATCATACTCGATTGTCACCTGCGATTTTGAATCCGGGCGGAGGTAAGTCATCACTTTGAATTTCCGACGGATGGCAGCCAGTTCCTTAAGCAACAGGTGTGATAATTCGAGCGATAAAGGCATATAATTGCCTGTTTCCGATGATGCATACCCGAACATCATACCCTGGTCACCGGCTCCCTGGTTTTCACGATCTGTTTTATCAACACCGCGATTAATATCGGGAGACTGTTCATGCAAAGCGGCCAGGACCCCGCAGGAATCACCATCAAACTGGTACTCAGCTTTTGTATATCCAATTCTGTTTATCACACGACGGGCCACTTCGCGCACATCGACATAAGTTTGCGATTTGATTTCACCTGCAAGAATAACCTGGCCGGTAGTGACTAATGTTTCGCACGCCACTTTAGAGTTTGGGTCATAAGCTAAAAATTCATCAAGAATAGCATCCGAAATCTGATCGGCTACTTTATCCGGGTGTCCTTCTGACACCGATTCTGAAGTAAAAAGATATCCCATAATAAAAAATATTTTTTTAATGATCGCTCAAATCAATTAATGATCAATAAATTACAGTGATATTTGATTGAGGGGGAAGAATATGAAAATTTTGTTTTAGCATTTTTTTCCGTGGTTGCAATCAATCAAATTTATCCACTAATAACTGGGACAAAGCTACAATTTTCTATTGAAATCCAAAAATCATTACAAATATTTTTATAACTTTTCCAAAATGAAATTTCATTTATCTCGTTATCTCCAGAAACACATTTTCAAGTGTTGATTCCTGTTTATTCAAAGTAAGAATAGTCAGATTATTGTCAACAGCAAACCTGAAAACCAGCGGACGCAGGTCTGTTTTTCCGCCACGGATAAGCCAGGTTTTCTGTGAAACAGGTTTAATTTCGATAATTCCCTGTATATCAAATATTTTATCCGGACTAAAAAATTCAGCAAATTCGACAATTATCGTTTGACCAGCTGTAGTTGCCAATGCTTTGATATTTACAGGGGAATCTGTAGCCAAAATTTTGCCCTTGCTGATGATCATTATACGGTTGCATAATGCCTCGACCTCCTGCATAATATGAGTGGAAAGCAAAACTGTTTTTTCAGTACTGATGTTCCGGATCAGCTGTCTTATTTCGACAATTTGGGACGGGTCAAGTCCCGAAGTCGGCTCATCCAGAATCAAAACGGAAGGGTCATGAATCAATGCCTGGGCAATACCTACGCGCTGCCTGTATCCTTTTGAGAGTGCCCCGATCTTTTTATGTTTTTCTCCACCGAGTCCGGTGAAACCAATAATCTCCTTCACTCGTGAAGAGAATTTTTTCATCTGATAGAGTCCGGCAACATATTCCAGATATTCAGGAACATAAAGATCGGTATACAGCGGATTATTCTCAGGAAGATAACCAATCTGCCTTCTGATTCCAAGGGTGTTTCCACTGATAACCATCCCATTTACCCAAACATTGCCTTCATCCGGATAAAGAAAACCTGTCAGGATTTTCATCATTGTCGACTTACCAGCACCGTTCGGACCTACTATACCAACAATTTCGCCCGAATTTATTGTAAAAGAGATGTTGTCGATTGCTCTCTGTATTCCAAATATTTTTGTGACCGATTCTACACGTACCGACATTGAAGCTATTTTCTAACAAATTTAATTCAAAATAAAGAATAAATTTGCATAAGCTATCGGCTATAACAGTTTTAAATAATGAAAAATCAGAATTTCAATTACATCGAATCTCTTTTACAATTCAGGCGACAAGATACTATAACGGTTAAAATTGGGGCGATATCACTTGGTGGAAAGTATCCTATCAGGTTGCAATCGATGACTGACACCGACACTAAAGACACCGAAGCTACTGTTAATCAGATAATTAAAATTTTAGATACGGGTGCTGATTTTGTCAGGGTCACTGTTCAGGGGATTCGGGAAGCCGAAAACCTGAAGAATATCAGGGCTGAACTTGATCGCAGAGGTTACCTGAACCCGCTTGTAGCGGATATTCATTTTAATCCGGCAGCGGCAGAAATTGCCATAAGATATGTACGGAAAGTAAGAATCAATCCGGGAAACTTCTACGATAAGCGTGCTAAATTTGAGCAGATTGGCTATACAAATGAAGAGTATCGCGAAGAACTGGCAAAAATTGAAGAGAGATTTGTTCCATTTATTAGGGAGTGTAGGGAGCGTGGAACTGCTCTGAGGATAGGGGCGAACCAAGGCTCTCTTTCTGACAGGATTATGAGTCGTTACGGCGATACTTCGGCGGGCATTGTTGAGTCTGTAATGGAATTTCTGAGAATCTGCAAAAGGGAGGATTATCATAATATTGTTGTCTCCATAAAGTCAAGCAACACGCGTACAATGGTTTATACTGTCAGGCTCATGAGCTATAGAATGCATTTGGAGGATATGAATTATCCTTTCCATATTGGGGTTACTGAAGCTGGTGAAGGGGAGGATGGAAGGATAAAATCGGCTGTAGGGTCGGGGGCACTTCTTGCCGACGGTATTGGGGATACGATCCGCATTTCACTCACAGAAGACCCGTCCGCAGAAATTCATTTTGGACGTAAACTAATCAATACGTTCAACGGGAGAGAGAATCATGCTCCTATCAAAGCGCCACTTGTCGCACAAACAAACCCATTCGAATATGAACGCCGGTCGAACCGTCCGGTTAATGATATCGGAGGGAAAAAGCCGGCAGTTGTTGTAGGGAGTTTAAATAAATATACCCGGGAAGAAGTACGGACACTAAATTCAGGTATTGAACCCGAATATTATTACGATGGCAAGCGAATTCTCGATCGTGGAAACAGGTCATATCCGATTTTGTCAATTGAAGACTATCTCTTCAATGATAATTACATGGGTCAAACCCGGTTTGTCAGGGTAAACAAAAAAAAATATGATGTTTTCAAAGAGGAGAATCCCGAAATCATTGAGAAGTTGAAAAGGGAGCGAAAGGTCATCCTGATTATGGAGAGCGATAACCTTAATTGTTATGCAGAGATGCGTGCCTTCTTTATGGAGCTGGATGCCCACATTTGCAAAAACCCGGTTATCCTTCACCGGTCATACAGAGAGAATAATTATGAAGATCTTCTGATAAAGGCTTCAACTGATCTGGGAGGGCTGTTTATTGACGGATATGGGGATGGTATTCTATTGACTAACGAAGGCAATATTGGTTACAATGAATTGAAAAATCTTGCTTTTGGAATTTTGCAGGCTAGCCGCATGCGCGTAACGAGAACAGAGTTTATTTCATGTCCCGGGTGTGGGCGGACACTTTTTGATATTCGGGATACACTTGCTGAGATTAAAAGCAACTTCAGCCACTTAAAAAACTTAAAAATTGGGATCATGGGATGTGTTGTGAATGGTCCGGGTGAAATGGGGGATGTTGATTACGGCTTTGTTGGTTCAGGGAAAGGGAAGATTAATCTATATAAAGGTCAGAAATTGGTTAAACGTCACGTTGATACGGTAAATGCTGTCGATGAGCTTAAAAAACTGATGATGGCATATGGAGAATGGAAGTCACCATTCTGAATGAGAAGGGCATGGAGATTGTAAGTTATTATTTATGAATCGCCGATTAGTACTTTCTGACATTTGAATATTACCGGATTGGTACCTTCTCAAATCTTCAAAATATCCTATTCTCAAATCACATTATTTTCAAATTGTCACATTAACTAATTTACATATTAACCTATTTCACTATTTTCTTGTACTGATTTATTTAGTACGGAAGGCGCAAAAAAAAAATTTACATAGTGTGAAAATACCTTCCACAAATATATTGAAACCACTGTATGAAAACACCCGGTTGCTATTTGTAACTATTCTAATTACGTTTTTTATTTAATTGATTATATGCATGTTGGAAATTATAAAATAAGAGCTTTTCAAGTATTTTATTGTTCCCGATAAAAATTGGCACGGTTAATGAGGTTATCCGGTATATCGAATAAAACTCAAAAATTAAAATATCATGACTGATCGAAAATGTTTAGAATGCTTTGAGCAGCTAAGAGGCCGGACGGACCAGAAGTTTTGTAGTGATCAATGCCGGAGCGCATATAATAACAAACAGTATGTTGAATCAAATACTGTGATCAGAATGGTAAACCGAATTCTTAAAAAGAATTATAGTATCCTTAACTCGTTAAATTCTGAAGGAAAGACCACTGCAACAAAGAACGATTTACAGAAGAAAGGGTATCGATTTGACTATTTTACTTATACCTGTACCTCGCGCAACAGTAAGGTCAACAATTTTTGCTATGATCTGGGATACAGGGAACAAGAAAACAATAAGGTAGTTCTCGTGCGGCAAGATCTGAATGGGGAACTTCCATGTTAAAAATGTATTAAGCAAACAGATAAATTAACACTTCGAATAGATTGCCAAACCGACAGTTTTCAAATAGTTCATTTTATAAAACCCATCTTCTGCTTTCAAAAGAAGCGAAAAACATACGTAATAAAATAAATTTGTAAATTAATTTGTCTATTTTTAACAAATCATTAAGAATATTGTTTATTTTTGCTTTTACGAACTCCACAAAAAATTGCCGGAGCTTGTATTATTAAGTAAGTAAATCTTAATCGGAAATGAAAGTAGCAATTGTTGGTATAAGCGGGGCTGTGGGACAAGAGTTCCTGCGCGTTTTGGATGAACGCAATTTCCCTCTTGATGAATTAATAGTCTTTGGCTCGGTGCGTAGTACAGGGAGAGAGTATACATTCAAGGGTAAAAAATTGATAGTCAAGGAACTACAGCATAACGATGATTTTAAGGATATTGATATCGCATTAGTTTCAGCCGGCGCAGGCATCTCTAGGGAATATGCCGGAACCATTACGAAATTTGGTACAATTATGATTGATAACAGCAGTGCATTTCGTATGGAAGATGATATACCACTGGTTGTGCCCGAGGTGAACAGTGCAGATGCAAAAAAAATACCACGCAGAATTATTGCCAATCCAAATTGTACTACAATTCAGATGGTTGTAGCATTGAAGCCCATCGAAAATCTTTCGCATATCATTAGGGTTCACATTGCAACCTATCAGAGTGCAAGTGGTGCAGGTGCATCCGGAATGGGTGAGCTGGAAGCTCAGACCAGGCAGGTTGCTGCCGGAGAAGTACCTACGGTGGCAAAATTTGCTTACCAGTTGGTTCAGAACCTGATCCCTCATATCGATATATTTACTGATAACGATTACACCAAAGAGGAGATGAAGATGTTCAATGAAACTCGTAAAATAATGCATTCCGACATTAAGGTTAGTGCTACAGCGGTGCGTGTTCCTGTATTACGTGCCCATTCCGAAGCCATCTGGGTCGAAACTGAACGTGCGATCTCACCTGAAGAGGCGAGAGCAGCATTTGAAAACGCTCAGGGAATAATTGTTATTGATAATCCATCTGAAAAACAGTATCCAATGCCCCTGCATCTTGCAGGGCGTGATGAGGTATTTGTCGGCAGAATTCGTAAAGACATATCAAATCCAAACGGTTTAGCTTTCTGGACTGTTTCGGATCAGATAAAGAAAGGAGCGGCACTCAATGCGGTTCAAATCGCCGAATATCTTGTAAAAGAAGGGGTTGTGAAACAGGCAGATGGCAGAAGAAAATGAAAGATTTAAAAAACTATTAACTTTAATCACAAACCTGATATAGAAAATCATTGAACGGAAACCGTTTTATATGAATGTTTTTAACTTCTTCATATAATACCCTTTTAAATTCTTCGATATTCGTTTTTTGCTTTGCAGATATAAAAAGCGAGATGTTCTGGTGCTTTCCGATCCATGACTGCTTCCAGTCATCGAGATTCATATTCTCTTTTGTAGTCGGCGACAGATCGTCATCTTCTTTTTCGATATAAGTCAATGCGTCTGTTTTATTGAAAAGATAGATCATTGGCTTATCTGCAGCACCTATCTCCCCGAGGGTTTTGTTAACAACATCAACCTGTGATTCTGATCCCGGATGAGAGATATCGACGACATGAACAAGCAAATCAGCTTCGCGCGTCTCATCAAGTGTTGATTTAAAAGATTCAACCAGATGGTGGGGCAATTTTCGTATAAAGCCCACTGTATCGGTTAACAAAAAAGGAAGATTTCCAATAACGACTTTGCGAACAGTAGTATCGAGAGTGGCAAATAATTTATTTTCGGCAAACACTTCCGACTTACTGATTAAATTCATTATTGTAGATTTTCCGGCATTCGTATATCCAACCAGTGCAACGCGGACCATCTTCCCGCGGTTACGTCTCTGAACGGTCATCTGGCTATCGATCTTCTCAAGTTGTCCCTTCAGAAATGAAATTCTTTCAAGAATGATCCTTCGGTCGGTTTCAATCTGGGACTCACCTGGTCCGCGGGTACCTATCCCCCCCTGCTGTCGCTCAAGATGAGTCCACAAACGGGTCAACCGCGGAAGCATATACTTGCATTGGGCCAGCTCCACCTGGGTTTTGGAGTGTGCAGTTTGAGCCCTGCGGGCAAAAATATCGAGAATTAGATTTGTGCGGTCTAATATTTTACACTCGAGTACTGGTTCAATATTTCTAATTTGAGTAGGAGATAATTCGTCATCAAAAATAACAGCATCAATAGCATGTACCCTGACAAAATCGGCAATTTCCTGGAGTTTACCTGAGCCCACAAAAGTAGCAGGATGAGGATTATCTGATCGTTGACAAAACCGCTCCCAAACCTCAGCACCGGAAGTATCTGCAAGGAATTCGAGTTCGTCAAGATATTCATTTGCCTGTTTTTCGTGCTGACGGCCAGAAATTAATCCAACCAAGACAACTTTTTCTTTCTGAACTGATGTATCATGTAATTTCACCATTTTGCAAAAGTAGCACAATTTAGAACAAAATATTTGTACTTCTGAATCCTCGAATGTGTGGATTTTGTCAGTTTAGTTTTGCTTAAAAAATATAGAATTACTGATGTATAAGAATTTATATTTGTAATTTTAGATTTAAGTCAGGGTTTTTTAATATTTATGACCATTTTCTTTGCATTATATTTTTGAGCCTATGATTAATAATGTCCTGAAAGGACAAAATTTGAATAACCGTCAGTGAAACTGGCGGTTGAGAACGACAAATAAAATCAGAACCCTGAGGGGTTCAATAACAATATTTTACAGTGAAATTAGCCGAATGTCAGAAATTAAACAATTCCTTTTAGCGGGTTTTCATATATGACTGGATATGCCATATATCCTTTTCGTACTTCAGCCGTCTGGCAAAATCTATCGTAAGTCCAATAAACTCGGACTCAGTGAAAGAAATTTCATCAGGATAAAATTCGAATAATGTGTGTTCCTCTCCATTGTTCAGCAAGACTTTGACAGATGGCAACTTATCATGGATACCCAATGGCATCGACCGGGGATATGGTCCGATAGAACATTTTATGATTGTCGGTACAGAAGTTGTCATAAATCCACCTTTACTTTTATAAACCGCTTAAATTTACGCATAAGGAACAAATTATAAACCGCTTGGCGCGTCATTTTATCAACAGTTTATGAACAAAACCATTTTTGTAAACGTCACTTAATTAAAGCTATAGTCTTTGAATTTTTCACCTGACTAAAATTTGACTATCTTATGTTACACACGCAGGTATTTATCACAATCACAATCCTGAATAAAAAAATGTCTATTTCATTCTGTGCACATTTTTCACGGATTGTTCTTCCGCACTCCAGGCAGATTGAAATATGTCCTTAATTCACCGGCCCAACTCAGACAAAACAACACGCAAAACTTCAATACCTTCCTTTTGTCGGGAAACAATTACATAAAGAAATGTATCATGAATCATCGTATGCGGATAGCCATACTCTCCTCCTTTTGAGCGGCCAGGATTATGCATTTCATAATGAGTGTCTCCCAGAATGTAATGTTGGTCAAACCGCACCCCATCATCCGACAAGGATAGTACCAGTGGAGTACGGCCCTCACCTATCGGATTACCAACATAATAAAAACGTCCTTCAGGCAGGCGTCCGAAATGAAATTTTGCATTTGTGTCGCTGAAGTTAGTTTCTGATGGCACTGACCAGGTCAATCCCTCATCATGACTTTCTGTAATCCATAGCCGGTAAGCATTTTTTTCTCCTGCATTACGAAGCAGCATATGCAGAACGCGGTCATCAGTCTGGAAGAACGACCCTTCGCACAAGGCGGCCTGCCAACCCTGCTTCTTCGCAACTTTCCAAAATGATGACGGATCGTCCTTTATGTAACCATTCATACTTTCCGGGTATATTCCGATCATCTTCCAACCCGACAGTCCCGATGGGTTGTCGGTGAACGGGAAGGAGATATTCCCACTGATTATCAGCCGGCCAGATGCAATCCGCTGAGGTCCGTGATTGGGATTAACCGGTATTCCTATTTCACGGACAGCACTCCAATTTGCGCCGTCTGTGGTCGTAACCGCGCATAGGCGGGTGTTATTCTTATCCACTTCGTAATCGCCGAAGTATGCCACCAGCATGCCATCGTAAAGGTGAAAACCAGCTGCAGTCAGAACTCGCTCCTTGCCATTCCCATCCAGACAAGGTTCCGCAATCGGGCGTGGCTTGGTCCAATGCCTGAAGTCAGCCGACGTTGACAGTAGCACACGCTGACCGCAGTCGTCTTCATTTTGTCTTCCGTTCGACCATATGGCAAAAAACCGGTCCCTGTAAAAAGTGATGGAAGGATGATGTGAATAAGTCCATTCTTTTTGCGGCTGGTACAGAAGCACGCTCTCAACGTGCGGCTTTCGTACACCTGGTAACTTATATGGTTTATCCTTATTCCACTCAACAAAATTCATTACCGGATTGCGTTCTGATACAGGCTGTTCCGACGAAAGGTCTGGTGGAGCATTAGTTTTACCAAACAGAATAGGGGTGGTGGCCAGGACAGTGGCTGCGGTTAAGGACTCCTGTAAGAATCTAAGACGGCTATATGATTTCATGAATTCTGCTTTTTGATTAATCAAAATAAGTTCCGGATTTCACAAAATTAATTAATCCTGACAAAGTCGAATCTTGATTTTAATAATCTTTCAGACAATCAAACAGGTTGATTTTTTGACATTGTCAGGCATTAAAACGCATAGTTACTTGAAAATATTCTTATATTTGCAACCTCAAGGGGGGATTAGCTCAGTTGGCTAGAGCGTTTGACTGGCAGTCAAAAGGTCATCGGTTCGATTCCGATATTCTCCACAAAGCAGATTTACAATCAATTATAGCCGAATACTTTAGAAGAGTTCGGCTATCTTTTTAGTCAACATTTAGTCAACCATTTTCCAAAAGAGCATTTTGATTCGCTTGCGCACCCATATCTAACTCATCTGATTTTTGCCATTAATCTCTTTTGAGAGCGATCACCATTTCCAATTTAAAACTAAAATAAACTACATGGCCTTCATTGAGGTAAAATATGGCAAAATAAATGTTTAGCCGACTGATGAAAATGAACCTTTGATAATAGTAACAACTTGTTCATGTATTTCTTCAATTGGGTTTATTTCATTTTTAGAATTGTAACAAACAATTCGTTTAATATTCTTTCCTGTCTTAAGTAATTTCTCATACTCTGATTTAACGGCCATTTGAAGTTCAATATCTTTTTCGTGAATATCATCCTTTCCTTTTAAATAATTTCTTTCATCTCCGTTTCTCTTCACATTAAGAGATTGTTGCATAAATGAAATTGGTACATCAAGATAAACAGATAAATCTGGTTTAGGAATTTTGTTGTATTCATACTCAAACATATAAATCCATTTTCTTAATTCGCTTTTCTTGGAATTACTTTCTATTTTAGCGCATTGGAATGCAATGTTTGATAAAACATATCTGTCAACTATCACAAAATATCCTTCATTTAACCATTGTGAAATGATTTCTGAAAATTCATTTCTGTCTTCAGCGAAAAGAAGAGCTACAAGTTGAGGGTGAACATTTTTCACATCTCCAAATTCGCCTCTCAAAAATTTAGAAATCAAATTTCCAAAAACACCTTCACTACTCCTTGGGAAATGAACATATTTCGTTTTGATTCCCTCTTTTTTAAGATAATCAATTAACAATTTAATTTGGGTCGATTTTCCAACACCATCTAATCCCTCTATTGCAATAAATTTACTCATTGTCAAAGTAGCTTTGTTTTATCATTAGTCATTTCGTATTCAGTATTTCCAATACGAACGATGTTTTTTCCTACCAAAGGAATTTTTCCATTCACGCAATCATCGTTCACAAATGTTCCAGTGCTATCTAAATCATAAAGCCAAACATCATCTTTGCAATTTATAATCAGGCAATGTCGACGGCTGATAGCAGTTCCTCCGGGAACACCTATATCATTAATCTGAAAGTGTTCCCTTCCTATTTTAATAATTGGCTTTGTCATTTCTATTGAATTTTGAGCAGTCGAAATATGATTAGTAACGTAAAGTGTACCTGGATGAAAATTTTTGAAACGATAATCCATGAAAAGCAACTTTGATTGTAAGGTCGGTTTGTTTTCAAAATTATGAGTCAACCCCGGCTCATTAATCAGATCCAAATTGTAATTAATAAAATGATTGTCCTCGTCATAAGTTTTAAAAATATCCTCCGGTCTTATTTTTTTTCTTACGTTTTGCATCACAGCACTTATGTAGTAATTATTTTCAAAACAGACATTGCCTTTATCAAAATTAAGCAGTGTTTTTGCCAAATCAACTGCAAGCTCATAACGATTTGTTTCATAGAAACATTGAAGTAAAAGATTGTACGCTTCGTAGTCGGATGGATTGCGATGTAAGTAGTCTGACAATAGCGAAATAGCAGTCGGATAGTTTTTGTTTTCCAGGTTAATCCAACCCAATTCCTTTTGCACATCAAGCCTTGGATTCCAGATTAAAGCTTTCTCGTAATATATTTTAGCCAACTCTAATTTTTGCTGTAACAAGTAATATTTCCCTTTAAGTTGCAAGACATTCACATTTGGCTTTAATTGCGTTTCAGCATAATCAAGTAAATTAATGGCTTTGCTCCATTTCTTCCGTTTTAATAGCTGACCTGCTTTCATTGCAATGGTTCCTGCTTTTAAAACCTCCTTGTCAAAAACGATTGGAACATACATTGACTGAATGGCCTCGTTAAACTCTTTCATATTCTGAAAGCGTTGCTCTGGTATTTTAGCTATTGCCTTCAGTATAATTTCCTGCTGCCAGTTTGGTAAATGAGTAATGCCAAAATCTTTTTTATCGTGAATGGTAAGAATTTCATCTTTGGACTTAGAGTTAAAAGGATTTTTGCCGGTGAGTATTTCCAGAAGCGTCACACCCAAGGCATAAATATCTACCCGTTCATCTTTCACTGTGTCTCTTTCCCAACTGAAAGACTCAGGACTCTTGTACCAAATTGTCCCAATATTTGTATTAGCCACTCCAAAATCTGAAATTTTAATAAGCCGATCTTCGGTAAATAGAATATTGTCTGGTTTTATATCATGATGAATAATTTTCTTCTCGTGAACAAACCGCATTGTTTCTGTTAAGGTGTTTAACCATTTCCAAACAAAAGTTGAAGTCAATTTCTGATTCTTCATCATTGTACTTAAGCTCCCTAAAGCACAATACTCCATTACAATGTAAAGTAACTCATCCTGAATAAAATAATGCTTGTACCCAACAATGTTTGGATGGTTAAACTTGGCAATTATTTGCATTTCACGAATGATTGCATCTTGCTTTTCTTTATCCTGATTTTTTAATTGCTTAATCGCAACCGAATGTTTTGATTTTTCTTCCTCTGCCAAAAAAACACGTCCAAAACCTCCAACTCCAAGGTCTTTTATAAAGTGGTATCTGTTATCAAACAATTCAGGCATTGTACAGCTTTTCAGTATTACAAACAGTTGTTTTATCTCTCGAATAAATTCTAATAACCTTCAAATAGAATCATCATTCAAGCAATTGTGCAATCAACGTCCGATTATTCTTTTGCCTTGTATGCCTGATGTGGATGATTAATAATCTTAGGGTACAACCTTTCTAACTTTCCACTTTCAATCAGTTTGGGTATAATGCTATTCTTTACATATTTGGGATTTTTAGCAATACTAATTGCCAACTCTTCCAGTGTTTTAAAATCTGTATTGCAAGTACTTAGAATCATATTCTCCAATTCCACTTTCTTGATATATGATCTTTTTTCAAATGGTGGAGAGGTATCCACATTGTTTTCGGAGGTGTCCCTATTGTTTTCGGAGGTGTCCACATTTTTGCTGGAGGTGTCCACATTGTTGCCGGAGGTGTCAACATTGTTATCGGCAAAATCGTAAATGGATGATTCTTCAATGCTTACTGAATCCAAATAGTTTGTATTCAGGTGGTATGTTGTCCATCTGCCTTTACTATCGGATAATAAGTATCCTTGCTTACACATTTCTTGTAGAACCTTTGTAATGTCTGTCTTACGCCGGTCAATAATAAATTGTTGGCGTATGTTCGACACTTCTGCTTTAACATCAACATTCGCGCCACCTCTATCAGGTTCTAATATATTTTAATAAAATTACCATCTATTAGATTGTTAATAGCTTGAATATCTGCAATTTCAAAATGAGAATCAACTTTTTTACTAATAAGTGATCTAATAAATTAATCAACTATTAGATACCCAAACAGGGTTACGATCATTATCTGTATTTGTAATCTTATCTTTCCTTCTTGGTGGTCACGATGTATAAGTTCACTATTAACTCCCCACTTATCTTTATTAAGCTCCCCACTTATTTCTTTACATACATTCGCAACACTTTCATTATCAAATGCTATTGCAAATGCAGCTACCCTCTTTTTATTTCAAATCCTATGACCTCCAATAAAATCTTTACCCCCTTGAGAAATAACATACGCTTGATTTGGATCATTTGGATTATCCGGAATTGTATAGCTAATCAGATGATTATTCTTTAATGGTTTCACATAGTCATCCCTGAATCTTTCCTTGCTTTTATAACCAAGAGTTGTTGCAAGTTCTTCTAAACTAACAGGCTCAAGAGTTAGTAATAATGTACATAGTATTGTCCTTCCTCTTTTCTTTAGTAGCTCCGCACTTTTTTCTTCCCAACTTCCCACTTTCTTTAACTGCTCTATTTGTATGTCGTTGTTTATCAGAAATCTTAATTGATGCAACTCCCTGCTTTTCTGCTCCCACAATCGTACTAACTCTATTGCCAACCTGTCAATATCTACTATTACCTTTAATGCTAAGTTTAATGGAAGGTTCTTTAGTACATTCAGTTTTTGCTCCCCAATTTGTTCCACTGAAAGTTGTGCTATTCCCATCAACATGTTAGACTTATCGCCAATCCGTTCAACGATTATCGGAAGAGTTGTAATAAAAGGATCTTCTTCGATGAAAGAAGGTCTGGCACCCGGGGAATAATAATTGAGGTATTTACTGATATTTTTAACGCCGGACCCAATTTCGTCAGCCCAATTCATCTCGCTGAAAAATCGTCGGATATTTGGATTTTTTGCCTCGGCATTAAACGTATCTAAATCCAATGGGCCTGTGAATCTTGGCTTATTTGGATTTTTTGCTTCTACCCGGTCCGCATAAATAATAATCTCGCTTGCAAGTGCGGTATTGTATTCCCTGTGGATAATCACATTGGCAACAAGTTCCCTGAAAATCAGTTCCCGAAGATCTTTTCTTTGCTCACCTTCTATAAAGAACTTTTCCGGCCATTTGGTTTTCACAAAATCTAAAACCAGCATATAAGTATCCACAAGGTTTGTTCGTAATGGAGGAAGTCGGTCGTCCCAACGGTCAAGGCTTTCCCTGCGAACCATTACATCAATTTTATAGGCAGGTAAAATATTGCCAATGGTTTCGTCTTTACCAAAAACTAAAGCAGCAGCCAATGTTAATCCCTCTTCTCCAGTATTAAAATCCCGTCGAAGGAAATTCACATCACGGAGTATTCGTTCGTTTGATGCAGTGAGCCATGGATGGGTGGTGTTTATGGAAGCAATCAGTTTCCTTACTTTGTCAAATACTTCCTGACTCAGATGCTCCATTTTCAACTCAGGAAAAATTTGGGTTTCAGTAAAATTCTGCCTTTTCCGGAAATAAATTTCACTGATCTGCCTTTCGTCGGTAACCCTGAAATCGCTGTCATTTTCCCGGTCGTATATTATACCCGCATGTTTGTGAACCAATGAACTTACCGGCACACGCACATACAAAAGGTTATGTGTACCATGTTTTGTGTCACGAACAGGTAATGTGTATGGTGGATTCATTACTTCCGGATTATTCAATGCGGTTACAATATCTTGTTTTAGCTGCATCAGGTTCGCATTTTCAAGTCCTAAAACAACCCCGTCATCGGTCAGACCCAATAAAATGATGCCACCTTCTTTATTTAAGAATGATGCCACCGTATCATAAAATGAATCGGGAACACCCTTTTGAGCTTCCTTAAACTCAATCCGGACTCCTTCTCCTTTTTCGATTAATTGTTTTATTTCTGATTCTGTGAGCATTGTTAAACCTATTAAAATATTTCTTATAATCTCCTCTTCTTTAATAAAACCATTGTCTTGCACTAAAACTATGTCAATCTGATTGATTATACGTTTGATTCCTTTGGAAATAGAGTCCTCAAATATTATTACTAATAAACCATCACAAGGTACTTTTCTTGTTTCTATCATTTTCAATATTACATTTGCAGTACCAAAACATCACCAAAGATAGTATCTCCGGTCCGACACTCCGAAAGTAGCGTTTCTCATTTTATCTCATCTTTCTCAATTTTCTTTCTCCATGCTATTACTCTCATGATTAACTCCCTTCAATTACGCCTATTGTATCCGGGCAACGGGTTCCCATTAACATTAACCGATTACGTACTTCATTTTTAGGCTCTTGCCATTTCTCATAAAGTTTAATAATGGCTTCTTCCGGGGTTGAGCTTTTTACCGTATCCAAATCCTTTTCAACCCATGTAATAATATCTACACCTGCTTTTTTCATTTCTTCGCCAAAGTAGAGTTCGTAAACCATACCATTAATTACTAACTCAAAATAATCATCTTCCAGATTTCCATTTAGGACATAATCAACAATTGTCGAAAACATATTTTGTAATTGTTCTGTTGCTTCTGGAATAACCAACTGCTTTATAAATCTAGATTCATATGAATAATAGTTTCCACGAAACAAAACGCTAATTTTAGAGATGTGATAGTAACAAACATTTGAGTTCAAAACTGCAAGTGTATATTTATACTTATAATTAGGCTTTAAAATAATTCCATATCCACCCATCAATCCGAATTCTCCTTTGGAATCCAATGTAAATGAAGGTTTTTGACTAATATCTCTTGTTATTATTTTTTCCTTTCTAACTAAGTTGATGAACTGGTTACGACTATATAAATACCAATTGGCTTTTTCAATTTTACCAGAATCTCTTTTAAAAAGCTCTTGTTTATAACTGGATAAGTGGTTAAATGCTTTTTCTGACTTTTTAAATTCCTTTTCAGAGATTGGAGTTGTTTCATCATCTATTTGTTTATAAGGAAAAATTGCTTTTTTTCTTTTATATTCTATTTTGTATCTCTGAATTTCATCTCCTTTCAAAACTTTTATCAAAACATTATTTTCAAAACCTTTAAAATCATCACTTATAAAAATCTTATCTGCACCTGTCTTCAAGCCTTGAGAAATATGGATTGAAATAGAATCGAGACTGTTCCCTGCTTTTAATATTTTGGTGAGAATTGGCACGTCTGTTTCATCAGAAAACAACCATGGTTTCTCGGTAATATTGGAAGTTTCGTGCTCACAGAAGTCTTTCCAATTATTCACTGAAAAAAATTTTACTATTTCACTGAATGAGATATTTTCGCTGAAGGAATAATATTTAACTCTTTTGTTTTTCTTCTTTGTTAAAAAAGAAATACAAGTATATGTCGTAGCTGTCTCAAATGCTTGATTGGCTCTAAAGTCTAGGATCTTATTTAAACTGTTGTTTGAAGATAAATATTTCCTTAATCCAATACCATAATTTGAAACAAAGAATTTATTCGGATGAATAAAACAAGAGACCCCTCCAACTTTTAATAATTCGAATCCTTTTTCTATAAATAATACATATAAATCATAATTTCCAGTTGCGGATTTATAGTTAAGGTTGAAGTAAGATTTTTCAGCACTTGACAAATTCTGAACTCTTACAAAAGGAGGATTACCGATAACAATATCAAAACCGTCTTCAATATCAAACATCCAAATCGGATCAAAAAATTCAGCATATTTATTTTGGTCATAAGGATTCCATTTCGCCAACTTCCTGGTTGCATCTTTCGAATATCCGGACTCTTCTAAAAGAGAAGCTAGATCATCACGAAGTATTTGGTCAATAATTCTATATTTTTCTTTTGTATCTGTTGTTCGTGCCCTGAAATGTTTATCTCTAACAATGTGTATTTCAGATTCTTTCCTGGAGATTCTTTCCTCTAATTCCAAATTTACTAAAGTAAGTTGTTGCGGTTTTTCTATCATGATCAAGGTATCGGCTGCAACAAATTTTGTTTCCAAATTTGGTAGTGGCCTAATGCCTCTGTTAAATTCATTATCATTCTCTGTTTTTTGGTCAACAATTAGCGCAATAAAGAATCGAAGTTTGGAAATTTGAATGGCTACAGGTTGAATATCGACTCCGTAAATGCAGTTTTCTACCAGAAAAAGCTTTCTGGCAAAGTCAAGTTCGTTGTTGTTTTCGTCGAAAGCTTTTTCAATATCCTCTATCCGTTTATCTATTTCAGTTAGCGTTGATTCACGGTTTTTATCATCTTCCATTTGCTCGGCCAAAGCTTTATCGCGCTTCGCTTTGTCCAGTTGTTTTTGTTTCCAGCTTCGGTTATTGGGGTCGAGTTTGCCTAAAATGAATACGAGTTTGTGCAAAATACCCATCGGGAAAGCACCGGAACCGCAAGCGGGATCAAGAATTTTGCAATTGTCAATGGCATCAATTAATCTGCCTATTTCGTCAATAGTAAAATGTGGTTTTTCGTCAGTATATGAAAACAGGTGGTGAAGTTTAGTATCCAAAGCATCCTTGCTTTGGGTTAAAGTGCTTCCGACAAAGCTGGCAGCATCGGGTATAATGTGGCCAAAGCTGGAAGCTTTGGATACAATACCTGCTTTTCTCGGATTATTTCGGATGTAATTTCGGATGGCTTTAAGGGCATCTTCATTTCTTACAATATGGTCATAGGATTCATGCATCCAAAGTTGACCTGATTTACCAATGTTTGCGTTTATTTTATTGGCAGAAAATGATTTCCATGAATGTGTGATTTCACTAAGCGTATATTTTCCAATAGGTTTAACAAGTACATGAACATGATTCGGCATAACTACCCATTCATCGAGATTATACTTTTTACCATCAAAATACTTTAGGCTATTGGCTATTATTGCGGCATTAGCTTCATCTTTTAACACACATGCTCCATGTCCGGCATTTAACCAACCTTCAACCCGTTCGGAGAATAAACGGTAATACTCTTTGAGTTGTTCGATGGTATAATCTCTCTTCGTTTCGTTTTTATGCTTTGAGAACCAAATTTCTCTCTCGTGTTTAAGCTGGTCCACCATTTCTGAAGGTATGGAATCAGCCAATCTGAAAGTTATATAATACCAGACATTTTCTTGTGTCCAATGCGGAAGATTACCCTCTTTGATAATTATTTCGTTATTGGGGTCAAATTCAACAAATGGCAAATAATCTTCATCCGCAAGCTGGAAGCTTACGGCACTTTTGAGGTAGGTAATCAGACTTTCGTCGACCATATAATTCACAATCTCTCTGGGAGTATAAAACGAACCAGTAAGTTTACGCGCAGTTGTTTCAGTTTCTTCGTTGTAGCTTGCCAATAGGTTTTCAAATACTTTCCCCAACAGTTCCGGATCGAGGGCAACTTCTTCTTCAATAGGTGTATTTTCTTCTACGGTAAATTTGTAACGGCTTAAAATGTCAATCAAACCGTGTACTTCATATTTCTTGCCTTTGGTGTGGAAAGTATTGTTTAGGTCAATATTTCTTGCTGCATTGCTAAAAAACAGGTAATCGGGTACTATAACAATATCTTCATTTTTTAACTGTTGAGTAAATCCATCAATAAAAACATCTTTCGAATTATCTTTAAACCGCTTGTCCAGGCATTCGAATAATCCACCATTCAGGAATGGTATATTATCCATTAAAGCAGAAAACTTATTCTGATCTTTGATTAATCTGCCATAACGAAAATAGTGCGGAACACCGGTATTCCGGGCGACAAAGGTTCGGCTAATTTTATTTTTATCCTTCACATCCTTGTTCATTTCGGTATTCAGGGTTGCAAAGAACAGGTTTTGCAAAATGGCTTTGTAATAGGTGCTGCCTGTCTTGTCTTTGTAGTCGAGTATTTTATCCAGTTCCCTTTTATTGAACAAATCATCAGGCACCAGATTTTTTTCTTTCAGGAACCAAACAAAAATCAAACGGGTAATTAAGCGGATCACATTAACCGGATTCCGGGTTTTATCGTCTTTCAGTTCATCAGCCGGGAATTTAACTTCCTGCAATGCCCAGAAATACCAATATGCCAACTCTTTATAAAACTTCTTATTGAGTTCAGAAATATTCAAAGTCGATTTCCATGCTTCGTGAAGCTTTACAAAGCTGTGAAATTCGAATTGTTTGTAGAGTTCGTTCAGACTAAGGTCTTTTAGAATCTCTTTGTGCGCCCGTTGCGGATTTGCAATGTCAATGTCTTTGATTAAGGTTACTTTCTCTAAAACATCTTTGCTTGGGTCCCGCTTGTCTAACCTGCGATCAATAATGGAAAGTGTAAGTTTGTTCGCGTATTGAAACAACACAATTACCGGCATATTGAAAGGAACATTGAGTTCACGGGTAATTTTTACCAAATCACCTCGTTTATAGCTGTCTTCCTTAAGTTGAATAGTGAAAAACAGAAAGCTTTGGTATTCGTTTTTATCAACTTCCCGGGTATCGAACAAAGACTGAATCCGGGTAATTTCTGAATCGGCCACCTGAAAAATGAACTCAATTTGTTTCCATTGATCAACAAAGGCCCTTTCTTTATTGATGCTGTTTTTAGGAAGATTAAAACTGTCTGTGAATCCGTCAAAGTTATTGGGTGAAATACGTTCCGTTTTATTACTCTGGTAACCCAAAGCCTTGTATAAAGCGATACTGCTTTCGTACAGCTTTTTACTGTCAAATGCCCGAATAGCTTCTTCCGTCTGTTTAAGTTTATCGTAGTCTTTATCGGTCATCTTTTACTTCAGTTTTTTCAAATTTCTATTATCTGTCAGCGATTTCATTTGACTGATAGCTATTCTGTTCAATTGTACCAGGCGTTCGCTTTGTGTTAATTGCTGGTGGATCAAAACGGCATTGATACTCTCCATATTCGACAGCACGACCAACTGCTCGATGGTGGCACTATCGCGGATATTTCCTTCGGCACCGGGAAATTCGCTTCGCCATTGCAATGCCGTTTTACCAAATAGTGCAACGTTAAGCATGTCTGCTTCGTTGGCATACACAAAGCTGATTTGTATTTTGGTTAATTCCGGGGGAATCAGGTTTTCCTTAATGGCATCGGTATGAATATGATAGTTTACTTTGGCAAGTGTACGCTGGAGGTTCCATTTTAATTTCAAACGGTCGCTTTCGTCGTCTTTCAGGCGTTGATACTCTTTAATGAGGTAAAACTTAAAAGGAGTACTTAACCACGTTGCAAACTCGAAAGCAATGTCTTTATGTGCAAAGGTTCCACCATAACGGCCTGATTTAGAAATTAGCCCAATGGCATTGGTTGCTCCAATCCATCTTTGGGGAGTAAGTGTAAAGCTATTCAAACCGGCTTCATTTTTAAAGGCATCGAATTCGATGCTTTTAAAACCAGGATTATTCATTTGTTCCCATAATCCGCAAAATTCAATTGCATTGCGGGTTCTCATCCAGTTTTGAATAATATAGTTAGTTCTCTCAGCATCCCTGTATCTGGCCATGTCGGTTAAAGAGATATATTCCGTCTGTTCTATTGAAAAAATCGCTATTTCGAGTTTTTCAACAATTATTTTTTTTGCTTTACCCATTTTGTAAGTTTTACTTTAATTGAAATTTACTAATTGTACCGAATTCGGTACAATTAGAATTCGTTATCTATTTTAAAACCAGCCATGTAATCAATTCAAATCTGTTGGCTCCATCAATTTGTTTTTCTTGTGGAATAATCGTTGCATTACGGCTACCTGTCAACATTCCTAAATTCTTTCTTCTAAAGGTATTGGTTATGGCTTTAATTGAGTCGTTGAGCAATGTGGTATATTGGTTCATATCCAATCCATTGTTGGTTTCGTCGTTAAACAAGTCGCACAATTGCTGAATGGGTTCCGATTTTCCGGTGCAAATCAACCGGTAAATATCTAATATTTGTTTGGGGTGTGTGAAATTGAACCGAACTGTTCCCTCAATGCGAACATACACCAGAAAATACGGCTGTAACGGATTTACTTTTTCGTTACCGGAACTATCGCCCAATTGCCGCAAACAGAATATCACTCCGGGCTTTATAACCTCAGCAGCATCCTGATTAAACAAATTAGCATCAATTTTACACGGCGCTATTGCATACAATCCCAAAGGAGCCTCTTCCAATTCTTTTTGGTTGACTTCAATAAAATTGAGCAAATCCATACGGAAATCATCTAATGAGAAATTGCTTAACGAAACACCACCTTCATTGAGTTCATCCATATCGAGCACTTCGGTTTGCAGCCTTTTTAACTGCTTGTCGCGGAATTTTAAATCATCCTCAACCAGGTCTTGTATTTGTTCCTTATTCAGCAAGTTATCTTCATTTGTCCCGCTAATATCAACCAAAGCCATTCTGGCCTCTACCCTCGATTTGAGTTTGATATAATTGTCAAGGTCTTTGGTGGGCCAGAAATTTACCAGATAGACTTTGCTGTTTATTGAGCCAATACGGTCGATACGACCAAATCGCTGAATGATGCGAACCGGATTCCAGTGTATGTCGTAGTTCACCAAATAGTCACAGTCTTGCAGGTTCTGGCCTTCGCTGATACAATCGGTTGCGATCAACAGATCAATTTCACCATCTTCATCTTTAGGCATTGTTTTTTGTGCACTTCGCTTTTTGCTTAAAGGTGAAAAATTGGTCAGGATATGATTAAACTCGGTATTTTCTAAAAATCCTTTTGGTTTAAAAGTGGTTTTGTTTTCCGAACCTCCGGTAACCAAAGCGATATTGACTTTCAATTCGTCTTTAGCCCAATACTCCAAACATTCATATAAGTATTTGGCAGTGTCGGAAAAGGCAGTGAATATTAAAACCTTCCTGTTCTTGTTCCCTGTTTTGGTGATTGTTGGATTTTTAACTTTAACTGAAATGAGATGCTTAAGGTCTTTCAGTTTTGCATCCCGAATCGGAGTAATAATCGCAGCTTTATCATATAAGTCGCCAATAGCGGCTTTATCAGCCTTTAAATCTGTTAACCAATCTGTCAATTTTAAATCGTTTAACTTGAATTTCAATTTTGAACCAATCTCCCATTCCTCAATATCAATCAAATCATCATCCGCCAATTCTGCTGCATTTAAGTCATAATCATCATCCGGTACAAAAGGGTTAGGTTCGCTGGTGGAAGCAGAGTTATAAAATAAGTTTTCGGAGGCATACAGGCTTTTTTCTGCAAGGAGCTTTGATTTTTTCTCTTCGTATATTTTTTTTTCAGTTTGAAATTTTATTATTTTTTTTTCGAGTTCTGTAATTTTCTCTATAGTCCTGTTCATTGAGATTTCAAAGGATTCGACAGAACTTTCCAGTCGTTTCAAGAAATTGACTTTCATCATTTCAATGAGAAAATGCTCACGAACCCCCTGATCAAAATTCGCTTCAGAAGAGGATTTTTCAGTTTCTATGGTTTTCTTATTTGCTTTATGATCTTCCTTTTCCTTTTTTTCAGTGGCGAGCTGTTTATTCGTTTTTATTCCATATTCATTCTTCTTTTCTTCATAAACATATTTTGAAGGATTGAATAATGAAAGTTTATACTCGCTAATTTTTTGATTCAAAATGTCAAATGTGAAAAACCGATCTTCAGTATCAATATTTGGGTAAATGGAAATTACCGGCTCATGTTCGGGAAAACCACCAATGTGCTTCATTTCTTTTTCGTAATACTTGGTAATATGTTTCCGCGATCGGGCAATGGTTAAAGCATCCAACAATTTGAAGAATGCTGAATCTAATTCGTTCAATAAATCCCTTGTTGTTTTTTCTTCCTTAATCCTTGCTTTTGCCCAGTTGGTAAATCGCACTTGAGACTGTTTCAGTAACTCCGCAATACTTTCAATTCCAAGACTTTCTTCACCTGCATAAGCACTATCCGTATTTCCGGTTATATACATCAATTGATTGCGAAGGTCTTTCAGTTCGTTGTTTACAGGCGTTGCACTTAACAGCAGCACTCTTGTTTTTTTACCACCAAGGATTATATCCTCCATCAATCTTTCGTAACGACTTCTACGAATTACATTTCCTTCTTCGTCTTTCTTTCCTTTTTTGTTGTTCCTGAAGTTGTGGCTTTCGTCAATAACCACCAAGTCATAAGCACCCCAATTAAAGTTTGTCAAATCAATATTGTCAGCCTCGGTATGTCCTTTTTCCCGACTCAAATCAGTGTGATACATCACTGTATATGAATAACGGTCTTGCGGAAAAGGATTAAGTGTGTGGTTTTTATGTGCCTGGTAAACAGTCCAGTTATCTCTTAATTTTTTAGGACATAAAACAAGAATGCGATAATTGAGCATTTCAAAATACTTGATTACGGCCAACGCTTCGTAAGTTTTTCCCAAACCCACACTATCAGCAATAATGCATCCATTGAATTTTATGATTTTATTGATTGCGCCTCTGACTCCGTGTTGCTGAAAAGTAAATAGCTCTTTCCATATTTGAGAATCGTAAAGGTTAGCTTTGATGTCCGAAAGGCCAGAAGCGTCCGTATCTTCCAGATATTTATTGAAAATGTGATAAAGTGTTTTGTAATAAACAAATTCAGGACTGTTTTCACGGTGAAGTAATTCGATATATTTCAATACCTGATCTTTTACATCTTCTACGTCAACACCTTCCATTTCATTATTCCAGAGCTGATCAAACCACTCTTTAAGGTCTGCCAGATCACGCCTGTCATTGACAACAAGGTTTAACTCAATATTTGGTCTTGAACCTAAACCAAGTCCGTTTACAGTAAAGTTAGAACTGCCTGTTACAGCATCTTCAACTCCGTTTGGTTTTTCAATGTGATAGAGTTTGCCATGCAAAAAGTCTGGCCGAACCATTGATTTGATTTCAACTTTTTCTCTAATCCAACTGCTGCATTGTTTGGCTAACAACTTTTGCTGAAGTCTGTTCTCAACTGGAATAACCAGTTCATCATCTTCAATTTTGTAACTTTTTGTATCTGTTGTTGCAGCTACACTTTTAATAAAACGCGGTTCCCCGAATAACAATCTTAAGGAATTGACGCTGTCCAGTTGTGGCTTGAGTTTTTCGTATGCATAAATTGTAAAATATGCCGTTACAAAAGAAAGGTTTGAGTTTTTCTCAATTTTGTCAACTAAAAAATTACCAACACTTCCATTGGAAAAATTGTCACGAATACTATTGTGATTTTTATTCATTTGATTTCTAAAATAAGCAATTCTCAGTTTTTAAAGATCTGTTGGTCATATAGATGACAATCTACAAAATGACAATTAGTATTGAGCATCTCCTCTACACTAACGGGCTGCTTCATTTCTTGTAAATATAAGAATAAATGTAATGAAGATTTGAAAGACCACAAAAAAGGCCTTGGATAGTAGTTTTTTCTGATCGGACAACATCTTTATCCTACTAATCAAAAAATAATAACAGATAGTGGCACAGATGATGGCAAAAAGTGTTAACCCGCTTTAGTGGAGATCATTTCTGATATAACCTATTTGCTGTTTTGCCCACTTTAATAGAAAGTGGCACTATCTAACTACTAAGATGAGATAAGGGGAGTTTTGCTTTAACGGGACAGTAAGAATAGAATGATTTTAGTGAGTTTGTCAGCATACCCATGAATGTCACCTATAAAATCAATCATGAGATGAATTAGGTTAACCTTAATGTTTATCAGTTTATAAAGATCAAATAATTTTCAATCGCAGTCTCTAATCGTTTGGATAGATATTGGTTCCCATCTTTTAGCTCACTTAATATTGTTCTTGCTTCTTCCTGGTATGTTAATATTTTCTCCTTATTCCAGTGAGATGGTGGTGGTTGAAGATTCGTTATTCGATCTGCAAGTTTCACTGCCCATACTTCTGGTGGCATTTTTTTAATTCTTGTCAGGCTGTCCGGCATCTGTTGCTCTTTGGGTAACTCTGTATTTTTTGTTAAAGCAGACACTGCATTCGCTATTTCTGTTCCAAACTTATTTTCCAATTCAGCGAGATCGCTGTATGTATCTTCTATTGTATCATGGAGTAATGCCACCTGAACAGCAAAACCTAAATTGAAATTATCAGAATTGGAGGCAGCAATAAGAATTTCCATCGCAACGGTACTTAAATGCACAACATAGGGAAGGTCAGTGCCAGGTACTCTCTGGTCCCTCTCCATGTGTTTGGCTGTCGCAAATTTTATTACTTCCTGGTAAAGCGACTGAGTTTCATTTTTATTTTCAAGTTTTCTGCAAATTTCTGCTGATATAGTTTGCGCATAAGTCCGGGCTGAAAAAACTACATGGTTATAATGCCCATCAGAACAAATAGCCGGGTCTTCGCCGAAATCATCCCACTGAGAAAATAAATTTTCGGGAGTGATTCCATGTTTCCAGCTATGTATTAAAAATCTGTCAACAATGGCTTTTGCATCAATTAATGCATATTCATAAGTTTCATACTCTCCGTGATCATATGCCTCAGACTCGTCAGTATAATGAAAATTGTCAAATATTCTTAGAAAATAGCTCATTTAATTTTTCGTGGGTTTTAACATTTTGCATTTTTATTATTTCATTTTAAATTTCTTGTTTGATAACAGTTACATTATCATTCTGAACAAAATGGATTTGATCACTCGGATTTACGGGATTATTTCTTCCTCTGCCTGGCTGAACTGGCCTTCTGTTATCGGATTATTTTTGTTGATTGACTGATTCTTTCCCTCGGCTGGTGCCAGAAATTTCAGGATCATCTCCTGTATCTGGTAATCCTGAAAACCCGTGTTCTGTTTCAATTGAGCTTCAAGTTCGAGAGCTTCTCTCTCTCTTGTAATAGATGCTGTTTCGTGTTCAATAATCTTAGTTTCTGTTTCATCGTCAATGGATTTATTTTTAGTTTCTGTTAATAATTCTTGTAACGGCTTGGTTTTGTCATTATTTACTTCTTCTTTACCTGGAGTCTCTTTAATTGTTCCTCCGTCCAATGGAAGTCCGTTTGTTTCGGATGTATCCCGTTCTTCAGGTCCTCTGATGCCAGTCTGGCCGCTTCCCTCATCCGTCTGCGGCTGTCCGCTAATTCCTCTTCCGTCCACCCCCCTGATTTCGGGGTCTCCTTCGATTGTTGCTCGTTGTCCATCTGTTAAGTTTTTAAATTGTGGGTGATTCTCATAAACTTTGTGGAGTCCGTTTGAGTAACATTGTAGCTCACATAATATCCTGATTGGTAAGGTACTTCGATGATCTCATTTCCCTTCCCTATAAAGTTAATAATTTGAATGGAATCACCAGATTTTTAATGCAATAAATTAACTGCATTGCTATAAACATCACATACGGTTAACATATAAGGTATAGGCACGAATCTGTCAGTTGCGATCGCCCTGTCAATAGTTACTGCAAATATTTCTTTCCTACAACATTGCTTCATGTTAGGTATCGTCCATCGACCACACGAAGCCTTACTTATTGGGTGCTGGCTAGTAAACTTGCTAAATAAGAAACCACTAACTATCGACTTCTTGATTTAAATTCCTGTAAATAAATACGTTTTAACCAATTATGCTTTCTTATGACAATATTTAAAGATATTATTGAAGTTAATATAAACAATAATATTACTATCGTTGTAAATACACAATGGTTAATCCTTATTATTGTTGATGAATAAATAAGAATCCTTATTAAGAATGATGCATATATAAGAAAATGAATAAGAAAAATTGCTGCTGCTAGAGTATTGTGGAATGCTGGCATCCAAAAGACCATGGTTTTTTGTTTCGTACTAAGTTTTCCATTTTCGTATTTGAATTTCTTTAATGGATTATAATAATAAGTAAAAGGTTTACTTTTCTCGTTATTTTGCTCTTCACTTTCTGCTACTAAATCATATTTCTTAAGAATTCTATAGGCAACTAACTGGTCTCGTCGAAAGGCAAATCCCTCATCAAAAATTACTTTAAAATATACCAATAATAATATTTCGGCAAAAATTAACATAAATAAAACAACTATTGGATTGTAATTCTCTATCTCTAGATTTAAAAGTAAATATCCGTATCCTGTGATAACACCTCCTACAATTAACAATAGCCTCAAAAGAAAATCATTATTACTATCCTGCCTCTTAGTAAAATGTTCAAAGAATATCCTCTCTAATTCTGATAATTCCTTGGGTATGCTTTTATTACTCTCATTTTCTTTCATAACAATGTATTTTTTTCCCACCATAATTTACTGTAAAATTGTTTTGAATAGCTTGCACCCAACATGTTTTTCTGAACGGTAAACCCGTACAATACATCCCAATATGGGTGGCTATATACGGTTATCACCGTTTTTTATTTTTCCCAATATAAGAATTTATACTTTACAAATTGTAAAATGTAATCGAAATTATTTGTAAATTTATTTCACTTAAATTCGAATAAATCTCTGTTGTCTTCGAACTCTTATGCCTAATCACCCAGGAAATACCGCCAGCCTTAACCTCTTTGACAATACCTTGTAATACTATACGAACTTTAATCAAGGGGTCAGCCTGCTCCGGAGAGTTAGAACCTAAAAACCCCGTCTTTACCATGCGGTAATCGGCATTTTTGCATTATCATTTAAAAGTAATGCTTACCCCTTACCCAACACACATAAGGGGAAAAATGCGGATACCTACCTGTAAAGAATAGGATATCCGGATTAATTGTAAAAGACCGGGAAATCATTTCTCTGGGGAAATTGATACATCCGACTCATGAGGGAAACAGCTGCAATGGAGAACCTTAAGTAAAGTGATGTGAGAGCCTCTCCCTGTCAGTATTCACTGGTGGGCGGGCTACTCGATTAGGCGGTCGTATTATCTTGTCCCCAAATATTATTTTTTCATTTTTTTCATAATTTTATCTGCTGCTAATTTACCTGTAAGTATTGACATAGGCACTCCTGCAGGACTATATGCCCATTGTCCTGCCTGATAAATTGAGGGTATTGGGGTCAACACTGAACGATCTGCTATCTGGATTTTGTTAATAACCGTCATTGATTTTTGAAATGACCAACCTACAATAGCACCACCTAATTCAAGACTTCTTTCCCAAAGTTCGTATGCAACTTCTTTATCCAAAGCTGGCGGTGCGGGTTCTTCTTCGGTTGTTAAATTAAAGAATTTGCCACTAACTCCCGCTATCTCTTTTGAGACACCGAGATAATACAATGCTTCGGCCGAAATTTGAGCGGATCTTAAGGATTTATCAATAAAATTCCTTTTAAACCATCGGTAAACCGGCCCGTTTTCCCGGCCTGTATCAGTTTTAACAGCTCCAGGATGCATTGCATTAATCGATACACCCGTCTTTTGGAAATATTCATCAAAAACGATCATGGATAACAGCTGGGCAAGTTTGGCAGAACCATAACTTTTTAGACCAGAATAACGTCGTCTTTCCCAATTTAAATCGTCCAATCGCAAGCCCCAGGCAGCAAAACGGTGGCCTTCGGAATTAACCATAATAATTCTGGCGTTTTTCTGGGATTTAAGCTTATCCATTAACAGATAATTTATGATGAATGAGGCTAAATACTGAATCACAAAGACCTTTTCAAGATCATCTGCAGTAGTTTCTCTCCTGGTAAGATAAATACCTGCATTATGAATAAGAACATCAATTTCAGCATTAAGTTGAGCCAGTTCCTTCCCCACTCTGTGTATTTCATCAAGCTTACTCAAATCAGCTATTATATAATCACATTCAACGGAGAATTCAACAACAATCTCCTTCTTTAAAGTTTCAGATTTTTCAGGATTTCTATTTATACAGATAAGGTCGGCACCCATGGAAGCATATTTTCTTGCTGCAAGGTATCCAATGCCAGATGTTGCACCAGTAATAACAACAAGTTTGCCAGTGGAAGCAGTGTCACATATTTTCGGATCAGCTTTGTTGTTCCTGATCATTGCAAAAATGTTGGACCACTCATATTCCCCGAAATATTTAGCAAACTTTTTATTTTTCATATATACCGGTTACCTGACTGCCTTCTATAAATTTCATATAATTATACAATTTGATTTAAGCTTTTAGAAATACAGGCCAACAGCAAATATATAATCCTGGTTACGCAACGGGACGGGATCTGCTCCTGAAGCGTTAGGCATTGCTAATGTGTTCCACCCAATTGTCATGCGGTATTCAATGAAAAAATCCTTTTTGAGAAGTTTGAAATCCGTGCCGGCTCCATATACGAATGAATAGTCGAAGGTATCGAGCCCTTTCATATCGCCTGATTCTAACACTATTGCCGGAGGTCCGCCCGTATCAATTGTACTCGTAATACGGTATTCTCCTTTCATTAACAATGATAATGCAATGCCGGCGCTGCCATAAATCCCAAAATTCTTAATCTTGACAAATTTGTATTTTATAACTATCGGCAACTCGAAATAGTTCAAATCATATTCAGAAACAGTATTAATGTTAAGAGGCGTGGTAATCGTAACATTCTGTCTCGAACCTTTCTGAGCATATAAAAACTCCTGTTGAATACCTACGGATTCCGTTATTGGAAAATATACGAATACACATCCTGCAAAGCCATTCCTGCTATCCGTATTAACCTTATAAATATCGCTGGCAGACTTGATACCATATTGAGTAGCCAGACTGTAACCGGCTTTCAATCCGAAACGAACTCCTGTCTGGGCATTTACAGATCCAAGAAACAGGAATGACAGAAACAATGATAAGCAAGTAAATTTTTTCATAAGCCTCTTTTTAGTTAATTATTTTAATGAATTAATATTTCAAACCAATCAATTTATCCAAACTTTCTTTTCATAAATTTCCTGTAAACTTTGCCAAACCCTGGAATATTGTCAAAAATATCTCCCCATAGATCATAGTAATCTCTTTGTTCTATAATTTTACCTTCTGCACTTAATGTTAGCCGGCTTGAGCCATATAATATTGAGCTCGGATATTTTTTAAAACTAAGGGTCATTTCCCATTCAATAAATACTATATTCTCCTCCATAACAGCATTGACAATATTCATCTTCAGATCTTTTGAACGTTTGGTAAGGCGTTCAGTCATTTTAGTAAATTCTTCTATTCCATGTATTTTCTGAATGGAATCCCAGAAATACACATCTGTATCGTAATAGGGAAGTATGTGAGACCAGTCGGGCTTACCATCGGTATTGTATGTTTTTGACCACAATTCTTTTATAAGTTCAATTGTTATAGTTTTTTTATCAAAAATATCCTGCCCGACAGAATGAATGTTTTCCATATATTCCCAAGGTTAAAATTTAATATATTTGGGAGTACATGATAAAGTAGTATCTCCCTTTATTACAAAAATCATTTTCTCAAAAGAAGGCGGTCCAAAAGTTCCTTTTGCATTATTTGAAAAACCATAACCCTCTTTGGGTATTCCCAACCAATTAAAATCTATCTTCCCATTATTGTTTTCATCATGAAAGTATTTAAAAGCAAATTTACCTGGCTTAAGGTTTTTGATAACAACAATACATTTGTTATCTGCTATGTTTTGAGAAATTCCCGTAATTTTTTCGCCCTTTTCATT
>Ga0247842_10001782_pt1 | contig 34224 bp, 34 predicted proteins | sample LaCruzMarch2015__3_FD_192411 | JGI IMG/M metagenome (GOLD analysis project Ga0247842, IMG submission 192411) | Freshwater microbial communities from meromictic Lake La Cruz, Castile-La Mancha, Spain - LaCruzMarch2015_19m | ecosystem: Environmental > Aquatic > Freshwater > Lake | place: Spain...
CGTTTTTCAGCACGCCGGGCATCGAGAAGTTGTATTCCGGTGTTACGATCAATACGGCATCGGCCGCCCTGATCCTGGACTTGAACTCTATGACCCTTTCAGGCGGGCTTCCCTCCAGGTCCTGGTTGAACGGGGTTACGCCTTCGAGATCAAACAGCTCCATTGATGCACCGGCCGGAAGCAATTCTGCCGCCGCCCGCAACAAAGATTTGTTGTAAGAGCCCTTCCTCAGGCTGCCCGCAAAACCAAGTATATGTACCGTGTCCATCTCCTCCCTCCAATATTATGAGCTTACTGCCGCCGGCTATTCTCTCGATCTATCCGGCGGCAGGTAAAGCTGATGATCAGCAGGCTTTTGATATCAGGGTGTCAGCAACAGCTTATACTTGGCGGCGCCGTTGACCTGGTCCCTGGTCCAGAGCATGGGGTGGTACTTGATGTTGAGCCAGGAATCGATCATATTCCCGTACCATTCGCTGGCCGGATTGCCGCTCTGTCCCGTGGCATTCATGCTGACGCTTTTACCCAGGTCGCTCCAGTCGATGATCATGCGCATGGAGGGTATCATCTTCACCTTGAAATCTCCGTTGCCAACGCTCCAGCTGCAGGCGTTCACAGCGTCAGTACCGCCGCCTGATGGGTACGGGCCCCTGTTGACGAGTGATTCCAGGGGTGCGATGCCACTGGCGCCCAGCGGGTTACTGACGAAGGTGGTGGTATGCAGGTCGCCCCACTTCCACAGGTTACGGTCGGGTCCCAGGGCAGCCACGGTGGCGTAGTAGCCCTCCTTGAAGGACCTGGCCAGCAGTTCATCGCGTGTCTCCACCCTGTCTTTGGTTGAGAGATCGTCCCACCATGTATCGTTGGGGTTTTTGAGCAACTGGTACATTGCCCACATATCCCTGTCGTCGCCTTCCGATTTGATGATATCGCCCAGCTTGCTCTGGAAGGTATTGTTGACCAGCTTCATCCAGAACTCGGCATAGAGGGCGGCCTGCGGGCTGTCCTCGTTGAAGGTCTGGTCCCAGTGGACCAGCCAGTCCTTGGCCTCGGCCAGGGTCGGGTCCTCGAACCTGATATTGGCCAGGTAGGGCATGATCTCGCCCACGCTCAGCACCTTGTTATCGCCCTGTATCTTCTGAAAGGTCTGAATGCTGTGCGGAGCATACTCCTTGATAAGCTGGTCGATGCGCTGGCCGCGGTAGCCGAAATTCCACTCGGAGCCAAGGTTGTACTCAAGGTTGGGGTCGAGGTGTTTCTTGAGGAAATCGTAGTATGATGGCGGCACCACGGCCTGGTTGGCCGTGATCACGTAACCACGGGCCGGGTTGTAGGCCCGCGGCAGCAGGTCAAAGGGTATATAGCCCTTCCACTCATATTCATCGGTCCAGCCCGGTACGGGCAGCAGGCCGTTATCGTTTTTGACCCGTACGGGCACTTTGCTGGGCATCTGATAGCCTATGTTGCCCTGTTTGTCGGCGTAGACAAAGTTCTGGGCCGGACAGTCCCAGCTCCTGAGAGCGTTACGGAAGTCGTCCCAATTTTTTGCCATATCGACGCCCTGAACGGCGGTTACGAGCGTTCCCGGCTCGAGGGCCGTCCAGCGCAATGCCAGGGGGTCTTTGTTGTTGAAGCCGAAGAACTGGCCGGTCTTGGCATCGTATTTATTGTCGTTGATGATGGGGCCCAGATGTGTCTCCCTGACCTTGATAGTGATTGGAGCAGAGCCGTCACCGAAATCGAGGGTCTCGCTACGCACGGTCATGTCGCGCCACTTACCGTTCCACTCGTATTGCAGCGGGTTGTCCGGATTTACCCTGATCTGGTAGTGGTCGTGAACGTCGGGGTAGACGTTGGTCACGCCCCACGAGATATTGTTGTTGTGGCCGATGATCACTCCCGGGCTGGGCGCAAAGGCGAAACCGGCGACGTCATACGGCTGGCCTGTGCCGTCGTCGGGGCAATGCAGGCCGATCTCGTACCAGATGGAAGGCATCTGTTGGCCCAGGTGCGGATCGTTGGCCAGCAGCGGTTTGCCGCTCTGTGTTAGATTGCCCGAGACCACCCAGTTGTTGCTGCCGATGCCGGCGGACGGACCCATGACCCAGTTCAGGTCCGGCTCAATATCATCATAAACCTGCCCGGATGAGACGGGTTGACCGGTTGCGGATGGAGTCCCCGCGGACGGGGCAGCCGGGGCAGCCGGGGCAGCCGGGGCAGCCGGGGCAGCCGGGGCAGCCGGGGCAGCCGGGGCAGCCGGGGCAGCCGATTTCTCCATTTCCTGAATATCGGCATCCTGTATTATGGTGGGCTTATCCCCGTATCCCCAGGGCGGTGTCTGCCACTTGTCAGCCATCTCCTGGCCCAGAGCGCTGTAGAGCTTGACGCGCTGGATTTCCTCGTCACCGCTGTAGCCCAGATCCCAGCACATCAGCTTGCTGAAAGCAAGGGTGTCTACCGGGGCCCATGGTTGGATCTTGAACTTAACACCGGTCAGCCCCAGGATGCTGTAGTTAATGGAGAGGTCCTGCGGGCTGCGCTTGGAGATGTATGCATTGACCCCGGCCGCGAAGGCGTCCAGTGTGGCGCGTTGTTCCGGTGTGTAGTTGGCATATTCCTTTGCCGCCACGTTGTACCAGCCCAGGGTGCGAAGGTAGATATCAGATGAGACCAGGCTGGCCTTTTTCCCGGTAAGCTCTTCCACCCGGCCGCCGCAGATATGCCGGAACATCTCCATCTGCCACCAGCGGTCCTGTGCCTGGACGTAGCCCTGGGCAAAACTCAGGTCATGCATGCTGTTTGCATATATATGGGGTATGCCGTTGGCATCGCGTATGACCTCAACCTTGTCATACAGCCCGTTGACCTTGACGTTCCCGTCTATTTTGGGCAAAGGTGCGTTATTAATGTAACTGAAATAGCCGATACCGCCTGCACATAAGATGACTATGATGGCAAGTATGGTCAAGATAGCGGTTAAAGCAGATTTACCGCCTTTTTTACGTTTCGAGGGTGGAGTTTCATTTTTGGGGGTCGTAGTATCTGTTCCGTTATCAGTCAAGGTATCCTCCTTCCGCTTTTATTCTGCTTCGGGGATGAAGCTTGTGCGGCCAATCCCTGTACCTGCCAAATATTACTCTTAAACACACCTGACGTCAAAGGCGCGGGAATCTGACGTCAGGCGCGCCGAAAGTTTATTTTCAGGTGAGACGTTGCCGGACCTGTTTCCAGGATTTGGTGATGAGGAAGCTCTGGTCCATGTTGTCTATCATGGTCAGGAATTTGGCCATGGGCGCGGAGAAGGTCAGCTCGTTTTTCCCCACGAAGGGGCGCGCTGAGATATCGAACATACCGATGACCGCCTTGGGGTGCTCGGATTCCCTCTGGAAATAGGGATGATAGACGATGGAAGAGCAGCCCGAGCCGAAGGGTGCGATCACGCCGTTGGGCTCCTCCTGGTCGAAGTTGGCAAGGGTGAAAAGACCGGCCAGCACATCGGGGCCGGCGAAGAAGATGACCACCTGAGGGTCATCGAGCCCGTCCAGCATGTCCCAGCGCTTGAATACTATGTAGCGTCCCGGCGCTTCAAAAGTCGGTTGATACTGCATGGCCTGGTTGACCAGCTCCGGGGACTTTTTATACCTCTCCCCCTCCAGCTTGCCCGGAATCCCGCATGAGAGGAAATACTCGAAGTTGGGCATGATCTTCTGGGCGAAGCCCAGGTACCTCTTACCGCCGAAGCAGCCGATGGCTTCGGACTGGAAGCTCATAGACTTGCCCGTCCTTACCTCCTGCAGCGCCGCGATTATGCATCGGTGTATCGAGCGCGGTTTTACCTGTTCAGCCCTGCCTTCATCGTCGGTATAGTAGAAAGTTATCGGCAGGCCGGTCTTGCCGAAATATCTCTTCCACTTAGTTATAAAATCATCTCTGACGGGATTGTCCATTTATCCACCTCCGCCGGTCATGGATTAAGGTTAAGTTTGTTTGCCGCGCCGGCCTGCACCTGCTGCCGGGTCCAGAGCAACCTGTGCGATTTATATCCACATGGGGGCGATTTACGTCAATTTTCCGTGCATTATGCTTACGAGAAAAATTTAGCCACGCTTTCCAGGGGTTCACGGCTGCTGCGGAACTGGTTGGCAGGATTCTTATCATCCATGTAGCCGACAGGGATACCCAGCACCATCAGCTTGGAGGCCGGCAAGCCCAGAATCCTGCGCTGTATGTCGGGATATAGCACCGGGATGATAGCCGGTATGGTTCCCAGCCCGTGCTGGGTTGCGAGCAGCAGGATGTTCTGCGTGATCAGTCCGCAGTCAAAAAGGTTCCACATGTTGGTACCGTTATCGGCGTGGTGAAAGGCGCTCTCGATCATAACGTAAATACAGCTCGGCGCTCCCCACAGCTTGAATCCGAATTGGCCCCATTCCATGCGCTTCTGCTTGTCCTCACGCGCCACCCCCAGCTTCGCCAGTACCCCTGCCTGAACCGCGGCCCGGCGCGATATCCATGGCTCCGGGTATTTAAACGGTATTGGTACATCCAGGTTTGGCATGTTCGTGGAATTGTCTATGTAAGCCTGCTTTATCTCCTCCAGCTTGGCGCCGCTAACTACTGCGAATTCCCACGGCTGGCTGTTGGAAGCAGAAGGGGAACGTAGAGAACCCTCAACGATCTTCTTTAAAATGTCCTGAGGTATGGGATCGGGTTTAAAAGCCCTCACTGAGTGTCTTTTATTTATGGCGTCCAGAACATCCATCGCTGCAGCCTCCAAAATATTTATTGCCGAAACCGGTTAATACATGATAGCGCTAATCAGGTTGGTGATTCAATAACTGTTGAGACAAAAATTTATTACGTGATCTGTTTTTGAATCTGCCGTATTTTGAACTCAGAGTACTGGTTCGACTAAAGGCCGGATTCATACTACAGGGCTGGATTGTATTAAAATAATATATTGTGCCTGCGATAAACCGTCCGTCTCCTGAAACCGTTTCAAACGATCCCACCGGGCTGGCGCGCGTCTTCCGCGCGCTGCGTTCCCGCAACTACCGCCTTTTCTTCATAGGGCAGGGTATATCGCTGATCGGCACCTGGATGCAGCAGGTAGCCATAAGCTGGCTTGTATACAGCCTGACCAATTCCGCCTTCATGCTGGGAGTGGTGGCATTTTCCGGCCTGATATGCACCTTCCTGCTGACACCCTTTGCCGGCGTACTGGTGGACCGTCTGGACCGGCACCGCATACTTGTCGTTACGCAGACACTGGCCATGCTGCAGGCTTTCGCCCTGGCGGCGGTCGTGCTGACCGGCACGGCAGCGGTCTGGAACCTGGTCCTGCTGAGCATGGCGCTGGGACTCATTAATGCCTTCGATATGCCCACCCGCCAGTCATTTGTACTGGACATGGTTACCAACCGGGAGGACCTCGGTAATGCCATTGCCCTCAACTCCTCGCTGTTCAATGGCGCCAGGCTCATTGGCCCCTCCGTAGCGGGCGTGCTGGTGGCTACAGTGGGCGAAGGCCTGTGTTTTCTTATCAACGGTATCAGCTTTATCGCGGTCATCGCCTGCCTGCTGGCCATGAAGATTGCGCCGACCTCGGCCAGGGGTAAAAAGGAAAATTTTTTCAGCGGTATGAAAGACGGTGCAGCTTACGCTTTTGGCTTCCCGCCTATTAAATACATCATCATGTTGCTGGCTTTCGGCAGCCTGGTGGCCATGCCCTACCCCGTGCTTATGCCTGTCTTCGCCAGGGAGATACTGCAGGGTGGGGCTAACACGCTGGGTTTCCTGATGGCGGCTGCAGGGGTGGGTGCCCTGGCCGGCGCCATCTACTTAGCCTCGCGCCAGAACGTGTTCGGACTGGATAAAATGATTATTATATCCGCCTGCAGCTTCGGCGTCGGCCTGATATGTTTTTCCCTGTCCCGGGTGATGGTACTTTCCATGTTCTTCATGGCGATAACTGGCTTCGGCATGGTGGTGCAGTTGGCAGCCAGCAATACCATCCTTCAGACAATCGCCGATGACGACAAGCGGGGTCGCGTTATGAGCTTCTTTGTCATGTCGTTTATGGGGCTGGCCCCCTTCGGCACTCTGCTCTTCGGCGGCCTGGCCAATATTATCGGCGCGCCGTATACACTTCTCATAGGTGGCGTCTGCATCCTTGCTGCGGGCCTGGTATTCGCGCGTAAGTTCTCATCTGTCAAAGGCATGGTGCACCGGGCCTACGTTAATAAAGGGTTGATGCCGACGGATGATTTAAAAAATAAATGAACCATAGGCAGCTATTAAAGCTGCCTATGGTTCGCGAATGTCAGCTTATACGATTTTTAGGCTTTGCCGATGCGGAACATCTTGGTGCCGCATTTGGCGCAGACACCCTGGGTCGCCGGTTTGCCATTCTTCATCTTAATGGCCTTGGCGTTCCTCATTTCCCTCTTGGCCCTGCATTTCATGCAATAAGCTTCCATTAATGTACCTCCTATGTATTTGAATTTAGCATAGATGATTGTTTGAAGCTTGTCAAGTGGGGGGCAGCCTTAAAACAGCTATAAAAAGTTAAAATTCCACAATGTGATCGTAAAAAAAGCTGAAAACATAGTGAAATTTCGTACAGGTGACTTTCGTACTATAGGCCCTGAGGCGGCCCACCTTTGCCAGCGGAAGCGCTTTTTCACTATAATTGTGCACCTGCAATTCTATTATTAAAGGGATTAGAGTGAATGTAACTGCACTGGTCGGTATGCCCGGCTCGGGAAAATCGGAAGTAGCCCGTGTCTTTCAAAAACACGGCTATGTCAGGATCAGGTTCGGTGATATCACAGATGAGGAAGTACGGAAACGCGGCCTCAATCTGGATGAGGGTAATGAGAGGCTGGTCAGGGAGGACCTGAGAAAAAAGCACGGCATGGCGGCCTACGCTATACTGAACCTGACGCGCATCGAGGCTGCCCTGCAGAAGTCCAACGTGGTCATAGACGGCCTTTACTCCTGGGAGGAATACAAATATCTTAAAGATAAATTGGGCGGCAGTCTGCAAATAGTGGCCGTCTGGTCCCCGCCCGAAGCACGTTACAAAAGGCTGCGAATAAGGTCGGTAAGGCCGCTCAGCGCCGGGCAGGCCAGGGAGCGGGACTACGCCGAGGTAGAGAACGTCAACAAGGGCGGGCCCATAGCCATGGCCGATTACACTATTACAAATAATGGTACACTGGAGTCCCTGGTAGGACAGGCTGATAATATCATCGGGGTGCTGAAGTGAAAGAGATTAGAAGGCCTTCGCTGGACGAGTATTTTCTCAAAATCGCCTCAGTGGTAGCCGAGAGGGCTACCTGCCGGCGACATCACATAGGAGCGGTCGCTGTTAAGAACAAGCATATACTCTCCACCGGCTATAACGGCGCGGCTGCCGGGGTTAAAGATTGTTTGGAGCTGGGGTGTTTGCGAGATGAGCTGAATATCCCGTCGGGCACCAGGCATGAGATCTGCCGGGGCATCCATGCGGAGCAGAACGCCATCATACAGGCGTCGCTGCACGGCGTCAGCCTGGAAGGTGCAACGATATACTGCACCCACTCTCCCTGCATACTCTGCGCCAAGATGCTGGCCAACGCCCGCATCAAGCGCTTCGTCACCTTTGGCAAATATGCAGATGACGCCTTTTTAGACCTGTTTAAGGAGGCCGGCATAGATTTTGAGCTGAAGCCCAGGCCGTCTTTTCAGATCACGCCCCTCGATTAAGATAAGCGTAGTAAAGGTTGGGTCAATCAAATGCGTGAATGTAAGCTGAAAGAGAATAAGGACCGCTGCAACTGCACTTATGAGCCGTGCTCGCGCAAAGGCATATGCTGTGAATGCATAACATACCACAGGGAGTCGGGTGAACTTCCGGCCTGCTATTTCCCCCCTGAGATTGAACGTACGTATGACCGGTCGATTGAGCGGTTTATTTCTCACCACGGGAAAAAGCAGCGCTAAGCTTCAGAATAACCTTACACGACAATATAGATATGGCCCCGGCTTCACTGGGGCGCCTTAATTTGTACCTGCTGCGTGTAGACGGCTGTGGTCCCGCTCTGCAGGGTCGCCTTTATCGTCAGAGGATACAGGACATTATCACTGAACCCTCCTCCTATCATAGAGATTTTTTGGCTGATGCTTCCGTTAGGCATCAAAGGAGATGAGGGAGCAACTTCAAAATTGAAATCGAAGGACCTGCCTGCTACCAGGGTGGCTGTTAAACCCGTGATGGGTTCAGCGGACACATTCTTTAAGGTTATTTCTACCGCCGGCCCGCCCGGGGTAAATGGCGGGATAGGGCCTGTTACCGAAATGATTTCAACTGCTGGATTCTGTGAACGACCGTTACATGCTGCACCGCCAACCAATACCAGCACGGCCGCAAGCGTGAATATAAGAGAAATTACAATTACATAAGGGCTGATCTTCTTAATATATTCCATATAACCCCTTCCAGCACTCTATAAATTACTATGTTATTGATTATTATCGGATTCTGGGTGAAAGGCAACTGATTGCTACTGTAACTACAGACAGGATAAGCAGGCTTAGAACGTCCTGCTGGCTCGCTACGGTAAAAGTCAGTAGCGGCAGAATAAAGAAGAAATCGAATGCGAGAACACTTAGAAAAGATGCCATGATAGACGGGCCGAATCCCAGATAGGCCGAGGAGATCGCAACGCACAGTATATAGAGCATTGCCGTGTTGTATGGGGTGAAGACGGGCAGGAGTTCCAGTAGCTTGCCGGCCAATGTAACCACGAGCACCATGCCAAAACTGATCAGGTAACCCCACCAGCTGCCGGACCACTTAATATGCAACTCTTTCTCCGATGAAGACTGGCATGACAGTCCCGTCATTTGTCCGTGCTATATAGTATATAGTCTAAGGATATGACGGCATTTGTGCAACGGCCTGAATTTTGGAAACCGGGCAAGATGGTATATTATCCTCTACTGTGAGCACGCAAACCCCCCCGGCCATTCACATAAAGGACCTGCGCAAGGTATACGTCGTCAGCCAGCAGGAGAGCGGGGCGAAGGCCGCCTTGCAGGGACTGGTCAAGCGCCGCACTATAGAGGTCCCGGCAGTTGACGGCATCTCCTTCGACCTCGACCCCGGCGAGATAGTCGGGTTCCTCGGGCCCAACGGCGCGGGCAAGACCACCACACTCAAAATGCTCTCAGGCCTGCTGCATCCCACGGCAGGCGAGGTAAAAGTGCTGGGATACATCCCCTGGAAGCGCGATAAGTCGTTCCTGCGGCAGATCACGCTGGTGATGGGACAGCGCAACCAGCTCGTGTGGGACATCCCCGCCATCCACTCGTTCGAATTGAACCGGGCCATTTACCGCATACCGCCCGATATCTATCGCAGCACGCTGGGCGAGTTGACGGAGCTGCTGGAGCTGGAGCCGCTGTTGAATAAACCCGTGCGCAACCTTTCGCTGGGCGAACGCATGAAGTGCGAGATCGCCGCCGGGCTGCTGCACCGTCCCGGCATGGTCTTCCTGGATGAGCCGACCATCGGGCTAGACGTCACCATGCAGCGGCGTATACGGTCGTTTATTGCCGAGTACAACCGGCGCTTCGGCGCCACGGTGCTTTTAACCAGCCATTATATGGCGGACGTCGAGGCGCTGTGCCGCAGGGTAGTCGTCATCCACCACGGGCGGCTGCTCTTCGACGGCGACCTTTCGTCCCTGGTGCAAAAATTCACCGACCACAAGACCATCGTAGTGCAGCTGGGCGATTGCCAGGCCGACTTAAAGGAGTACGGGGAGGTGGTGTCCTGTGCGGACAACCTTGTCACCCTGCGGGTGCCCAGGTCCGAGACTGCGCAGGTCACGGAACGGCTGCTGGCGGATCTGCCGGTGATCGATCTATTGGTGGAAGACCCGCCGATCGAAGAAGTGATCGAGCGTGTGTTCGCGCAGGCGAAGCCGTGAAAGCGCTGGCCGGTCTGTACGTACAGCAGTTCAAGACCACCATGGCCGCGATGTTCCAGTACCGCGCCTCGCTGCTGATCTGGATGATCGGGCAGGTGCTGGAGCCGCTCATTTATCTCATCGTATGGTCGGCGGTTTCCACTTCGGCCGGTGGGAGCGTAGGCAGCTACACCACGCGTGACTTTGCCGGCTACTTCGTCGTTCTTATGCTGGTCAACCAGTTCAGCTACACCTGGATAATGTACGAATTTGAGTACCGCGTGCGGGAGGGGATACTTTCCTTTGCGCTGTTAAAGCCGGTGCACCCTATACATTCGGATATAGCTGATAACGTGTCCTCAAAGCTGCTAACACTGCCGGTCATGGTGCTGATTGCCGTCGGACTGGCTGCGGCATTTCATGCATCAATCTCACCTCAGCCCTGGGCGGTTTTAGTTTTCATCCCGGTAATGTTAATGGCTTTTATAGTGCGCTTCCTGCTGGAATGGACGCTGGCCCTGGCGGCGTTCTGGACAACTCGGGTAAGCGCCATCAACCAGACCTATTTCGTGCTGATGCTCTTCCTCTCCGGGCAGATCGCACCACTGACCCTCCTGCCCTACCCGGTGCAGATCATAGCCGACATACTGCCCTTCCGCTGGATGATAGGCTTTCCGGTTGAGCTGTTGCTGGGTAAACTCAGCCCGGTCGAAGCCCTGATAGGCCTGGGGGCACAGGCAGCGTGGATTCTTATTGGCTTCGTATTGCTGCGGATCGTGTGGAAGGCGGGGACGAAGGTTTATTCGGCGGTGGGCGCATGAATTTCTTACGCCTGCTTGCCGCCTTTTTCAAGGTCAGCGTTATGGGGGAGGTTGCCTACCGGGTCAACTTCTTCTTCCAGATATTCCAGACCTTTCTCAGCCTGGTGGTGTCGCTGGGCGGCCTGGCCGTGATCTTTTCCTACACCGACACGCTGGGAGGTTGGGGACCTCAGGAGATACTGGCGCTGGTGGGTGTTTATTTCCTGGTGGGTGGAATAATCGGCCTGGTCATCCAGCCGGGTATGGAGAAGCTCATCGAGTCGGTGCGCGACGGTACGCTCGATTTCACATTGACTAAGCCTGAGGATACGCAACTCATCGTCAGCATAGGGCGGATCGATATCTGGAGGCTGATCGATATCCTGCTGGGTCTGGGTATCATGATTGCCGCGTTAATAGGGCTGGGGGAGAAGGTGGGGTTATGGCAGGCCGGGATGTTCCTGCTCATGCTGACGGTGGGCGGGACCATCATTTATTGTTTCTTCCTGATACTGGCCACGCTGTCATTCTGGTTCGTGCGCATAGAAAACATCCTGGTGATCTTCCAGAGCATGTATGAGGCCGGACGCTGGCCGGTGAGCCTGTACCCGCCATGGTTGCGATACGGGCTGACATTCGTGGTGCCGATCGCCTTCGCCACAACTGTGCCCGCCGAAGCGCTGACCGGCCGTCTTAACTGGGAAACCCTGCTGGGGGCTGTAGCGCTGGCGCTGGTACTACTGGTAATCTCACGGTTGATCTGGCGGGTGGGACTGCGGCATTATTCAGGGGCTTCGGCGTGAATTAGACATCGAATGCCGGCAGGCAACAGACTGCAATCCAGGATCCGCCAGCTATTGTGCATCCTCATTTTGTTGATTACGTTTCAAATAATTCAATAGCACATGACGCACCAAGCGCTCAAAGAAATGCGGATAGGGTATGTACTCGCTAGGTTGCCAGCTACGGCTGCCACTGGTGATGCCAAGACCGACTGGAATTTCCTCTTGATAAAGTCGATGCATGATATATGCCTGATCGTATTTGAGATGCGAAATATCTGGCATTCTATCAGTCAAGTAAATGTACTCGGGAAAAGGTGTCCCGCTGTGCAAGAAATTTGATCTTTGTTGGTATATATTTTTCAGTATGCGATCCAGATCAACCGGCTCAATTCTCCCATGTTGTGGCCTTTTATTATAAGTCCAAAACGACGCATCAATGTTATTTTTGATGAAATTCACAAATTTATTTTGTATAAATGGTTCTCTTTTCAAAATTCTTTTTTCAATGTCTTTTCTTAAGTCGCATGACGATATCTTTTTAATTGCCGCCGCCAAGCCCTGATCAATCTCCTCTAACTTCTTTGTCTCCGTACTAAGGTCTTGGCAAAGCGTCTCAATAGACGAGACAAGATTTATGTACGCCATGTCAGTCGCCGTTTCTATAATTTCAATGGCCTGATGATAGAATCTGACTGCCAGGATAAATTTGTCTTTCAGAGTCGGAAGAATGTTGTCCACTAGCGGGAGCCACTTTGATAGCTCATCTAAGTTGGCGCTATCACCTATTGTATCTGTCTCACCACATATGACATCCATATCTATATAACCGTTTATCGATTTAAGCCCAGCATAGATACGTATTGGTTCAGTATCCTCTCGTACCATAGGACCAAGGGTAAATCGTTTCCTCATAAAAAGAGATGCCAGATAAATGAATTCCTGAGCTTGCTCGCTACCCCATTCAGGCAACGAATTATCCTGAATAATTCTTAGACATAGAAGTCTCTTTTCGCCCGGTCTATAGGCGCCAATATCCCAAACACGAAAATAGTATGCATTGTATGCTACTACACCGACGATGTTACTGTCCGCTGTTACTTCGTATTCAATAGCTGTAGTCATATCAAATTCTAAGCCGACGGGCCGTGCTTTTTTTAATCATAGTCACCCAGACTGTCAAATCAATCGTCTTTGTCAGAAACACTAAATTTAAATGTAGACACATCATTTACTTCCCCTACCAACGGTAGCCAACATGCGTAAGGCAAGCCTTTCTGCAAAATTTGGATATTGGAGAGGCAAAGTTAGATCTCTGATATTCGTTGACAGTTCATTCGATTCCCAGAATATAGTATTGTATTGCGCCAAATCGAAATGAATTCGGCGACGGGCTTCCTCATTTTTTTCGCATGTCTGGATTACCGGCTTGCCCATGCCATATGCCATGCCTGCTTCCCAATATACTCCACCCCGTACACCCGCTTCCACTTTTTTATTGCCATTTCCGATTTCAGGTCTGCATGTAAAATCAGCAACTACTAAGCGAGAATCGCGAATCAACGATATGACTTGTTCCATGATAAAGCCGTTGAATTCCTTTTGGTCAACGATAGATGGTTTGAATCCGCAATATTTTACTGCAGCTATGGCAGAATCGCGGTATTTTTCAGTACAAGCATCAAACCACATAGCTATGAATGCACTATTGCCAGAATCGTGTATTTTATGCAGTTCATCGTAGTGGAGCCATCCCTTGGCTTTGATTCTGACATGCTGACCGTCTTGGCTAGTTGCAACATAATCTATATCGCCGAGGATGTTATTTAACCCATAGACTTCAATAATATCCTTAGCCGCCACATCCGCAATCAGAAAAGGAAACTGATTTGCTTTTATAACAGAGTCATATCTATTATTGAATTCACTTAATATAAGATCAGCATACGATTTTAACAGTGCATCCAGCTTGTCGTTAATTGTCTGCGGAAACCCCATGTTTTCCAGGGTCTGGTACCAGTCAGCAGCGGAATCTGCCGAGACGGGAGGGACAAAGGGATATCTTATACCAATCTTATTTTGTCTTCTTATCCAAGCACTTACAAGATGTCTTTTTCTGCTTAATTCACGATCTAACAGGTACAAAAGATCAGCATCAAATTTTCCACATCTAGGACAGTTGTAACGCGTCGCATCTCGCTCAAATAAAGGAATTGGCTTCTCTTGAAGTAGGTCGCCGCAAATGGGACATCTGGGGTTATCAGCCGGCATACTCATTCGCGTCTCCTCCGTTTCTGTTTCAAAGTGTAAGATGGCAGTATCGCATGAATAATATTTATTACCCTAGTAAATAAAACAGAGGCCATGTCCCCAGCTTAGACTCCCAGCAGCTCGGCAACGAGCAAGTCGATCTTCTGGGCGATGCCATCGTCGAGCAAGGCGTTACGGATTTCTTTCCTCGCTCTGATAAAATGCATTCCTTCCCTTAGTTGTACGGCGGTCGCGACCTTTTCCGCATGAGCAGCCGCTTTCACAAGTGCGTTATGCAATTTATTTGAATTATCAAAATGCGGAATTGGCAACGAAAGTATAACCTTGTCAAAATCACGCGCACCCCACTGTCCACGGCTTTGGAGGTGTTCCGCCTTTTGACGGGCTGTCTCACTATTAAGTATAGATAGCAGATAACGACCCTCAGCTACTGTTTCCACTTTTACCCAATATAATTTGTGATCTGCAATTCCTTTTATATCTGTTAGCAAGGCGGCGGCTGGCAGCGTGCCAGCTTTTGAGTAAACCACCCTGAGCCGTGCCATAGGAAATTGAGCCGTCAATTGACCAAAGTAGTCCAACTGCTCCATCAGCGTTCTCTTTCCGCTACCATATTGACTCCACAAGCGTTCCGCATCCGCGAGCCATCCAGCCAGAAACGCGTAGCCGCGAGACTGAGCATCGCTTGAGCTTAGCAAGCAATTCTGTTCGCTGTGCCAGGGAATCACGGAAAGTATCGGTGATAATACACGAAATGGCGCTATAGATTCCCCCAGATATAGCGGATACAGGAATTCGGACTCCATATTACGTCTGAGTGAAGGTACGCTTTTCCAGGGAGGCTTCTCCTGAACGCTACGCCGGCTCTCAATCAGGGGATTAGTTGGATTTACGCCTAATCTTCCAGTCTGCGCATTTTGCACGGTCAATAAAACCCGTGGAATAATTATGGCACCTTCTCGAAAAAGATCAGCGTAACCCTCTGTTACTCTATCAGTGCGTTCGCTAGGCCATACATCATCATGCCAGGATAAATATTGACCGGCTTCCTTCGTCGAAGCATCTCGTCGCGGCAAAGTGCCGGTAGCAACTTGTACCTTGGCGGGTAACCGCGGTCCGGGCGCGTCACCGGGTCTTGCAAAGAGAACGCACGAAGGAACCGGAAAGAGAGGCTTTACCTGGTCGGAGAATACCCAGGCCTCAGTAAACTGCACCGTTACATGAATCAGCCTGGAGGTTCTCTTTTGAGCGGCGCCATAAAGCCCTTTCCTGAAAAGTGCGAATTGTCTGCGAGTCATCGCGGCATACGGCATAATAAAAGCGATGATACCATCATCCTTAAGATAGAGTTCCACGCAACGCACAAAGAAATATGCCGACAAATCCTGTTGCTGAGCAACCGCTCCCTGCCATATACCAAATGCCTGGCACTCAGCACGAAAACGGGCCTGCAGCGCAGCGTCCATATATCTATACGACAGCCATGGAGGGTTACCAACGACTACATCCACTTTTTGGCTGTTCTGTGAAAGCCACACTGGACGAACAAGATTGCGGGTCACAAAGCCCCAGATATGATCCCTCCCGCTACGGTCGAGTTCGCGGAGGGACTCGTAGGTCTGAGCAAGGGTCTTTACAGTATCCGCACCAAGGGGATACTCTCGATTTAACCAAGCTGTCAGACCTCCTGCCGGGGCATCTTGTTCGCTTAATTCCAGCATGCGTTCAATAACGTTGTCAAAGACGCTGGGATCTCGCGTTACCTCGAAAGGAAACTCCAGCGATTGAGGGCTTTCAGGAATTTCAATTATCACATCACGCTCTGCCAAGAAACCGCGAGTATTCCACTGCAGCGCATCTCCAACGTAAATCGGGACGTTTAAATTGGCCGGACGGTGTTTCAAGCGATCTGGGCCAATCGCCAGTAGAAAGGTTACACGCGCAATCTGTATAGAGACGGGATGGACATCGATACCGAATACTTGACGGCACGCGCGTTCAATAGCCTCTGGCACAGGGATTTTTTCCTTTTCTGCAGCTTTTAGGAGTAGACGCACGGCATGGAAAATGAAGGTACCAGAGCCGCAAGCAGGATCCAGAACACGCTGCTCCAAAGGATTCCCGATTGCTTTGGCACATATTCTTTCGGCCAGCCAGTCTGGAGTATAATATTCACCAAGGAAATGACGCTGCTCAGGGTCAATTAAAGATTCATAAAGTCCCTTAAGGACATCAGTATGGACATCCTGCAGCCGGAAACGGCCGGCTTGAAGGGCAATGCGTCGCACCAGTCCCGGCCCAGCCTCTGAATCTAGGAGCCAATCGAAAAAGTCAGACTCCACAACGCCCCCTATGCCTGCCTCAATAAAGCGATGCCCCGATAACAGCTCAGCAGGGTCCGACGTATTTACGTTTAGTACTTTGGCTGCCATGGTCTTGGCGATAATAGTCAGATAGGTGTGTTGTAGGAAAAGAACATCTTCATTGAGCGCCGTCCCGTATGCGCGGCGGATCAACTGCGTCCAAAGGTCGCGTTTCAAGGTCACATCGGGATGATCGCCTACCTCTTTCCAGATAGATTCAAGTTCGCGCCTTGCCACATTCCATGCTATGCTGCCCCGGCCGAGTTCACGTTTAACTACTTCAGAGGAAGGCTCCAGGTCCTCATTAACTGCAACTACAGAGCTAAGCCACGCTAGGATCTCACGAGGTTTCTCGGCAGATGGTACGAATGATTCGAATTTGACAAGCTTGCCATCCTGTAACTCATAGGGGATGAAGATGGCTCCGTCCGTAACTACCCCGACAAAATGCGCGTCGGACTCCTTTTCTCGCTGGCCGAGATAATCCGGCAATTTTCCCTCAGCATCCGATTGCTCGCGACGCAGATCCGATTTAAACTCAAAAAGCGTTCTTCCCAATAAGGCATCAATGCGTCCATGGACTTCCGGGATCCTGCGTTCAAAATCAAGCTCTGTGCTTTTAGCGCCGAGGCCATCTACTAGAAGCACATGCACCAAAACCCTGACCTTTTCATGCTGCGGTCGGGAAACCAACTCTAATACGATTTCTCTCAGGCGATCGGAAGACAAAGACATTTTTATGCTCCTGCTTCACATATGCCTATCTTCAACATCTTATCACAAACTGCTGCAATTAATGAATGGTACGGCGTGTTTCCCAGCCTATACTCCGAAGCGTATAATTCTTGCAATATACCAACGGATTTCGTGCATTCGTTTATGTAACACTGGCAAAGGGGGGAGATATGTCATCCGTGATCGACAACCTGGAGAAACTCAACCGAAAAGAACGATTTTTCCTGATTGGCACAGCATTAGGCAATCCCAATTTCAGGCTGGACGCAAAGTTTCGAATCGAATTAGGCAACAAATTCCGTTTGGACGTTCCTGAAAATGCATTTATTGCCATGGACTACCACTTGAACTGGATATTTGCAGCAGCGGCGTTGACCTTCGGTGCTTCTGTAAAAGACAGGATATACGATAATAGAGGCCAATTCATTGACGGTACGCAAGAGGACATCGATCTTCTCGTGGCTTTCACAGATAAATCCAATATTACACATTTAATCATGTTGGAAGCCAAAGGCGTCACCGCATTTAGCAATATGCAGTTTAAACACAAGATAGCCCGCTTCATGAAAATCTATGGTGATGATGGCAGGCTATGGTGGCCCAATATCAAACCGTATTTCGGCCTAATATCGCGCAGAGAACCACAACGGTTGCAACTGGACAAGTGCCCATCGTGGCTCAAAGTCGATGGCCAAATCCCGTGGTTCGAAATTCCAATTCCTAGGAATAGACTGACCGTCTTTGGGTGTGATGAAACAGGCGCACCCAATGCCAAACGTGCCTTTTGGACAGTAAAGCAGGAAGCATCTCTACCATAGCCGACACTGCAAGGGCTAGCCGGCGATGAGGCTGGCGGGAAGCAGCACTGAGTTTCAGGTTATTCACCACCTGATATCGATATTCGATACTGTACCCATTGGCTCCCAGATAGGCCCCAATTCGGCCTTCTCGCGGTCGAGATCGGCCTCCTCCGATTTAAGCAGGTAAAGCGACATCTTTAGTTGATTTTTCCACTCCCCGGCACGCCTGGCCTCGCTGCTGCCCGCTATAAATGTTGTCCCGCCCACCCACCGGTTAAAGTCCTGCACGTCGGCATTGTATGACTGTACCTTGTTGTTGAAGTCGGTCAACTTCGCTTCGAAGTCGCGGCTCTTGATACTGTAATTCTCATAGTAAGCGTATTCAGGAGACGGATTGACGTTTAAACTGATGAAACCGAGCTCCCTGCCCTGTTGAACATAGGCCATTCGGTCTCCGCCGGGATCGGAACCACCGCTGCTGTCTTCTGAAGCCTCCAGTTTAAGCAGGGCCAGTTCATATTCCTGAGCGGTCTGACCTGTGGAATCGGTGAAAACCAATCCGCGGTCGGTGGTATTGAACGCATTGACTGCATGGCCGATCCGCTCCCCGGCAAGGTCTATGCCCACGAAAGCTGCCCGGATGCCCGCCTTCTCGGCATTGTTATGTACTTCCTGGGCAAACGATCCGCACATGAAATCGCTCGCTACGTACTCCATTTCGTCCGTATTATCTGTTTTTAAGAAGGATATGACCTGGTCCCAGGTGGGATCTTTGGCGTTCGGATTGTTCTCCAGGGTGACCCTGAACCCGTATGTGCCGTTGTAGGGCAACTGGCGGGTATTGCCCTGGCAGGCCGGAATACTAAGGGCAAACACCAGGACAACCGATAAAACGACCAGTGCACCCGGCCTGCTCATCTGCGTGTATCCCGCTGGCTGTAGATACAGCCGCAGTAGTTCTGCCGGTAAAGCTCCCAGCTCCTGGCCTTCTCGACCGCCTTCTTAAAGCCGTCTTTCTTCTTGAAATCTCTCGACATGTAGCTGTCTCCACCTATCTCCATGCCTATACGGTTGATCTCCGCCGCCGGTTTATGAGGGCTGATGGTCAAAGTAGAGGTAAAGGCGTCAGCCCCTCTATCCCGCATGAAGCCGAATGTCTTTTCAAGACGCATGCGGTAGCAGATGGAGCAGCGCGCCCCCCCCTCGGGTTCAGCGGCAAGCGCCGTCGTGGCCGAAGTCCAATTTTCAATGTCATAGGTCCCTTCAACAAGGTCGAATTTAAGCTTATCCGCGGTGCGCCGGGCGGTCTCCAGCCTCAGGAGGTACTCCTCCTCCGGGTAGATATTGGGATTATAGAAATAACCGGTGACCTTATGCCCCTCACTTAAAAGCACATCGGCGGCGCCTGCAGCACAGACGCCGCAGCAGATATGCAGCACTACTTTCATCGGATTAATAGTCCGGGATTTATCAGGATTTCTTGCCTTTTGTCCTATCGCGCAGGCGCTGCTCGATCCGCTTGATAAAATCGGGGTCCGAGAAGCCCAGGCTTTGCGCCATGCCGGCGCATTCCAGCCCGTCGGCCACGCTCATATTCATGCTCATATCGATGTTGCGCTTGGCCAGGCCGACGCCGATGGGGCCGTTGCCCATGATCTCCTTCGCCCAGGCAATGCCGGTTTTCTCAAGGTCCTCAAGTTTAACCACCTCGTTGACCAGCCCCCAGCTTTCAGCCTTCTGTGCATTTATAGTCTTGCCTGTCAGGATCAGCTCCTTGGCCCTTCCCACTCCCACTATACGGGGCAGCCGCTGGCTGGCGCCGTCATCAGGCACAAGCCCCATAGTCACCTCGGGTATATTGAAAGTGGCCTCGGGGCTGCACAGCCTCAAATCGCAGGCCAGCACCAGTTCGCAGGCGATGCCGAAGCAGAAGTTGTGGATCATGGCGATAACTGCCTTCTCGAGGTACTCGATCTCGTTGTAGGCCCTTTGCGCCATCCTGACGAACTTGCGGATATCCTGCTGGCTCCCGCCGGCCTGGAAGGCGGTGAGGTCGGTCCCCGCCGAGAACCCCTTACCTTCGCCGGAGAGCAATACTGCCTTGACGCTCGGCTGAGATGCCACTTCGGAAAAGCACTTCTCTATGTCCCAGAACATCTGGGGATTCATGGCGTTCCTTTTGTCAGGCCTGTTCAGTTTTACGTGCAGGATGCCGTCTTTTTCGGCGTAGGCAAGAGTCTCGAATTGCATAATACGATCTCCTTAATAAATTATTATGGAACTAATGTAACGTGGTCCCAAATAAGGCGGCCTTAATAAAAATAGCTGTCGCGGCCACGATATGTCAAGCACATACCGTTGCCAGACAGCTACTTGCCGGCTCTCCGCCGGCTTATTTAGCAGGTTAAGCACCGCTGTGCCGATGACGCCTGCCCTATAATCTGAGCGGGCTATTTAAAGGTGGCCCGTCAGGCCTTCTTGCCCTTCACTCTATCGAGGAAACGCTGCTCGACTCGTTTTATGAAGTTGGGATCGGACATTGCCAGGCTCTGGGCCATGCCGGCGCACTCCAGCGCATCATGGATGCTCATGTTATAGCTCATGTCGACGTTTCGCTTGGCCAGTCCCACGCTGACCATGCCGTTGCTCATGATCTCCCTGGCCCAGGCGATGCCTGTTGCCTGCAGGTCCTCATACTTGACGATCTCGTTGACCAGCCCCCACCTCTCGGCCTTTTCCGCACCAATAGTCTTGCCGGTCAGGATCAGCTCCTTGGCCCGCCCCACACCTACCACACGCGAAAGCCTCTGGCTGCCTCCACCATCCGGCACCATGCCCATATTAACCTCAGGGATGTTGAAGGTGGCATCGGGTGTGCATATCCTCAGGTCGCAGGCCAGCGCCAGCTCCAGTGCTCCACCGAAGCAGTAGTTATGAATAAGCGCGATGACCGGCTTCTCCAGCAACTCAATCTCATTGAACATGGCCTGGAACAGGCGCACACCGCGCCGGAGATCGACGGCGCTGCCGCCTGCCTGGAATGAGTTGAGGTCCGTGCCGCCCGAGAAGCATTTTCCCTCTCCTGATAGCAGCACAACCTGTGCGTTAGGTAATGTGGCTACCTCGGCGAAACACTGCTGGACTTCCTTGATCAGCTCGAAACTCATCGCGTTTCTTTTCTCAGGCCTGTTGAGTTTTACCTGCAGGATGCCGTCTTTTTCTGCGTAGGATACTGTTTTGAATTGCATTTTCATCTCCTTGCATATTTTATAGCTGTTATAAATCCTATCGCGCGTTTTACCGTCCGGCAGAAGCAGGCGGCCTGGGCGGTGTGCAGAATAGTATGAGCACTACTCCTATCAACGCTCCCGCGCAGGCGATGACAATGGCTGCCTGATAGCTGCCGTTGATATCGTACATGTAGCCCGCGAAGGCGGGCGATGCGAACTGGAAGATCGAGTTAATGGGATTGGTGATCCTGCTGATGCTGGGGAAGGAAGCTGCGCCGAAGTAATTGCCCACGATGAGTGGCGTTGCAACATAGGTCGCTCCAAACCCGAAGCCTGACAGCAGGGGGTAAAGGTATGCGGCCCACAGATTATCTTTAGAGGCGATCATAAAGAGGGCCCCTCCCACCAGCAATGAGAATCCCGCAATGGCGATGAGGTGGCGTGTCTCGAACTTCTCACCCAGGAAGGAAACGCTCAACCGCCCGAGGATACTGCAGGCCAGGATAAGCCCGTAGATGAACGCGGGATGGAAAATCAGCTGCGCGTCCGTGGGGGAGAAGCCGCGGTCATGCATGTGAGCGGGCGTCTGGGTCAGCACCGCCTGCCACAGGAAAAAGATCAAGCCTGTCGCTGCCACGATCAACCAAATAGAACGGGTCTTGACCGCGTCCCGGAACGGCCAGTTAATGGGGGAACGGTAGGTCCTGATCGGCCTGTGCCGGGCATGTGCTATAGCCGCCTTCTCTAACTCGGGATCCAGCCCATCTGGGTGTTGTCCCAGGTCCTCGGGCCGGTTGCGCACAGCGATCAGGGCGATAGCGGCCCCGGCCAGGCAGGCCATAGCTATGATGTAATAGCCCACTCGCCAGTCGTTGCCGTAATTGAGGATGCCTGCGCTGATTATCTGCGGGTAAATAAAACCGCCGATGGCGCCTCCTCCCAGCACCAGGCCCAGGGCCAGGGCCCTGTGCACGTTGAACCACAGCAGCACCAAGGCCTGCACGGGCACTACCGTGCTGAAGGAGAGCCCCAGCCCCAGGAAGAAACAGATAACCCAGTATAGGACCGGGTAAGCCTGTCCGCCGACTGTCAGGCAGATGGGCGCCAGCAGCGCCATCAACACGCAGCACACGGTGATGATCATGCCGCCTATGGCTATTGTCTTCCTCGGGCCGAAGCGGTTGATCAGCCAGGGAATGGCGAGAGCGCCCACGCCCAGCATGATGCCGATGATGGAGTAGCCGACATTTATCTGCCCGCGCTGCCAGCCCAGGGACTCAGCCATGTAGGTATTGATGACTGGCGGCCCGTAAAGGGCGAAGCCGATGGGGATGGAGTAAACCAGACAGAGGATTGGCAGCAGCCACCAGCCGTAGAAACCGGCACCTTTTATTTTGTCCGACACGGGCTGTAAATCCATATCGCTATCTGGTTATCTCCCGGGTGAAGAGCCATTATATCACCAACAGCAGAACAGGATAACCGGGGATTCTCAGTATTGCGGCGTATGGAGAGATGCGCAAAAGCGCAACTATATAATAAGCATAATGGCGGATGGCGCTGATTGCCCCGGGTGCTAAATTATAGGCAACCTGGAGAACAACCAAGGACAGGAGGTAAACAAAATGGCCAAGACAGTAGAGAAAGTTGAGACAACAGCCGGAGTCAGGGAAGAGCGCGGATTTAATTTCTGGACCGACAAGACGCCGTGCTGGGAGATGTCGCACTGTACTAATATGGTGAAATCTGAGTGCCCGTCCTTCAAATACCAGTTTCTACCCTGCTGGGAGATCGAGGGGACCTATTGCAAGCTGGATGACTACGGCGCGGACGGCCGGGATACCAGCATCTGCGAGGTCTGCCGGGTTTATAAGAACTACGGCGACGGCAAACCCATCCAGTTGAAGCTGCTTGGCCGCGGCATCAATACCTCACTGAAGGTGCTTGAACAGGTGGCGGCAGTCTGAATTTAACCCTCAGTATGTGGGACACGGTTCCCCCTCCGCGAGGAGGGGGAACTTTTTATTTCGTGGAAGAGCCGTTGACACTTGCGCTTTTGCGCAAAAGTAAATTAAGCGTTAAAGCGGATGGCGCTGCGCAACGCGCGTGATAAATTGTTAACGTAAGAGAAGTAGACTACCAAAGGAACAACAAGGAGGAAAATAAAATGGCTGAAACTAAAGTTAAGGTTAAGACAGAAGCCGGAGTAAAAGAGGAGAAAGGCGTAAATTTCTGGACCGATAAGTCGCCGTGCTGGGAGCTCTGCAACTGCCCGGAGATGATAAAAAGCGAATGTCCGGTCGACAAATACCAGTTCCTTCCATGCTGGGAGATCGAGGGGACCTATTGTAAGCTGGATGATAAGGGCGCCACGGGCCGCGATACGAGCATCTGCGAGACCTGCAGGATCTACAAGAAGTACGGCAACGGCGATCCGATCGTTCTGAAGCTCTTCGGCAAAGGTATCGACACCCACATCAAAGAGCTCGACAAGATAGCAAAATAAATTACAGGCACCAGTGAATAAAAGGGGGCCGGCCACATTTGGCCAGCCCCCTTTATATTGCGCCTGTTCCCCTCGCCCTACGGTTGCATAACCCCGGGTATATTGATCTCGGCCAGTGCATCCCTGAGCTGCCTGAGGTTGACGATATCGTCCCTGTTGTAGCGGAGCAGCAGGTCGAGTGCATCCCGGTCGTTTGAACTTTTATACTGCTGCCACAGCATTATCGCGTCCAGCCCATTCAGTCCCTCGGTCTCCCTGTAGATGCCGAGATGCTGCAGTACCCTCTTGAATCCGCCGCGCAGGTTGTGGTCCCAGCACGTATACATAAGGTCAGTGTGCCGGTGCATCAGTGCCAGGTCCGGCCCCAGGTGGGCGCGGATGAAAGGGATATCGAAGCGGCTGCCGTTATAGGTAAACACGTGCTCTGTACCCTCCATGGCGTTCAGCAGGTGGTCACAAGATAGTCCGCTGTCATAAAGCTGAACAAGCTTGCCGTCATCGCCGTTGCAGAAATATATCCCGATAACGGTGATCCTGCTTTCGTGCGGGTACAGACCTGTCGTCTCGATGTCCAGGTATGCGTCGGGGAAGCCGATCATGATAAATCCTTGATATGGTTATACGGCGTTGCCGCCCAGCTTTGTTTTAATGAAAAGGCAGATGGCGCCAAGGCCGAAAAGGACGGCCGCCAGGTCGCTCAAACAGCCGATGAGCGGGATGATGGTAATTACATAAACGACAAGCAACCCCAAGGCCAGAGCCCCGATCAGAGGCCCCACTGATATGGTATCTGCATGCTGCCGGAGCATCCATTTGCCGATGAACAGCCCGGTAAAGATGTGACCCAGGTAAACGGCCAGGATATAGAGTGACAGGCCGATCAGGCCCAGGGGTATACCGATGACCAGCATGAATGCTATGACTATGGCGATCGGCGCCAGCAGGAAGAAGAGGGCGCCGTAACCCAGGCAGGGCCAGGGTTTGCTTTTGAGCGTCTCCACCAATCCGGGTATATATTTGCGGGCAATTAGAATAAATATGATGCCAGTCAGCAATGCCGCGATGTACTTGAATAAGGCGACTATTATGAACAGTATCACTGCAAATATGACGATGGCTGAAGCCGCCCAGCCTACCATTTGGCCTGTCGCTTCACCGGATGGTGCGGGCTGGGGTGGTGGCGGCACCACCTGTTTTACCTGGCCCTTGACATTCGATCCCTCGGCTTGTTCCGCCTTATTTTCAGATTTATAGATCAGGTCACCGGATATGCTGGCAGCAGACTCCAGCTTGACATCGCTGCTTTCGACATCGACGTTGCCGCCTACGCTGCTGTTAATAAATAGACTGCCCACGCTGCCGCGGATGTCCTTCCCCACAGTACCGTCTGCGCGCGCGGTCCCCGCGGCCACCAGGAAGTCCCGCCCCACCGACCCGCCCGGCGTTATATTGACCTGTGAAGCGGCGGCTACCAGGTCACCCCCGATTTTGCCGTCGATGTCTATGGTTGACGCTGCCGCGCGTACGGAGTCCCGTACCTGTCCCTTGACCGTGATATAGTTGGCGGCGCCGTTGACGTTGCCGTTGACCTGGCCGTTGATGGCGATCCTATCACCGAAGGCGATGACGTCACCGTTGACAGTTCCGTCAACCGTAATTCCTGACCCGAAAAGATACAGGTCGTCATTGACGACCTCCCCTGCCGGGATATCCAGCTTCTGGCCATTTCGAATGTCGGCAGCATTGGCCGGCGCTATTATGATGAGGGTAATTGCCAGCACAGCGGCCAGCAGTGTAATGAACCTGCCTGCATTTCTAAACATGGCTTGCCTCCCTTTTATCGGATTTGATCAAATCCAATTCTTGCACATTTGAGGAGCCTATTCAACCGCTGGCGCAGAAACTCCGGCTATCAGCAGCCCTTCCCCGTTTCGGCGCATCCCGACGTAACTGAACTTGGCGAAAAAGAGCAGTACCCAGGCGGTGAGGTATATGAACATCAGAAGGACTATGACCGAGCTGATCGGGCCGTAAATGAGATTGTACTGGGCGAAATTTTTTACGTACCAGACGAAGGCGAACCGAATGATTTCGAAGCCAATGGCGGCCAGCAGAGCGCCTAGCCAGATATGCCGCCACCCGGGCTGATTGCTGGGGACGAAACGGTAGAGCAAAAGTATGACAGCATAGGCCATCATAGCACTGAAAAGCGTGAAAACCATCTTGGCGAAGAGGCTCGTTTTGGTGAATTTAAATATCCAGAGTTGCATGTTCGATTCGTGCACAAAATGGATGGTGGTGGTGAGCCACGTGAAGACAACCAGGCCTAACACTGCCAGCACCAGCATGCTCACATCCATAAGCTGTCCTTTGACAAAGGTATGGCCGGCGGTCACATTCCAGGCCCGGTTGAGAGAGTTACGCAGGACATCGAAGAAGGTCAGTGCGCTCCAGACGAGCAGCAACATCGCTATTATGCCTATGGTTTCGCGTGCCTTTATAACGGTTTCCAGTGTATTGACTATCAGTCCCCTGGCCACCGGGATGAGGGTTCCCATAGCGGTTATGACCTGGTTTTCAAACTCCGGGGAGGACATCATGTAGCCGGCAAGCGATATCAATACCAGGGCGAAAGGAAAAAGCGAGAAAAGCAGCCTGTAGGCCACCGCCGCCGCCAGCAGACTGCCGTTATCCGCATAGAATTCGTTATATGTCGTCCAGATCAGGGATATTACCCGGTTGTTTTTTACGGCCTCCCATAATTGCATAGCCTTATCCTCAGATAAAAGTCGGCAACAGCAGGTGCGGCTATATGTTATCAGATTTCACAAACCGGTTTTATACCGTGCGCAATAATTGTGCTTTTTGCAGTAGAATAAACTGAAGATACCTGAAAAGGAGGATTGTCATGGAGGAATTACAAGGCGGGCAGAAAAAGACACCGGCCGATAACCTTGGCGATATGTTCGATGCCCTGGGTGATGCGATGGGTCATATCTTCAATGACCCGAAGCTGAAAGAGAAGGCACGCGACCTGGGTAAAGCGGCCAAGGAATCGGCTGAAACGTTAGGTGAGCGCTTCAAGGACGAAGAGGTTAAAGCTAAATTCAAAGATGTGGGCAAGGCCGCCCAGGCATTCGGTAAAAACGTGGCCGACATATTTACCGACGACAAAAGCAGGGATGCTGCCGCTGACAAACCGGCTGAACCTCCTGCTTCATAAAGTTAGCCCGTGGTCGTGCGCCTCTATATTTATGAGTCAGCTCCGCCCCTTGGATTTTTCTGCATCATCTGGGTATAGGCTACGGCTGCAGCCACGGCCGCCGCCCGTTTACTGTCGTCGAATACCTGCGACAGCTTCTCCTCCAGCGGCTTTTCCCTTGCCATGATGGTCTGCATATCATCGATCAGCGTCGTCTCCTGGGTAATGAAATGTGTGCCCAGTTCCCCACTGCGGAAGCGCGCGTTCTCCATGACCGCCTTGTGGAAGGGGATGTTGGTCTTCACGCCCACAATCACGTATTCATACAGGGCGCGCTTCATTCTTTCAATAGCCTCGTCCCTGTTGCGGCCCCAGGCCACCAGCTTGGAGATCATGGGATCGTAATTCGGTGAGATGGTGTAGCGCGTGTGCACACCGCTGTCCACACGTATGCCCACGCCGCCGGGTGAGCGGTAGCCGCGCAACTTGCCCGGTGAGGGCGCGAAGTTGTTGAGTGGGTCCTCGGCATTGATGCGGCATTCGATGGCCCAGCCGTTCGTCCTGACGTCCTCCTGTTTTATACCCAGGGGTTCGCCCGACGCGATCAGCAATTGTTCCTTGACGATATCGATGCCGGTCACCATCTCGGTCACAGGGTGTTCGACCTGTATACGCGTGTTCATCTCCATGAAATAGAACTCACCTTTGGAAAAGATGAACTCAATCGTTCCGGCGTTCTCATACTTTATCTGCCGGGCAGCTCGCACCGCCACTTCCCCCATGCGGGCGCGTAGCTCCGGCGTCAGGGCGGGTGAGGGCGCTTCCTCGATCAGCTTCTGGTGCCTGCGCTGGATGGAACACTCTCGTTCGCCCAGGTGAACTACGTTGCCGTAGGCGTCGGCCAGTATCTGGAACTCGATGTGTCGCGGGTGCTGGATGTATTTCTCGATGTATATCTCCGGCAGGCCGAAGGTGCTGGCGGCTATCTTGCTGGAGTTCTCCAATCCTTTCTTAAGCTCGTCCTCGCCATGCACTATGGTCATACCGATGCCACCGCCGCCCCCCGATGGCTTGATTATTATGGGATAGCCGATTTTCACGGCTATTTTTTTCGCTTCCTCGAATTCACTTACCGCTTCCTTCGTGCCCGGGGTGATGGGCACACCGGCCTTGCTCATCTCCTTGCGGGCGGCTATCTTGCTGCCCATGAGCTCGATGACACGGCTGGAAGGGCCGATGAACTTGATGCCCTCCCTCTCGCAGGAATAGGCGAAGCTGGGATTCTCGGCCAGGAATCCGTATCCCGGGTGTATACCGTCCGCCCCGCTTTCCTTCGCGGTGGCGATGATTTTCTTGATGTTGAGGTAGCTCTCGATGGCCGGCGGCGCGCCTATACAGTAGGCCTCGTCGGCGTACTTGGCGAAGATGGCGTCCCGGTCGGCCTCGGAATACACGGCCACCGTGCGGATGCCCAGCTCGCGGCAGGCACGCATGACGCGTATGGCGATCTCGCCGCGATTGGCTATGAGCACCTTTTTTAGCATATTATTCGATCACCATCAGGACATCGTCCTTATTCACGATCTCGCCGTTGAAGGCGAAAATCTCCTTGACCGTTCCCGAATAGGGGCTGTGCACATCATTCTGCATCTTCATGGCCTCGGTCACCACCACCGTATCGCCTTCTTTGACCTTATCGCCTACCTTGACCTTTACAGTCAGCACCATACCCTGCATGGGTGAGAGCACTGCGCCTTTGGGGATCTCTCTTGCCTTGCCCTTCCTGTTGACATCCACGGTTGTACCCATCACCGGGGTTATCTTGATATTGAAGACCTCCCCGTCCACATCGACGCTGAATTCGTTGGGAATATCCGCTCCCGCCTGGCCGGGCGTCGAAGCGGGCGCCGGACCGCTCAGTACCTCCTCCTTGGCCTCGCCGCGCAGGAACTTGAGCGCTACCTGCGGGTAGAGGGCGAAGGTCACCAGGTCCTCTTCCTTATGGAGTATGTTGAGTTTGCGGGCCTCATCTTTCAAGTTCTTGAGCTCGGGCTTGATATGATCGCCCGGCCTGTCCGTGATTATCTGGTCGTCGCCGGCCACCATCTTGCGGACGTCCTCGTTGAGCTCTCCCGGCGGCCTGCCGTAGTAGCCCAGTAAGTAGTCCTTGACCTCCTTGGTCACCTTCTTGTAGCGCTCGCCGTTGAGAACGTTGAGCACGGCCTGGATTCCCACGATCTGGCTGGTGGGAGTAACCAGGGGAGGGTAGCCCAGGTCGGCCCTCACCTTTGGTATCTCCTCAAGGACCGTGCCGATCTTGTCCAGCGCATTCTGCTCCCGCAGTTGGCTGATCAGGTTGGAGTACATACCGCCCGGGATCTGGTGCAGCAGCACGTTGACGCTGGGGCGCGTGGCCTCGGCCGTCAGCAGCATGCGGTACTTGCCACCCATAGCTGCGAAATCCTCACCTATCTCGTAGAGCAGCTCCAGGTCCAGTCCGCTGTCCCAGGGCGTGCCCTGAAATGCAGCCACTACGCTCTCGGTGGGCGGTTGCGAGGTGCCCCAGGCAAAGGGGGAGAACGCGGTATCCACTATATCCACTCCCGCCTCGGCGGCGGCCTGGTAGCTCATCGGGGCCATGCCGCTGGAGCAATGGGAATGCAGGTCTATCGGAACTTTAACCTTCTTTTTAATGGCCTTAACCAGGGACGCGGCCCCGGGCGGCGAGATCAGGCCCGCCATATCCTTGATGCAGATGGAGTCGCAGCCCAACTCCTCCAGCCTGCGGGCCATATCGGCAAAGCCTTCCTCGGTGTGAACCGGGCTGATGGTGTAGCAGATCGTGCCCTGCACGTGTACCTTGTATTTCCTGCACTCGTGAATGGCCAGCTCCATGTTCCTGATGTCATTGAGCGCGTCGAACACACGGAAGACGTCCACGCCGTCCTTGACGGCCAGGCGCACGAACTCCTTCACCACGTCGTCGGCATAGTGGCGGTAGCCCACCAGGTTTTGGCCGCGCAGCAGCATCTGGAGGGGGGTGTGCTTGACGATGCTGCGGATGTCCTTGAGACGGTCCCAGGGGTCCTCGTTGAGATAGCGTATGCACGTATCGAAGGTAGCGCCACCCCACATCTCGAGTGAGAAGAAGCCGACTTTATCCATCTTCTCCACGATGGGCAGCATGTCGCGCGAGCGCATGCGCGTGGCGATCAGCGACTGGTGCGCGTCGCGCAGGGTCGTATCCGTGATCTTAATAGCCATAGTCCGGTCCTCTCTGTTACTGCCTTCCTGCCGTATACCGATAAGGCCAACCTGATAATGATAAGGATTAGCCGGCTCTTTCGTCAATCCGCCGGCGGGTGTCTTCAGCGGGCGGACTTCAGTTTGCCCAGCATGAAAGCAAAAATGGCCATGCCCGCCGTGTCGGCCAGGATCATGGGCGCGGCTATGATGGCCACCAGGTTCAGGGCTTTGTCGAATGGCTGGGCCATCAGCAGCAGCAGGCCCATGTCTGCACATTCCATGACGAAAGCGTAAAGGGCCGGCTTCCAGACGCCGAGTTTGCCCTTGAGAAGGATATAAATAATACCGGCGGCCAGTCCGCTGGTTATAGTGCCCAGTGCGCAGGGGACTGCAGTGAATCCACCCATGTAGTAACGATGAATGCCGCCGATCAAACCGGCGCCCAGGCCGGCCCATGGCCCACCCAGGAAGCCGCCGATCATCGGGCCGAGGTTGCGGATATTTGCGATGGCCCCGGATGTTTGCACTCCGCTATAGGTGCCGTAAACGGCCAATGCGCCGAAGATAACTGCCAGTATAAGCTGGTCCAGAATAGTAGTCGTTCCATCCTGCATACGCCTAAAGAATTTGACCTGGAAAAGAAGGTAAAAAACGACGATGACCAGGCAGGCCTGTTCCAGTAGGCGGAGAAGGATGCCCCAAATTGAGAGTTCCATGAAACCTCACTAAAATAAGATTACAATTTTGCCTGCCTATTATACAGCAGGTCTCGATGAATTTGAAGCTGACATGTATGACCGGCTGCCATGTATCTGGCACCTGGTTTTATGCGGGTTGTCCGTAACGGGGAACACCTTATCCAGTGGCTACTACGAGTTTGATAACCCTGCCCGGTTTGATTAAGATTGATTGATTTATCGATACAGTAATAAATAAAGAATTGAGTGGGAGTATGTAAAGTGGAAGAAGACTTGAATACGAGGGTCAACCGTTTGGAAACCGTCATTTCCCTGGGTGTCCCGGACAGGGTTCCAACGGTCCCACTTATCGCCCAGTTTGCGCTTAGATATCGGGGCGTGCCGCAGAGCGATGGGTACAGGAATCCCCAGACTACTATTAAAGCCCTTGTGGAGACTTACGATGCCCTGGGAGGTTGGGATGGGCAACTCGCCGCAAACCTGATATGGGTGAATTCAAGCTGGCGGGTCTCCGCAGCGCCCATGCCCATGCGCGTGCCGGGTAAGCAGGCGGAGGATCACGAAGCTCTGCAGGCTGTTGAGATGGAGATATTTACCAAGGACGACTATGAAACCATTATCAGCCGCGGTTGGAACGGATTCTTAGCGGAGTTCTTGCCCAGGGTAACGGGTCGTCCCCTGGAGAGGATCGATGCCACCCAGAAGAAGCTGCTTAAGATATACCTGGATGATGTCAAAACTTGGCACGAGAAAGGGGTTCCCGTGCTTTCAGCCGCCACTACCTGCGATCCCATGATGATTCTCTCGCTGTCCAGGACGCTCAACCAGTTCACTCTGGATCTTTACCGGCAGCCCGACAAAATGCAGGCCGTCATGGACGCCATGGTCGACGACCTGATTCAAAACGTGCTCGACGACAGCGCTGCCACGGGATTGAAACACGTGTTCTTTCCCCTGGAACGGGGTTCGGGCAGTTTCTATCCGCTCAGGATATTTGAAAGGTTCGGCTTCCCTTATATAAAGAAGATGGCCGATGCTTTCGCCGCCGCCGGGCTGATAAGCATTCTTCATTTCGACACCGATTGGACGCTCAACCTGCCCTACCTCAAGGACCTACCGCGGGGGAAATGTATATGCGAGCTCGACAGCAAGACGGATATTTTCAAGGCCAAGGAGATATTGAAGGGCCATATGTGCATAATGGGTGACGTACCGGCCACGCTGCTTGCTTTGGGCACAGAGGAAGATGTCGTAAATTACTGCAATAAGCTGCACGAGATTGTGGGCAGGGACGGCGGCTTCATTTTAAGCACGGGCTGCGAGTGCCCCATTGATGCAAAATTCGAGAACGTGAAGGCAATGCTGGAAACCGCCCGTAGCCACACATATCCAACCATGACAGAGAGAGCAGGTAACAATGCCTGACGCGTTTGCTGACGACGCACCGGACGGGATAAAGATCTGCAGGAGTTTGGCCCTGGCATAGTCCCTTTAGGGGGCATTGTAATGGCGGGAGGGCGTAGTATATAATCCTGCGCAGGAGGTATGAGGAATATGGATGAATCAAATGCAGCTCTCAGCGCCGGCATGATGACCTTCGGGATCATCTTCGGCATCATCTTATACATCTGGATGGCTATCTGCCTGCAGAAGATCGCAGCTAAGACAAATACTCCTAATGGCTGGCTGGCCTGGATACCCATCGCCAATATCTACCTGATGTGCATGATCGCGGGTAAAGCCTGGTGGTGGCTGCTGCTCTGCCTGATCCCCTACGTTAATATTATCTTTATCGTCATCCTGTGGTGGAAAATCGCAGAGGCCAGGGGCAAGCCGGGCTGGTGGGGTTTGCTATTCCTGGTGCCGGTTGTGAACCTGGTTATCATCGGCGTTATAGCCTTCTCTGATTAAGAGACGATGAATTAAATGGCTGAGTATGGATTCGGGCCGGCTGCCAAAGGCGAAAAGCTGGTTTTCGGTTCGCAGCGGCCCGGTAACCCGGGCAAGTTCGTCCAGAAACAGGTGGTGGACAACTGGGTTGCTTTCATGAAAGGGCAGGGCATTCGACGCGTCGTCTGCCTGCTGCCTGAAGAGGAGCTGAAGTACTATCCGCTGGAGGGGGGATTGCTGGGCCTTTACGCGGAGGCTTTCGGGCCGGACAACGTATTGTGGGCACCCACCGCGGACATGCAGCTTCCCACAGGCGAGGCGGTCCGCCACATAATGTATTTTCTCTATAATTCACTGGAGAGGGGCGAGAAGACAGTGGTGCATTGTGGGGCCGGTCAGGGCAGGACCGGGCTGGTGCTGGCCGCCTGGCTTGTCTTCCACGAACGCGTATCGGAGCGCAAGGCTATTAAGATGGTGGAGGAGCAGAACCGCAACCCCAGGGAGGCTGTGCGCCGTGGCAAGGTTTCAGAAGCGGACATGATGGCACTGCTGGCCGTGGCCAGGGAACTGGATAAGCCGACCTGATTTTAGGAAATTCTAAATCCCAAGTTCTAAACACTAAATAATTTCCAGATATTAAACTCAAAGCACCTCTGAATCTGCCCCCTGTATTTGTTTAGAGTTTAGGTATTAGTATTTAGTATTTGAATTTTTACCCTTCGAACTCCCGCCTGTACTTTTCCCACACTGCGCCTGCCTTGAAGGCCTCGATGCAGGCACGCATTACGTCGTACTGCGAGAGGTTGGTCTCCATGATGGCGGTAATCACCTTTATCCAGTCTTCGGAGGGCGAGACCTCGTCTGCGCTCTTTTCGTACCTCTTGAGGAAACGGTCGAATTTATCCTGCAGGCGCAGCTCCCGCACCTTCTTGCGGTAGATGACCGAGTCTTTCTTGAGTATGTCCTCGATCTGCTTCTGCCAGAGGGGTTGTCCTGATAAAGGGGCCTTCTCCCCCTCCTCCGGAGGGAAGTAAATATAGCGGGGGAACCTGTATCGCGTAAGCAGCACGTCCCAGGACAGCTTGATCCTGTTCTCCTTCTCCATGTTGATAAGCGCAGGTAAAATCTTCTTATAGATGAGCGTGTCCTTGTCGTTGCCGGATACGTCGTGGGCGAAATGGGCGATTAGTTCCGTGAGGCGCACCTTGTCCGCGTTAAGCTTGGAGATGTATCTAAGAATCTTGTCTTCCATGGCGGTCACCTCCTTTTCAAACGTTCCGTGCAGAGGTCCTGCCTTAATTTTAGCAAATCTTGGACACAAATCGTCAAAAAGCTTTACAATACAGCTTTGTTGACATTCGGAGGAAAACCATTGCAGCAGTTCAAGATTTTAAAGCAGGACAAGCCCAACGGGGACGGCTCTATCATGAAGTACCGCACACGCCGCGGCACCGATATTTACTGTATAGGCGTGCCGCTCTATTACGATTCCGGCGGCGACTGGGACCTCGGCCCGAGCTGGTGCTATGTGGTAACAGGAGATAAGCTCACCCTCATCGATACCGGTCAGTTCGACAAGTTTGACGTACTTATCTCCATGCTGGGACAGGCCGGATTCGATATCAAGGATATCCAGCGCGTAATTGTGACCCACGGGCACGAGGACCACGACGGCAATTTGCCCGAGGTCCTGGCGGCCAGCGGCGCAGAGCTGTGGGCGCACTACGCCTTCGATAACATGGCCG
>Ga0247842_10001783_pt1 | contig 34193 bp, 30 predicted proteins | sample LaCruzMarch2015__3_FD_192411 | JGI IMG/M metagenome (GOLD analysis project Ga0247842, IMG submission 192411) | Freshwater microbial communities from meromictic Lake La Cruz, Castile-La Mancha, Spain - LaCruzMarch2015_19m | ecosystem: Environmental > Aquatic > Freshwater > Lake | place: Spain...
CAACAACAAATGTTTCTACATCAACCGTAACCTCTTCCAATATTGCAAATGGGACTCAGCACCTTATCTCACCGACTAACTTAACATCAACAACAAGCACCGTACTTAATAGCTCGTACGGGGTAACGAAGAACTTAGCCGTATTAACGATGCTGGATGGAATAAATTACTTACTTAACCCGGCGGCACAGTCTGTAACAAAGCTTTCTCAAGAAGAGTTGCGGGAGTGGAAACATCCGACAAAGTTAGTCGAAGAAAACAAGGACAAGGAACTTGTAACGCTACAGATAACCCAGGACAATGGAAATGTTTTAACTTACACAACTTGGCTGGCGAAGGGAGAAAAAGGAGCTGAAGAACTTGCAAAGTTAATCCAAATGTTAAAAACACTTGGTGGAATAAAGGTTAACTCTTCCAACTACGATCAGGAAGGAAGGTTAATAAACAAACAGGATAACGCGTACAGTTTTAAAAATAGTGTACAAGCAAAGGAAGCGTTACCAAAAACCAGTGACATTGAGGAGCTGCTAATAGATTTCCTTAAATCGGTTCCAGAAGATGACGAGTTATTTAACCTGGATAAAGAACAAGAAAAGGAGATGCGTGCATACCTAAGAAATTTTATTAATGGAAATATGTTATATTTGAACTGGTCTGAGAAATTTATATTGGACAAAAACCTTGAAAAAATCTTCGCAGATATTCAAGTCCCAGATATTATAAAAAAAGCTTGTCATATTTTGGATCTTACAAAGACAGAGTACACAATATATGACAATTATATTGTGATAAACCCTACCGGTGAGGCTCCGTTAAACCAATTAGCAACTTTTTTTGAAGAAGAATATAAAGGTCAACTTATTTATAATCCTAAAAAGCTGACAACTAATTACCTAACCTCTAAGGAAACGTCTATTACTAGCTTCTACGAGGACAACAATTTTTACATAAGTAACAACATTTTGACCACCGGCGCCAACGGAATTTCACTTGCCGATAAATACTATCATCAAAAGATACTAAAAAACACGCCAGAAGTTGAGACTACAAAAGTAGCAGTAAAAGGCAAAACTTATTATCGAGATAATGTTAAATTCAACCGATGGGCAAAGCTAGCAGATGCTCACAAGATCCCTCACAAATTCGACGCGAATAACAACAAAATAAAACCTTTATTAAAAAAGAAAAAAACGCCTACAGGCCATATAATTTTAACCACAATAACGACCGGAGCAAATAGTACAAATGATTCTAACAAGGAAAATCTCAAAACTTTAATTGTCGATGGGATTACTTATTATCCAGACCCAAAATACAAAATGGTATGGAGAAAACAAAATGACACAAAAAACACTCTTTACGTATACGATCAAATCTATAAAAAAATACGTCAGATATCTGTAACACAACAGACTTTTCCTGTAGGCACTATCGTTAAACTTGGGAAAAATGTAATAGCACCACCGCCACCAGGAGAGTACATTTACGCAATTGCAAAGTTTGCAGACGGGTCTATCGCCTTTGACATATGGGTACCATATTCCACACACTTACGCCTAATAGAGAATTTATCTAAATATCTTTATAATAAAACTTGGACTTATCCTGTCGAAATTTTAGCAGCAGGAGAAGTAGAGTTTGATTCAAATGGGCAGGTTATAAGAATTAACGAGACTGCGGGTTTGTTAAGCTTACGTCCAGATATTGCAAGTAAATTGCTTCTTTCCGGAATCAGTATCGGCAACATTAAGGCACTTATTAAAGTAGATCCTCTTTTTGCAAAGTTTTTCTCATTTTTAAAAAAGAAACATTATATTAAGTATGACAAAAACAATGAACATTTAAGCATAAAATTATCAGAACAGCGAGATAAACACCATGATATACAGGGTAAAATGAATAACCTTTTTTCGGTAGTACAAGTTGTTAATGCTTCTTATGAAGATTATTTAAACAATAAGGATAACTATCAGCAAAAAGTTGCATGGGCTGTTAAAAATTTTCTTGGCAGCATAGAAGATATTATAGAAGAATATCCTTTGTTTGGCGACTTTATGAATGACCCAAGAATAGCGAATTTAAGAGACGAAAAAAATCTCTCCAAACAAAAGTTCCTTGAACTTTGGGACGATTTAGTTTCTTGTTGGAGTCATTATTCTTGTATAAATGGTGAAGTTTATTCTCGAGATAATATCAACGTTAACCAATGGACAAAGAAAGGAGATATTTACAAGACACTTTACAGGTTCGATGCTGAAAAACACATAATGAACCCGACGATGGCTAACGAAGCTGCCACAGCCCCAGTCACCACTATATATTCAAAGATGTCAGATGAAGAACTTTATGTAGAATTACAAAAATTCATGGACTCTGAAAATAACACAGAGACGGGAGAGGGGTACCTTCCTGGACTTGGTTCTAGTTCCAATTTTACCGATGCACATAAATTGGTTGCAGATCAAGCAAGTATGAAAGCTGTACTTATAACGACTGCATATGCAAATTCGATGTTAGTTTCTTTAAGAGGCAAACATCCTGACAAAACATTCACCCTAGATAACAATTGCTTGGTGGCATCACTTATCTTAAGTGAGTTTTATAAAAGAAAATATCCTGATAATCCATACTATGCAGAAGGGATTGTCCCTTTTCTAGAAAAAATTACTAAAACACCAGAATACAAGCTTCTTGCCAGCAACGTGAAACAGCTTGACCCGTTCGTAGACACACCGACAACAGAACAAGAGTACCAACAAATGGTAAGCACACTTGAAAAACAGAATGCCGGATATTTTCATCTGCAAACAATGAGGGAAAGATTTTTAATAAAAAATTGGAATAATGAAGTGTTAAGAAAAATAGTCATCAATGATTACCTACTTGCAATAAGCAACAACTTTGAAGAAAGCGTTGATTTTGTAAAACCCCTTTTTACTACTGCCTACGATTCTGTTGAAGATCTTTTTACTAAAATCAATAAATACCCTAAAGACAGCCTACTAGATGTTCCTAATACAGCTTTTCCTCTTGTGATAACTGATATCAATGCAAAAATTTTTGATGACAGAGCAGAACTCACAGGCTCTATAAATGGTGGCAGAGCAATAACGATTTCCTCTATAACTTATAAAGTTAACGAAGGGAGAACGTCTTTATACTTTGAGGACATGAAAACAATACCTGTTTTCAGAGAGAAAGGTTACGCGGAGCAAATTTTTTCTGAACTTTTAAAAGAATATCCTAATGTAAATAAAATATCTGGAGAGCTTTCAAATACAACATTATCTCTTTTTAAAGAAGGCCTATTAAACAGTCTGGGTTATAACAACATGGAACAAGGCCTTGAGGCATTAAAAATTCTTACTAAAGGTCGAACAATAACATTTTTTAATCTGAAGGATGAAGAACATGAGGTATATTTTGTTCAATCAATAGAAAACAGCGACTTTTCCAACGCAATAACAGCAGGTATAAAAGCAACTTTGGCAGACAAAATATTTTCTAAATTTGGTTTTGAATTTACAGAAGCATCAATAGACATAAACAACCCAGACCACTTGGTTAGAAAAGCCAGATGGGAACGTCCTACTCACACACCGACTTCTACGAGAAGGTTTTATCGATAGCAGCAGCACTTGCTGCTTTCGCTACTCTTTCATGCAACATTTTCTCGTCTATTCTAGGAACTATGTAGTCAGGAGATAGACCTTTTTCTTTTGCTATATTTGCTATTTCCTTAGCAACAGCCCACGCCATACCCCAACTTATTCCCTTTGCTCTTACGTCGAGAGCACCCCTGAACATCCCTGGGAAAACAAGAGCATTATTTACCTGATTTGGATAATCACTCCTGCCAGTAGCGACCACTACCGCACCAGCCTCTTTTGCAAGCCTTGGATCTATTTCCGGTGTAGGATTTGCGCACGCAAAAACTATCGGACCCTTATTCATAGACTTTATCCATTCAGGTTTTACTACGCCGGGACCAGGCTTAGATAAAGCAATAACTACGTCGGCATTCTTAAAACCGTTCGCTATTTCCATTTTATTACCGTTTGGATTTGTCTCATCACATATCTTTTTTAGAACAGAAATTTTGGTAAGGTCATTTCTGTGAGAGCCTAAAAGTCCATCCTTATCAAATACCTTAAATTGCTCTGCCTCAACACCAGCATATCTTAATAATCGATACACCGATGAATTTGCAGCACCCGCTCCCATAAGAACAATGTTCGCATTAGATAACTTTCTGTTGGTAACTTCCATAGCATTCAATAAAGCTGACACAATTATAGTTGCTGTACCCTGTTGGTCATCATGCCACACAGGAATATCTAATTCCGCTATGAGTCTCTCCAAAATATCAAAACATCTAGGTATAGAAATATCTTCCAAGTTGATACCACCAAAACCATGCTGGATAGATTTTATTACTTTAACGGTATCATCAACACTCATTTGAGATATAGCAATTGGCACAGCATCTATTTTTCCGAACTTCGAAAAAATCATCGCCTTTCCTTCTAACAAAGGCATAGATGCTTTTGGACCAATATCTCCTAACCCAAGAACTCTACTTCCGTCGCTAATAACAGCAACGCTATTCCACTTCCATGTAAGGTCATAAGCTCTTTCAGGATTTTTTTCTATCTCCAGACAAGGTTCCGCAACCCCTGGAGTATACAGCAAAGGTAGGTTCTCAAAGTCCATTGAGATTTTTCCCTTAATGGACATTTTACCTTTCATCTCTTCATGAAGTTTCATAGCCTTTTCTTTTATATTATCCATGTGTTAAGGTAATAACATGCTCGAGTATTCAAGTCTATATACAAAGCCTCTAAAACGTTGACTTTTAAAAACAGTATTGCTATAATAGAAGAAAAGAGGCTGACCAGATGTTTCTTCTTATAGTAGCAACAATAATTAACTGCGCAAATTCACAAGTTGCGGCGCCTATACAAAAACCAAGTTCTGAACAATCAAACCAAAACAATCAAAATTCTACAGAAAAAAAAATAGGGAAAACTCTTCAAGAAGAGTACACAGACAGCGAGGGTAACATCAAAACAAGGTCCTACAGATACGGATTTCAATATAAAGATTCCTTTAAACCAGCAAAACCTTCCGGAAGCACATTAAAAGAATCATATACAAATCAAAGCGGGGATCAGAATTCAAGAAGCTACAGATATGGATGGCAATATAAATCAGATGATACAGCAGAAGAAAAGCCTATAAAACTTAAAGCACCAAAATGGAACACCGCCCCTGCAGAAAACGCCGGAGAAAATGCAGGATCTGCGGTATCTTCCGAGAGTACCCCTACCTCTTCATCAGCTTCTGCCCCAACAACGTCACTCGCTCCTTCTGGTGATGATATAAAGAAAAAAGATGCCGACATCCTTAACAGAATGAAAGACCTTATAAAAGAAAGACAACAGCTAAAGACTGGAAAGTAACATCCTTTCGTCTTGTAAAAAGTAAAAGTCTTTTGTAAAACCTAGATAATGATAATAAAAAATGCCGCACTACTTAAGATAATAATCTTATTTTGCACAATAAGCGGTTTGGCTTATGCGGACATTACTCATTATAAAAATATCCTCGTCGGTGACAAAGCTGCAAATATGGGCGGAGCTTTTGCTGCTGTATCAAATGATACATCTGGTACATATTACAATCCTGCGGGTATCGCTTTCGTCGATGGTGGAGGCCTTTCTGCAACAGCAAACGTATATCACATTCAATTCTCTACTTATGAAAAAGCTATAAGAAATAACGATTGGAAAAGAGAGAGCGACGATCTTGTCCCTAATTTTTTTGGGATAATAAAAACATGGGGGAGACATTCTCTTGGAGCATCCATTGCGATACCTGACTTTTCTACACAAGATCAAAACCAGATATTAAACAACCTCCCTGCAATGGGTGGCGGAGACGCAATAAAAAAATATGCATTCAATCTTCATACCTCGGACAGTTCGTACTTAATAGGTCCAAGCTACGCGTATCAAATAACCGATAAGATGGCGATTGGTCTTACATTAAGTTTTTACTTCAGAAAAAATCACACGCTTAATTACCAGACCGTCTGGTATACAGACACGGATTACGAATTTGAAAATAATGTAATAGAACTCACTGAATATGGATTGGAACCAAAGCTTGGATTCTTAATTAAACTAACAGATAAACTGAATACAGGACTTGTATTAAGTCACACCTATATAACAAACTCGAGATATACAAATCAGGCGACAAACAAAGCCCGTACCTCAAGTAGCGCCGTGCTTAATAACACAGAACTAAGAAATAAAAGAGGGACCGCTATACATATAGGACTGGGGACTGCATACCAACTAACAGAACCGTTATTATTAACAATGGATTTTGATATTTTCACAGCACCGCATGCAGATATATTTTATCCAAGTGGCTACAGAAATGTATTTAACGTTGCTATAGGAAGTGAATATAAAATAAATAAAAGAAATGCTGTTCGGCTTGGATTATTTACAAACTTCTCAAATATGCCTAACCCAACAAACAATACATTATTAGTCTCACAGGTTAATATGTACGGTGTATCTACCGGATATTCATTAACGTATCTATCAACCACGTTCACTTTGGGAGTTGTTTATTCTGCAGGAAGCGGCTATTCACAGGTATACTCGGGAGTACAGGAAGTTGTAAAAACATTTAATAAAACTCTCACTGGGCTACTTTCTACCAGCTACAATTTTAACTAATACCAATATGTATTCAAAGGTGTACTAATAGAACAATAATAGGGTCATGACTTAAGACTTCTTTTTTTGGTTATGGTCTTTGTTCGCTACAATTCATAAGGTCCGCCGTTTTATATTGGCCAGCCCTAGCCCGGGCTAGCAATCAGCCAACAAATGCTTAAAGCGTCGTCGGACCTAAGAATTGTTACGCTCACTTCGACAATAACCAAAAAAAGAAGTCTTAAGTCATGACCCTATTGTTACTTCATTAATATATCTTTAAATACATGTTGGTATGAGTTTTATTTTTCTTTTTTCAGGATCTGATTGCTCTCTATAAAATATAGCGACGTTACCTATTAATCCAACCATTTCACTTTTAGTAGCATTTTCTATATTCACACAAAAAGCTTCTTTTTCCTCTTTGAACTTATTGAATTTTACTTTTATAAGTTCACGATCGTCTAAAGCCTTGTCTATGCTTTTTATCACAGCAGTAGAAATACCTTCATAACCTATCAGGATACTAGGCCTTAGGTTGTGAGCTATCCCTCTTAAATATTTGCGCTGTGTGCCTGTTAGTTTATTCAAAAATTACCTTCTTCTTTACTTAACAAATTGCTTCAGTATCAGTTTACAGTCAGCACTACATTCCTCACTGTTTTTATCAATCTTATCTTTTAGTAATTTTGGACATTCAATCTTAGATCTGTCGTGAGTCTCTATAAGTTCGGCAACGATATTATAAGAATCAATGTACTCGTCGTTAGCTTTATCCAGCTTCTGAAGAACAGGATCTGCATTTATAGCATCCTTATATTCCTTAGTAGCGTTACTAATCCTGGTCGAAAGATCTTCATCATTGCTGAGAGAGAATTTGTCATAATCATAGTAAATATTTCCGCGCTCATATGCAGAGAACCGCTCACTCATTAAAAAGGTAAACCTTGTATATTTTTCCGGATTACTCTTCTTTATCTGTTCAAAGAACGTGGTCTTTTCTACATGACGAGCAAGAGCATCAACCAAAACAGTACATTTGGAAAGATTTGAATATGTTATATAAAACGTCATAGCTCCAACTAAATCGGCCTTTCCACTATTAACGACTTTTTTTAGAAGCTCATCTGTATTGCATTTATCAAGACTCTGTTTCTTTACTCTAACAATATCGTTTAAAACTGCTGAAACGTCATTATAACCACCAATATTATTACTATTGTTACAAGCGTTATTGACCTTATCCATTAAAACATCACAATACTCGGGAGCTTTTGCAAATACAGTGGCACTCAAAAAGAATAATAATAGTAGAGATCTCATAAACACCTCCTTTGTAAAACTTACCTTTATTTAGCATAAATATCGCTAAAATACAATATTAAAATCCTTGACTAGCCTCCAAAAAACTATATAAATGCAAATGATAATCATTCTCATTTAGAGGGATTTGTGAAAAATACAGGCCTCAAAATAACAAAGCAGCGTTCAGTTATCTTAGATGAACTAAGAAAACTTACGGTACACCCTACCGCCGAGGAACTGTACGATATAGTAAAGCATAAGCACAAAGGACTTGGCATGTGCACTGTTTACAGAAACCTTGAGCACTTCTATAAAGAAGGTATAATAGGAAAAATTAAAGGCAACCCTACCCGTTATGATGGCAATATAACTCCTCACAATCACATAAAATGTATTCAATGCGGAAAAATAAAGGATGTTTTTGTAGAGGTACCTATAAACGAACTTGAGATAAATAAATTAGGATACAAGCTGCATAGCTACAAAATAGAGATAAACGGTTTATGCATGGACTGTAATAGTAAAAAGGCAAAAATAAAAGGGAGGAATAAAAATGTCTAAATTGAAAGGAACAAAAACAGAAAAGAATTTGCTAACAGCTTTTGCAGGTGAATCACAGGCGAGGAACAGATATACATATGCAGCATCAAAAGCAAAGAACGAAGGTTATGTACAAATATCCACGATCTTCGAAGAAACAGCTAATCAGGAAAAAGAACATGCAAAAAGACTTTTTAAATTTTTAGATGGTGGAGAAGTAGAAATTAGTGCAGCATTTCCTGCTGGTATAATTGGGACAACATTAGAGAACCTTATACATGCTGCAGAGGGAGAGCATTATGAGAATACGACCATGTACCCTGATTTTGCAAAAACAGCTCGAGCAGAAGGATTTAACGATATAGCAAAAGTATTCGAGAACATCGCAATAGCAGAAAGATGGCACGAAGAAAGATACAGAAAACTTGCAAGCAACGTAAAAGAAGAAAGAGTTTTTGCTAAAGAAGTAGAAGTTGAATGGACTTGTAAAAACTGCGGATACACACACAAAGGCAAGAATGCTCCAGCGGCGTGTCCGGCATGTGCTCACCCTCAGGCTTATTTTGAAGTAGCATCAAGGAATTGGTAAATATAAATAAAGGAGGTATATCATGACCCAATTATTAGAAGTTTACAAATGTGAAGTTTGCGGCAACATAGTTGAAGTTGTTCACGCCAGCGGCGGAACACTTGTTTGTTGTAATCAGCCAATGAAGAACATGATCGCAGGAACCGTTGATGCATCAAAAGAAAAACACATCCCCGTCGTAGAAAAAAAACATGGTGAATACAACGTTATAATCGGTAGCATTGCTCACCCTATGGAAGAAAAACACTACATCGAGTGGATCCAGATAAATTCCGGCAACAAGAGTTACATGGAATTCTTAAAACCAGGACAGGAACCAAAAGCATTGTTCGACTTAAAAGCAGGTAATATAACAGCAAGGGAATATTGTAATTTACATGGCCTATGGGCAAAGGAGGAATAAGAAATGTTAAATCCAAAAATCGAAAAAGCAATAAATGATCAAATCAATGCAGAGGCATATTCTGCGTATCTGTATCTTTCAATGTCGGCGTACTTTGAAAGAATGAACCTTCCAGGATTTGCAAAATGGACTTACGTTCAGTATTTGGAGGAAACAACTCACTCATTAAAATTCTTTAAGTATGTTAATGAAAGAAGCGGTTCCGTAAAAATAATGGCAATAAAAGAGCCTCCAATGGAATGGAAATCACCTATGCATGTTTTTGAGGAAATACTAAAACACGAGCAATATGTGACATCCCTAATAAACAATCTTGTCGACTTAAGTTTGCAGGAAAAAGACCACGCATCAAACAACCTATTGCAGTGGTATGTTGCAGAACAGGTAGAAGAAGAAGCAAATGCAAGTTTAATACTTGGACACTTAAAAAGAACAGGTGATTCAAAGGATGGTCTTTTTATGCTCGATAAAGAATTGAGTGTAAGAATTTTTAACGATGCAACAGGAACAATAAACCCAATGGCAGCAGGAGCATAAAAAATGTCAGAAGCAACAGGTTCAAGAAAGGCTCTTTGGGATTTGAGCTATGGTCTTTATATTGTAACAGCTACCGACGGTGAAAAGCACAATGGACAAATAGTTAATTCTGCTTTTCAGGTAACTAATACTCCGCCGCAAATTGCTGTTTGCATAAACAAAGAGAACCTTACACACGAGTACATACAAAAAACAGGTAAGTTCGGAATGTCCGTTTTGGAGAAAGAGACACCTCTTTTATTCATGGGACCCTGGGGTTTTAAATCAGGCCGTGTTATAGATAAATTTCAGGGAGTAAATTACAAGATAGGAGTTACCGGGGTAAAACTGGTCACAGACCATTCACTCTCCATAATGGAAGCAAAAATTACTTCAACCCAGGATGTTGGAACACATACAATATTCGTTGGTGAAGTCATTAACTCAGAAGTGCTTAAAGACGGAGAACTCTTGACTTACGAATTTTACCAAAAAGATAAAAAAGGAAAGGCGCCAAAAACGGCTCCAACATTTAAATAGGAGGTTCTAAAGTGAAAAAATACGTTTGTGATGTATGCGGATACGAATATGACCCGGCAGTAGGTGACCCTGCTAATGGCGTACCGGCTGGAACAGCGTGGGAAAATGTACCGGCAGATTGGGTATGCCCTCTTTGCGGAGTAGGAAAAGATCAATTTTCACCAGTTGATTAATATATATTATGCTAGAGGAATACAAAGTTGCAGTCAAGATGGAGACCAAGGAAGTCATGAAGCCAGCGACGCAGGCGTATATGAACATACGTCGAGGAGCTGGCGAATGATTGACGAAGGTATCCGCTTGAATGCAACTTTATAATTAAAATGCAGCACATATCTAAAAAGAAACTCGAAACAGTTTACTATAAATATAACAAGCGGGAACTGGTTGACCCTGACCCGCTTGTTTTTTTGTATAATTACCCCAACGTAAGAGATAGAGAGATAGTCGGTCTGATTGCAGCAACACTTGCATACGGAAGGGTTGCTCAAATATTAAAAAGTATTACAAAAATCCTGAACATAATGGGTAAATCCCCAAGCACATATATCGATAACACTGATGAGAACAAAATAAAAAAAGACGTAAAAGGCTTTAAACACAGGTTCACTACAGACGTTGAAATAGCTGCAATGATAATTTCAATAAAGAAGGCTTTAAACAAATATGGTTCTTTAGAAAAATTATTTCTGCACTCCTACAAAAAGGAACACGAGAATATAATCCCTGCCCTTTCATATTTTGTAACTGAATTAAAAAAACTAGGTGGCATAAAAAAGAGTAGTCTGCTTTCTGACCCAACAATGGAAAGCGCATGCAAAAGACTTAACCTGTATCTTAGATGGATGATCCGAGCCGATATTGTTGACCCGGGAGGTTGGGGAAAGGTCCCTGCCTCAAAACTTATAATTCCTTTGGACACACATATGTTCAACTTTGGAAAGTGCTATGGTTTTACAGAAAGGAAAAATGCGGGGTTAAAGACCGCACTGGAAATAACTGCCGGCTTTAAAAAACTAGCCCCAGAAGACCCAACCAAATACGACTTTGCCATTACCCGCTTTGGAATACGCAACGATATGTGCTGGCAAGACCTTGAAAACATTAAGTAATTCAATCATGAAGCGGTGCGACATATAAGTAACTTAATTTATCAACATTTCATGGTTTATTGATACTCTAAACTGGACAGCTTTAGTATCAGGAGGTGACCCCGTGGAAACCGCTACAGACAACAGGCTAGAGACATTAAAGACCGAGAAACTTAAAACCAAGAATATAAACAAAAAGACCGCTGACAAGTTCCACAAAGAAGGCAAATTAACAGCCCGCGAAAGGCTGGATGCTCTTTTGGACAAAGGGACTTTTACAGAGATCAATGCATGGACAGAAACCAGGTTCACCGACTTTGGCCTTAACGAAAAAAAGGCTTACGGTGATGGTATCGTTACCGGTTATGGAATGATACAGGGCCGTCTTGTTTATATTTATGCCCAGGATTTTTCCGTAATGGGAGGAAGCCTTGGTGAAATGCACGCCCTAAAGATAAACAGACTTCAGGACCTTGCTATACAGAACGGCGCACCCTTTATAGGGCTGAACGACTCTGGCGGAGCAAGAATACAGGAAGGCGTTTCATCTCTTGCAGGGTATGCATCTATTTTTTACAGGAACACAATGGCAAGTGGAGTTATTCCACAAATATCTGTCATCTTAGGGCCATGCGCAGGTGGCGCAGTTTACTCTCCTGCAATAACTGACTTTACGATCATGACCCAGAACGCACAAATGTTCGTTACTGGTCCTAATGTTGTAAAAGAAGTTACTAATGAAGATCTTACTTTTGACGAGCTCGGTGGTGCAGAAGTTCACTCAACAAAGAGTGGCGTTGCTCACTTAGTAGCAAAAGATGAATATGACTGTTTCGAAAAAATAAGAGAATTACTTTCTTACATTCCTCAGAACAATATAGAAGAACCAATAGCAGTCGAGAACACCGACGATGTAAAGAGAGAGTGCAAAGAGCTTGATACAATAGTGCCGTCAAACAGCAACCAGCCTTACAGCATGGAAACAGTAATAAAGACTATTTTAGACAACAGTACTTTCTTTGAGATACAACAGGGTTTTGCAAGGAACGTTATCATTGGATTTGGAAGACTGGGCGGGCACAGCGTAGGAATAGTTGCAAATAACCCGGAAATGCTTGCTGGAGTTCTGGATATAAACGCTTCCGGAAAAGCAGCTCGTTTTATAAGATTCTGTGATGCATTTAATATTCCGATCATAACTCTAGTAGACGTTCCAGGATTCTTACCTGGTAGAGAACAGGAAACTAATGGCATAATTCGTCACGGAGCAAAACTACTTTTTGCATACAGCGAAGCTACTGTTCCGAAACTGGCAGTAATAACAAGAAAGGCATACGGCGGTGCATACTGCGTTATGAGCAGCAAACAAATAGGCTGCGACCTTAACCTTGCATGGCCTACTGCAGAGATAGCGGTAATGGGAGCAAAGGGCGCATGCAATATTGTATTCAAGAATGAGATCGCGAAAGCAGTAAATAAAGAAGAAGCAATAAATGCGCTTGTTAACGATTACAATGAAAAATTCCTGAACCCGTATGTAGCAGCAAAACTTGCTTACATCGACGACATAATAGAACCTAATGAAACACGTTTTATGCTCTATAAAGGGCTAATGGCTAACTTTGGAAAGAGACAGACAAGACCTGCAAGAAAGCACGGTAACATTCCTCTATAGGAATAACTGGGAGGCCAAGTAAGTGTTTAAAAAGATATTGATCGCCAATAGAGGCGAAATAGCGTTAAGAATAATCAGGACCTGTAAGGAACTTGGGATTAAAACAGTAATACCCTACTCCAATCCTGACAGATTATCTATACCTGTATCCTGCGCAGAAGAATCTTATCCATTAGACGGTGATGAAGCAAAGGACACATATTTAAATATCGATAAAATAATCAAGATAGCAAAAGATTCGGGCGCAGAGGCAATACATCCAGGATATGGATTCCTTTCTGAAAATTATCTTTTAGCAAAAGCATGCAAAGATAACGGGATAGTCTTTATAGGACCAAAACCGGAAATCATCGCTAAAATGGGCGACAAAATAAGTGCAAAAAAAATAGCTAAGGAAGCAGGCATCCCTGTTGTAAGAGGAATTAATAGACCAATTAGGTCTTTAAGCAGGGCAAAATGGATCGCATCCATAATCGGATATCCAGTGATCATAAAAGCGGTTAACGGCGGTGGCGGAAAAGGAATGAGGGTCGTTACAGAAGAAAAATCACTTCAAATGGCTTTAAAGTCCGCATCACGTGAAGCAGCAACATCCTTTAACAGTGAAGATGTCTTTATAGAAAAGTTCATAGACAATCCAAGACACGTAGAGGTACAGGTACTGGCAGATAACCATGGTAATCTTATCCACCTTTATGAAAGAGACTGTACTATTCAGCGTCGCCATCAAAAACTATTAGAAGAAGCACCGTGCCCTGTTCTAAGACATAGACAAAGAGAACACCTGGGTGATCTCGCAATAAAAGCATGTAAAGCCATGAAATATAACAACGCCGGTACCGTTGAGTTCTTATTAGACGGTCATGGCAATTTCTATTTCATGGAAATAAACGCAAGGATACAGGTAGAGCATCCGGTAACAGAAGCAATAACAGGAGTGGACCTTATAAAAGAACAGATAAAAATAGCTGCCGGTGAAAGACTTTCATACAGACAGCATGACATAAAGATACACGGACATGCGCTGGAATGCAGAATTAATGCAGAAGACAGCGAGGCTGATTTTGTTCCCTCAACCGGAATAATAACAGAGTTAATTCTTCCTGGTGGTAATGGCATAAGAGTTGATACCGCACTTAAACAGGGGCAGGAAATAACATTGTTCTATGACTCAATGTTATCGAAAATAATTGCGCACGGAGAAGATAGAACGGCTGCAATAAACAAAATGTCCGTCGCTCTAACAGAAATGAAAATAACCGGTGTAAAGACCACGATCAGCTTTTTTAGAAGACTATTAATGGACGCAAGCTTCCTAAGTTCCACATATACAACTAAGTTCCTTGAAACATTTAGTTCAGCAGAAAAAACAGAAGGCGTTCACTTTGATGCAGCCGCGATATTCTCTGCCCTATTCTATAAAAAGAATAAAGGTAGCAAGGCTTATACAGAAACGACCAAGACAACATCGACCAAGAACAGCAAGTGGGGATTGGCAGGAAGGTCCGAAGCAATGAGGATCAGGAGAGGTTGGTAATATGGAAAAATATATAGTTAACGTTAATAACAAAAAATACACCGTAGAAGTAGAAGAGACGAACGACATCAATTCAATAAAAAAAGTAATACTCAACGGCAAAGAAGTGAACATAGACGTTAACATGGATACAATGTGTTCCATCGTGGTTGACAATAACACACATAAAGTTAATGGCGTTTACGACTTCGACGGTGAACTTGTAAAATTATTGATAGGCAAAGACTACCACACGATAGAGGTAGGAGAAGACAGGCCAATAAAAATAAAAGAACAAAAACACTCTAAAAAGAAAAAAGAAGGGAACATCAAAGCTCCTATGCCTGGAAAAATTACTTCAATAGAAGTAAAGATCGGCGATACTGTGCTCGAAGGTCAAGACCTAATGGCATTAGAAGCAATGAAAATGGAAAATAAAATTAAAGCCCCAAAAGCCGGCACCATGAGAGAGATAAAAACATCTGTAGGTGCGACCTGTAACTCCGGCGATCTTTTGATGGTAATAGAATAAACGGCAATTCATTCTTCTAACTGTTTTTTCAATTCAGCCTTACTTGGCAAATATAATTTATACTGCTTTGCAAAGATTTGTTTATTATTTTTAGGCAAGGTGAACTCAACTATAGACTTATTAGCCTCTTTACAAAGGATTATCCCAACCGTTCTGTTCTCGTCTGCTGACTTGATCTTTCTATCGTAATAATTAACATACATCTGCATTTGCCCTATATCCTGGTGCTTTAATTTTCCTATCTTAAGGTCTATCAAAACAAAACATTTTAACAGACGATTATAAAAAACAAGGTCCACATAATAATGCTCTTCATTGAACGTAAATCTAACTTGCCGGCCAACGAATAGGAACCCCTTGCCAAGCTCCAGCATAAAATGTTCGATCTTGTTTATTATCGCTGTTTCAAGTTCTTGTTCAGAATAGCTACAGTCTTCCTTTAACCCAAGAAACTCTAAAACATAAGGTTCCTTAATGGCTTCTTGAGGCTTCTGTACTATTAATCCTTTCTCGCTGAGTTCTTGAATTTGTTTTTTATTTCTACTTAACGCTAATCTCTCGTAAAGAGATGAATTAAACTGTCTTTCTAATTCTCTAACTGACCATCCCTGATTAGCAGCCTCTATTTCATAGAATCTTCTTTCTGCTTCATCCAACCTGATAAGAAAAACATAATGAGACCAGCTCAGCTTAAAAGGACTTTCTTTAGATTTCCCAGACAGTGTCTGGGAAATTGAAGGGTTTACCAATTGGACAGACACTGTCTGACCAATTGATTTACCCTTGCCCAATTGCCGCGACAGTGTCGCGGCAATTGTAACTCTTTGATTTTTATAGGTTAAATAAAACAAGCGCATCCTTTCCAAATTACTTTTAGAAAAGCCTTTCCCAAAATCTTGGGTTAATTTTGCTGATAGATATTTCAGTAAATATTTTCCATATTCCGCTTTATTTTTACCTCTTTGTTCCTCTTCAACAATTGTTTCCCCTATATTCCAATACGTAGTAACCATTGTCGAGTTTATGGACTTATAAACTTTTTCCCGCGCATCTATAAGGATCGTTTTTATGACTGAATAGAACTGATTATTAATTGTTGGTTTGGGCATGGCCTATGTAATGGCAAATTCTGAACCACCCAAACATCACTCAGCTTAAGGCGTAGAAAGTCAAAACTCTTGCTGGAGCGTCGAAAAGTGAACAGCCAGGAAACTATGCAGCTTCTTCAACATTGTAATCTGGAAATAGTATAACTGCGGGGTGTACTTTTAAAGCTTTCGCAAGAGTGATTGCCCTTTCTCTACCTATTTGTCTAGCATCAGTTTCTAGTGCAGAAATATTAGATTGTGTCATGCCCGTTATATCCGCAAGTTCTTTTTGGCTAAGTCCCTGAAGCTCCCTTAAGGTCTTAAGCATCTGCCCGGGAGTGACTTCAACATTAACCTTTGCTTTAACAAAATCTTTTTTATTAACACCCATACCACCCTCCTAATATTTGTGAGGCGTAATTTCTATGACGTAAATCTCTAAAACTTCCGTTTCCACTTTATAAACGACTCTCCACTGCAAATTTAATCTTGATGACCTAAATCCCTGTAGATTACCTTTGAGTGCTTCATCACAAAAACCTTTTATCAGCCTCAATCCAGATGGGCCTTCAAGCTCAACAATTCTTTTCCAGGCTTCATAACGAACCAAAATATCATGCGGCACATATTTTGATTCTTTCTGAACAGATCTTTTTTCATATATCTGCACATACACTATTGTATATATCCTCTTTTGAGTATAGTCAAATGGAAATTAAACATACCCCCATAGTGGCAAGTTCTATACCGCCTAAACATCAACTCCCTCATAATGTAATAAGTCATTTTTTTACGAGAGTGCCATAACTAATAAAAAAGCCCTGGTCCTTTGCAGGATCAGGGCTTAAATTTTTTATTTTAAATTAATATTTTATTTTATATCAGCGTTAATAAGTTCAAGCATGTTTGAAAGCTGATCCGTCATAAAGCAAGTAATACCTTCTCCAGCTTTTCCGTTGTTTGATGCAATAACCGCTTTACCAGACATAGTTGACAGCGAGAACCATAGACCAGCAGCTCTTTCATATGAATCAGACGTAATGTTCTTGTTTATATGTACTTCAACCATTTTGTTCTCTTTTCCATAAGATTTAGCCATAAGTGTATAGGAATTATTGCCACAGAAGAACTCTTCGCTAATAATTGCATCCAAAGGAACTTTTACGTCCTTGGTATTTGTGTGGGTTGCATTCTGGCATGAAGCCATGCATGTTATGCCAGTCTCTTTTGTTGTCGTTTGAGCAAATGCTAATGTTGAAGATAAAAATAAGATAGAAATAATTATTCTTTTCATAGGTCCTCCGTTTTTAACTAACGAATATATACTAAATTCACGCCCATTAAGCAAGTAAAAACTACACAATTAATTATAACTTATTAATATTGTTTAGAAATTTTTAGTATTACTCAAGGTTTTTGAGGCACTATAACCCATTTATTTTTTAACATTTAGTGGACTCTTTTCCCTCAGATTTTTTCTTTATACGAGGAAAATTTATCCGAACGACTGAGGCGTACTATAAACGTACGTCGAAGAAGAGAGGATAAACTTGACGATGTATAGATGTATAAAGGAAAAAGATGAGAGGAAATAAAAAAACTCTTGGAGCATTGTGCTACTCTCTCACGGTTAAGACCGCAACACCATGCCGTTTTTATGACATTATCGGCAATATAATGCCGATTTTGTTGACATGGACGAAAAAACCTGTTAGATTGGGCACATGGAATATAAAAGACTATTGAATTTGAATGAACTACTCAAGCAAAAAAGTTATTTCTTGCTTGGTCCAAGGGCTACAGGAAAATCATGGCTTATAAGTCATCAGTTAAAAAACATTCCCGTTTTTGATTTACTAGACAGCGATGTTTATTCAAGACTACTTAGACGCCCCAAACAACTAAGTGAAGAAATAGGAGACAGTAAAATAGTTGTTATAGACGAAGTACAAAAACTTCCTCTGTTATTAGATGAAGTACACCGTCTAATAGAAAAACAAAATAAGATATTCCTGCTAACCGGAAGTAGTGCCAGAAAACTAAAAAGAGGAGGAGGAAATTTACTTGCAGGACGCGCAAGAAGCGCCAGTCTGTTTCCACTAACATCACTGGAAATAGCTGATTTTAATCTTGGTAAATATATAAACACCGGAGGACTCCCTTTAATATACAACTCTAATGATCCCTGGCAGGATCTAAAGGAATACACAAACCTATATCTTAAAGAAGAAATACAGGCAGAAGCTATTGTAAGGAAGATTGATAACTTCGCAAGGTTCTTAGACGTGATAGGGCTTTCATCAGGCAAGGAACTCAACATCGCTTCTGTTGCGAATGATTCCGGTGTACCACCAAGAACAGTAAGCAGTTTTGTCGAAATATTAAAAGATACCCTAATTGCTTTTGAGCTCGTTCCTTTTGAAAAAACAAAAAAAAGAAAAGCATCTACAAAGAGTAAACTCTATCTTTTTGACGTTGGAGTGGCAAATTACCTATCAGGACGAAAAGACTTACTCCCGCGATCAGAGGCTTTTGGGGACTCCTTTGAACATTTTGTCATTCAAGAAATCAGAAGTATTTTAAATTATAAAAATGTCGATGAGCAATTGTATTATTGGAGATCCAAAGAAGCTGAAGTCGACCTGATAATCGGTAATAAAATGGCAATAGAAATAAAATCAACAGAGCAGGTTCAAGATAAACATCTAAAAGGACTAAAGACACTGAGGGAAGAAGGAATAATAAAAGAATACCACATAATATCCAGAGACCCTGTTAAACGAAAAATAGATGGTATCAGCGTATGGGCTTATGATGACTTTATAAAGCATCTATGGACGAAATAAAGAATCACTATAATACAAAAAGCAGTGAACTCTTTTCCCTCATATTTTTTCTTTATACGAGGAGGCGAGCAAAAATCGACGCAGGCATAGATAGACCTATGTCGAGGAGATTTTTGCGAGCTGACGATGTATAAAGGAAAAAGATGAGGGGAAATAAAAAAACTCTTGGAGCATTGTGCTACTCTCTCACGGTTAAGACCGCAATACCATGACCGCTGAAGGGCTTGACTGCCGAGTTCGAGATGGAATCGGGTATTTCCCCTTCGCTATAAACACTCCAAGAGTTTTTATTCAAAAAACTAGTAAAAATATAATCCAATATCAAAGTAAAGTGTTGTTAAATATTCTTCTTACATCAAATTCATTTTAAGCATAATCAAGCCTCACGACAAATTAGTACCGGTCAGCTAAATACATCACTGTACTTACACACCCGGCCTATCAACCTCGTGGTCTACAAGGTGTCTTTAGGGGGATTAAATCCCCAGAGATATCTTATCTTGAAGATGGCTTCCCGCTTAGATGCTTTCAGCGGTTATCCATTCCCAACGTGGCTACCCAGCTATGCCCTTGGCAGGACAACTGATTCACCAGAGGTCAGTCCAATAGGGTCCTCTCGTACTACTATCAGATCTTCTCAAATATCTAGCGCCCACAGAAGATAGGGACCGAACTGTCTCACGACGTTCTGAACCCAGCTCGCGTACCACTTTAATTGGCGAACAGCCAAACCCTTGGGACCTGCTACAGCCCCAGGATGTGATGAGCCGACATCGAGGTGCCAAACCTCCTCGTCGATATGGACTCTTGGAGGAGATAAGCCTGTTATCCCCGGAGTACCTTTTATCCGTTGAGCGATGGCCCTTCCATTCAGAACCACCGGATCACTATGACCTACTTTCGTACCTGCTCGACCCGTCGGTCTCGCAGTTAAGCTCCCTTATGCCATTACACTCGTTGGCTGATTTCCGACCAGCCTGAGGGAACCTTCGCGCACCTCCGTTACATTTTGGGAGGTGACCGCCCCAGTCAAACTACCCACCAGACAGTGTTCCTCTTCCAGTTAATGGAAGGAGGTTAGAAATTCAAACACATAAGGGTGGTATTTCATATTTTGACTCCACCAAAGCTAGCGCCCTGGCTTCAACGTCTCCCACCTATGCTACACATACAAATCCGAATTTCACTGTCAAGTTGTAGTAAAGGTTCACGGGGTCTTTCCGTCTTTCTGCGGGTAAACTGTATCTTCACAGCTAATCCAACTTCACCGAGTCCCTGGTTGAGACAGTGCGGAAGTCGTTACGCCATTCGTGCAGGTCGGAACTTACCCGACAAGGAATTTCGCTACCTTAGGACCGTTATAGTTACGGCCGCCGTTTACTGGGGCTTCGGTTCCAAGCTTCGCCTTACGGCTAACCCGTCCCCTTAACCTTCCAGCACCGGGCAGGCGTCAGTCCCTATACATCATCTTACGATTTTGCAGAGACCTGTGTTTTTGATAAACAGTCGCTACCGCCTATTATCTGCGACCATACTCTGCTTCATCCGCGAGGGACTACACATAAATATGGCATGCCTTTTTCCAAAGTTACGGCATCAATTTGCAGAGTTCCTTAACCAGAGTTATCTCGAACGCCTTGGTACTTTAATACCATCCCACCTGAGTCGGTTTACGGTACGGACAATTACTTAACTCGCTACGAGGATTTTCTTGGAAGTATGGAATACAATCGCTTTGTGAGTCTTACGACTCTCGTCATCACCTCTCAGAGTATGTGTGATCGGGATTTACCTCGACCACCTCCTACAGGCTTGAACCAGGACAACCATCGCCCGGCCGACCTATCCTTCTCCGTCCCCCCTTCGCTCAAACGTTAAATAATCGGTACAGGAATATTAACCTGTTTTCCATCGTCTACGCCATTCGGCCTCGACTTAGGATCCGACTAACCCTGGGCGGATTAACCTTCCCCAGGAACCCTTGGGATTCCGGCGAACAAGTTTTTCACTTGTTTTATCGTTACTAATGCCAGCATATTCTCTTCTGTCTCCTCCAGTGATCCTCACGGTTCACCTTCACCGGTTAACAGAATGCTCCTCTACCAATGTATAAATACATTCCCTAGCTTCGGTATCATGCTTTAGCCCCCTTGAATCTTCGGCGCGAAATTACTTGACCAGTGAGCTGTTACGCTTTCTTTAAAGGGTGGCTGCTTCTAAGCCAACCTCCTGGCTGTCTAAGCGACTTCACATCCTTTTCCACTTAGCATGAATTTGGGGACCTTAGCTGAGGGTCTGGGCTGTTTCCCTTTCGACAACGGAACTTATCTCCCGCTGTCTGTCTCCTGGAGTAAATCTTAACGGTATTCGGAGTTTAGTTGGGTTTGGTAGTCGGGTAAGACCCCTAGTCCATCTAGTGCTCTACCTCCGTCAGATAATTATCCAAGGCCATACCTCAATATGTTTCGAGGAGAACCAGCTATTTCTCAGTTTGTTTAGTCTTTCGCTCCTACCCACAATTCATCCCAGAAATTTTCAACTTTCACGGGTTCGGACCTCCACGAAATGTTACTTCCGCTTCATCCTGATCATGGGTAGATCACTAAAGTTTCGGGTCTACATCCTGCGACTAAAACGCCCAATTAAGACTCGCTTTCGCTTCGGCTTCCCTTTTAAGGTTAACCTTGCCACAGAAAGTAACTCGCTGGCCCATTATGCAAAAGGTACGGTGTCACACTTTATAATAGTGCTCCACCTGCTTGTAAGTTGTCAGTTTCAGGTTCTTTTTACTCCCCTAGCGGGGGTTCTTTTCACCTTTCCCTCACGGTACTAGTTCACTATCGGTCATCGATTAGTATTTAGTCTTGTGAGATGGTCCTCACAGATTCCAACAGGGTTTCACGTGTCCCGTTGTACTTGGGGCTACCTTAAAGAGAATAATTGATTTCGCATACAGGATTCTCACCTTCTATGATCGACTTTCCCACGTCGTTCTGCTATCAATTATTTTTGTAACTCTTCGGCAGAAGTGTAATTCCGCCTAAAGGCCCCCGCAACCCCAAAAATAAGAACGATTACACTCTATAACTTATTTTCGGTTTGGACTCTTTCCCGTTCGCTCGCCACTACTAGGGAAATCACTGTCTTGTTTTCTTTTCCTTCAGGTACTTAGATGTTTCAGTTCCCTGAGTTTACTCTTTCGAACCTATGAATTCAGTTCGAAGTTTATAAAGTTTCCTCATTCGGAGATTCCCGGATCAAAGCTTGATTAAGCAGCTCCCCGAGACTTATCGCAGCTGTCCACGTCCTTCTTCGCCTATCGATGCCAAGGCATCCACTAACAACCCTTATTCACTTGATTATGCTCAAAATTAAATTCCGTATTAATTAAAATACGGTGTGAAGATATTCTATACGTCGCGATCAACGACGTAATAGAAACTTAAATTAACAACACTTTACTTGATATTAAATTGTCAAAGAGCAAAAATGAAAAACATCGACGGGAGTTTTTGGTGGGCCTAGATAGATTCGAACTATCGGCCTCGCCCTTATCAGGGGCGTGCTCTAACCAACTGAGCTATAGGCCCCGCTGCCCTGACTCGTCCCCATACGAAGTCTTTCAAAACTAAATAGCAGTAATTCAGATAAAAAGTTGTCGACCTAGAATATTTTTTTCTCGTCGTAGATTTCTCTTTGACGAGAATAAATTTTCCTTAAAAAGGAGGTGATCCAGCCGCAGGTTCTCCTACGGCTACCTTGTTACGACTTCACCCCAATCACCAGTCAAACCGTGGACGTCTGCCCCCTTACGGTTAGCGTAACGTCTTAAGGTGTAACCAGCTTTCGTGGTGTGACGGGCGGTGTGTACAAGGCCCGGGAACGTATTCACCGCGGCGTGCTGATCCGCGATTACTAGCGATTCCAGCTTCATGAAGTCGAATTGCAGACTTCAATCCGAACTGAGATTGGCTTTTTGAGATTAGCTCCACCTTGCGGTCTTGCAACTCTTTGTACCAACCATTGTATTACGTGTGTAGCCCTAGGCATAAGGGCCATGCTGACTTGACGTCATCCCCACCTTCCTCCGGTTTAACACCGGCAGTCTCCTTAGAGTGCCCAACTTAATGGTGGCAACTAAGAACAAGGGTTGCGCTCGTTGCTGGACTTAACCAAACACCTCACGGCACGAGCTGACGACAGCCATGCAGCACCTGTCTCCTGATCCTCCGAAGAGGAACGCCATATTTCTATGGTTAGCCAGGGATGTCAAGCCTAGGTAAGGTTCTTCGCGTTGCTTCGAATTAAACCACATAATCCACCGCTTGTGCGGGCCCCCGTCAATTCCTTTGAGTTTTAGCCTTGCGGCCGTACTCCCCAGGCGGGTTACTTATCGCGTTAGCTTCGATACGGTAGGGGTCAAATCCCACCTCATCTAGTAACCATCGTTTAGGGCGTGGACTACCAGGGTATCTAATCCTGTTTGCTCCCCACGCTTTCGTGCCTCAGCGTCAGTATCAGTCCAGAAGGCCGCCTTCGCCTCTGGTATTCCTCCCGATATCTACGGATTTCACCTCTACACCGGGAATTCCACCTTCCTCTCCTGTACTCTAGAATTACAGTATCAAATGCACTTCTTGGGTTGAGCCCAAGGCTTTCACACCTGACTTATAATTCCGCCTACGCACCCTTTACGCCCAATGATTCCGAGTAACGCTAGCACCCTACGTATTACCGCGGCTGCTGGCACGTAGTTAGCCGGTGCTTCCTCTGATGGTACAGTCAAAACTCATATTTATTAATTATGAATCCCATCTTCCCATCTGACAGTGGTTTACGAGCCGAAACCCTTCATCCCACACGCGACGTCGCTGCATCAGGGTTTCCCCCATTGTGCAAAATTCCCTACTGCTGCCTCCCGTAGGAGTCTGGACCGTGTTTCAGTTCCAGTGTGGCTGATCATCCTCTAAGACCAGCTACCCATCTTTGGCTTGGTAGGCCATTACCCTACCAACTACCTAATGGGACAAAGACTCATCTTACAGTGAGAGCGTGCAAGCAGAGGCCCTCTTTGCTCGAAACGGCCGTAGCCATCTCGACTGTATGCGGTATTAGCACTAGTTTCCCAGTGTTATTCCCCGCTGTAAGGAAGATTATCTATGTATTACTCACCCGTGCGCCACTTTACTCGCTTCCCGAAGGAAACTTTCTCGTTCGACTTGCATGTATTAGGCACGCCGCCAGCGTTCACTCTGAGCCAGGATCAAACCCTCCAATTAAACTGTTATTAAAAGCCCATTGGAATGGGTTTAAATTCCTAGAATTTAAAATTTACATTAAAACAAAAAAATTGACTTTTATTATGTCAAAAGTTTTTCAAACTTTTTATCTTACTGCTATCTGCTATTTAGTTTTCAAAGACCTCTTACATTTCGACTTAATTTTAAGAAAAAGACATTCCTTATCACCAAGTGCGAGGGCTAGTTATAGTCAAAGAGACCTATATTGGCAAGATTTTTTTTAGTGTTTTTTTTAATAGTGTCATTTTAATTTTAACCAGCTGGTTTTATTATGTTTTTCATTTGCCTAAAAATCTTTTGACGCAAAAAAATAACTTAAATTCTATATGTGTAACACTACATATATAATGTTCATATGACACTTAAGAACAAAATCCTTTTAACTATCGGAACGCTTATAACAGTTACTGCGTTAACAATAATTTACGTCGCTAGTCGTGCAATATACAAATCAAATATTGCACATGCATATAGTGTCCTCTCTATAAACAACGAGAACATATATATGGATATAAGAGGAAAAATAAATCTTATAAAGAATTACTCCGTTAGTGCTCTATATAACAAACAGAATAACATGAATGTATTACCACCGACGGAAGATGTAAGATTGAGATTCATAAACAGTATAGTGATAAAAAGCGAGGACGGTAAAGACGTAATAAGTTTCCCCGGCAACATTAAGAATACATGTACAGATCAAAACATCAACGGTGAAACAGCCTCTTTTTACAGGCCGTCATCTGGAAATAATTCGTTATGCCTCGCGTATTTTACATACACAAACGGCAAGCGATATACTTCTTTAGTTAATATCTCTTTTTCCTTTTTTAACAAGAAAGGACTTTCTGCCCCAGTAATTATAACAGCTCCTGGAAACCTGGAAATTTGGTTAACAGAAACACAGGTATCTGCATATGTGCAAAGCAGGTTAAAAACTGTGGTGGATAACCCGGAAATAATGCAAGAACAGGCTAGTTTCATTAAGACCAACAAACATTTTGTATTACTTCAAGACGCACCAAAGACGAACATAAAGATAATTTCTTATAACGAGCTGGGAGTAATAAGCTCTTCTTACCAACAATTCATTATATCGTCGTTAGGAACAATGCTGTTAATACTCCTGGGAGCAATAATCCTATTCTATATAATGGTAAATTCCTTCTTAAGACCAATTAAAAACCTGTGTACAGCATCTAAATGTTTTGCTGATGGAAAATATGATCACAAAATAGAGAGTACTAACTTCAAAGAAATCAATGAACTGATATCTTCATTCAATATAATGATAGAAAAAATAAAAGAAAGAGAAAAGGAACTCTACAGCCTGAATGAGAATCTGGGGAAAGAAGTTGATAAAAAAAGTAACGAACTGGTTCATGCAGCAAAAATGGCGTCCCTTGGAACTCTTTCAAGCGGCATAGCACATGAATTCAATAATATATTGGGCGCAGTAATCGGACATGTAAGCCTTGCCTTAGAGAAGAAAGATCCAAAAGAAATGGAATCTGCACTGGAAATAGCGTTGATGGCATCAGAAAGAGCATGTGGTATCGTTTCCAGACTACAGGACTTTGCAAAAAATAAGGGAGAGAACTTTAGTAAAGTAAACGTTAACGACGCCATTAACAATGTAATAAAATTAATTCAAAAAGATTTCATTAACAATAATATAAAGATAAAAACAATCCTTCAACCCGACATGATAATAAGGGGAGATCAGCCACAAATAGAACAGGTAATACTAAACCTTCTTATAAACTCTAAGCAGGCTATGCCGAAAGGCGGACTTATAGAAATAAACACCAAGATTGATAACGCAAATGTGATCGTATTGGTTAAGGACACAGGAACAGGTATACGTGAAGAACTAAAAGTAAGGATCTTTGAGCCCTTCTTTACAACCAAGGGCGTTGTTGGAATGGGAAAAGAATACGGAGCACAGGATACAGAAGGAACAGGGCTTGGGCTTAGTGTTTCTCACGGTATCATAGAAAACCACAACGGAACAATAAAGCTGCTTGAAAGTTCATCAAAGGGAACGGCATTTGAAATAAAAATCCCCGTCGTTAAATAATATTAATTCACATTAAGCCTAAGTTACTTTTTTAGCCATTGTTGTAGAAAGCGGGCACCATTCTTAGGTTAGCCTCCGCAGAATGGTCGCGAACGGAAACCATGGCTAAAAAAGTAACTTAGGCTTAATGTGAATTGACACTTATAGTGTCGAATAATATCATTTTTTCAAATGCACTTAAAGGAATTAGCCCAAAAACTTATTGAAGCAAAGGAACCAATAATAATCTCCACACACTGCTGTATGGACGGAGATGCTATAGGAAGCGAGATCGCTCTTGCACACGCTTTAAGGACGAAAGGAAAAGATGTTTCTATCCTGAACCAGGACACCCTTCCGGAACAGTTTAATTTCCTTCAACAATATTTTGATTCTTTTGCAATAGAGAACGTAAACAAAAAAGAAAAAATTACAGTTGTGGTCGTTGATTCAAATGATCTTAATAAGCTGGGAGAAACGGTTAAGTATCTTGTGGTGGATGAGTTAAATGTTCAGGAAATTATTTTCATAGATCACCATGAGCCAAAAGAAAAAGTATCTGATGCAAAATATTTTATTTCCGATCAGTCGTCTTCCACAGGCGAGATAATTTATAAACTTATAACAGAGGAATTCGGGTTAAAAATAGACAACCTCCTTGCAGAAGCAATATATACAGCAATAGTCTGTGATACAAGATCCTTTAGATATTCAAGAACGAACGCTTATTCACATCAAATAGCGTCCGATCTTATAAAGCTGGGGATAGAGCCAGAAAAGATACAAACAGAACTATTCGGTTGCAACACCCTCGGACAAATAAATCTTTTAGGCTATGTTTTAAGTAATGTAAAACTCTCCAATAATAAAAAAATCGCTTACGCTTACATACCTGTTGAAAGACTTATCGATAATAAAGTGTTGCCTTCTGATACAAAAGGATTCATCAATAATCTTTTAACAATAAAAGACGTAGAGGTTGCTGTTCTGTTCCGTCAGGATACAAAGAACTGTATCAAAGTAAGTATTAGATCAAAGGGAACATATAACATTCATAACTTGGCAGAAAAATTCGGTGGTGGTGGTCATAAATTTGCAGCTACATTTACGTCGGAAAAATCTTTCGACGAACTTAAGAAAGAGGTAATCTCAGAACTTGAAAACATCTAAAGGAATAGTGGTCGGAATTTCCATAAATAGCAAAACTATTAATGTTGAGGAAATAAAAAACCTTACTCGCACTGCCGGAATAGCAATATGTGAGGTCATCGTACAACACGTAAAAAAGTTCCACCCGGCAACTGGTGTTGGAGAAGGTAAGGTACAGGAAATCGCTGCGGCTGTTGTAAAACATGAGGCTGACATAGTTATATTTGACACAGAGCTTACTCCGTCGCAGCAAAGTAATCTTAGAGAAGCTCTTGACGCCACCATAATAGACAGAACCGGATTAATACTGGAGATATTCGGACAAAGAGCCAGAACAAAAGAAGGAAAAATACAGGTAGAGTTGGCTCTTCTTACATACAAATTATCCAGGCTGAAAGGATTAGGGATAGAGATGAGTCGTCTTGGTGGTAGCGGCAGCGGTAGTGGAGGGATGTTTGCAAATAAAGGTCCCGGAGAAACAAAATTAGAAACAGACAGAAGAAGTATAAGGGATAAGATCGCAAAACTTAAAGATGAACTAAAAGACATCGGCAAGAACAGAGCTCTTCATAGACGATATAGGGATAAAAAGAACATCCCACAAATAGCAATAGCAGGATATACAAACGCAGGTAAATCAACGTTGCTGAACCTTGTAACTGCCGCTGATGCCTTTGTTGAAGATAAATTATTTGCGACGCTTGATCCGACCACAAAAAAGCTAAAACTTTCTACCGGCAAACAGGCAATAATAACAGATACAGTAGGATTCATAGAAAAACTGCCACATCATCTTGTTGACGCCTTTAAATCAACTTTTGAAGAAATAAAAGAAGCAGACCTTATATTGCATGTAATAGATATATCAAATCCGGAATTCCATAATCAAACCCTTACTGTAAAAGAAGTTCTTAAATCCATGGATGCAGACAAAATACCAACTATATATGTGTACAACAAAATAGATGTTAATGGCGTAGACAAAGAGATCTTCTTAAGATTCCCAAAAGAACGCCCATTCGTAATGTTATCCGCTCTTACTGGAGAAGGAGAGCAAGAGCTTTTACAAAAAATAGAACAAGGAATTTCTGAGTTTTGGGTAAGAATGCGTTTAAAAATAGAACATGTAGACTCTTGGATAATGGCAATGCTTATGTCCAGTGGACATGTAATAAAACAGGAAGATTTTGATGACTACATAGAAATAGAAGTCGAAATGCCCAAGAACGCTGCGGCCAAGTTAAGAAAAGTAATTCCAGATGCAAAGATAATTTTGTTGCCATAAAAACCCATTAAAGGTAATTACGTTATATGGAAAATAAAAAATACGTTATAAAACCTTTTTTAAGCAAAAAAAAGATCGAGCTCTTATGTAACGACCTTGCAGAACAAATAAACAAGGATTACAAAAAGTACGTCGCAGAAACCCCAGAAAACTACACAAATCCACAATTGGTAGCACTATGTATTCTTAAGGGAGGAATGTTCTTTATGGCCGATATATTGAGGCACATAAAGATACCCTTCATCATGGACTTTGTTAAACTCTCCAGTTACGGGAAAAATATGAAGTCCTCTGGTACTATAGCAATACTACAAGACATCTCCGTAGACCTAAAAGGAAAACATATAATAATCTTCGACGAAATCGTCGACAGCGGAAAAACGCTTTCTTTCTATATAGAGAGATTAAAATCTGCAGAGCCAGCTTCAATAAAAATTTGCACATTAATAGACAAAAAAATGTGTCGTGCACCAGAAAGTAACGTTGAAGCAGATTACGTCGGTATTAATGCCGGAACAGAATTTCTTATTGGTTATGGGCTTGATCACGGAGAAGCGTACAGAAATCTGCCAGACATATATCAATTAGTAGAAGAATAAAATCTTAGGTTGTGAGTATTAGTAAATTATTTCTATGTTATTTCTTTTGCAAAAAGATATCAGCGATAGTCTTGCTCTGTCTGGATGCACAAAACGCTCAAGATTTATCATCAGGGTTTTTATTTTTGATTTATCATCTAAATACTCGACCAAGCAATATTCCTTGTCTGTCATAGTAAAAAACAGCACCTTAAAATACATCCTTTTTATCTGTTTCGCTTCCAGCGACTTCTTAAAATAAGTTGGTAATTCCTTATGGCAATAGACCATGTGTGAATCGTATATCCTTATATAGCTACCTTTGGTCCAGAGAATCTTTACTGCACAAAGGATAAAAGGCAAATACACGTCCGTAATCATGTTAGGAAGTAGTTTGTAGTGAATAACAAGGTAGAACCAACCAACAACAAGGAACATCCACTTGTCGGTAAAGAACTTATAAGAATATCTCTCGTATGTTGACATAGCCTAATTACCCCAATAAACTGCCGTTCAAATGGTGAAAACGCTAAAAAAACTCGCCATAAGGCCCGAAGACATCCTTGCAGTGATGATGATAATACCATCACTATGGGCAGCAACGCAATCAGAGTATTACTACTTTCTTAATGGTAATATAGTTTTCTCCAAACACACCTCCGGTCTATTGTTGCTGTTAGTACTCTCCATTTTAACAGCCCTATATGAAAACAGAACGCAAAGAATAATAGATACAATAAAGTCCGGCGTTAAGATCCCGGAAGTTACCATGGAGGACCAGTTGGTCTATCTTTGGAAAACAAAGTTCAGAATACTCCACGTCGCAAGAGACTACTTACCATTTCTTATCTGTATACTCGCATATCACACTCTATTAAATGTGATCCCTCATGTAAAATATTATAATCTTGACAGCACCTTCATGTATATAGAGAAACATTTTGTAGAAGTCTGGCGTGTAGCGATAATAGGATGGTTCAACCAGACATCCAGCTTTAAACCATTAATGACTATCGCCTATAAAACATACATTTTAAGTGTTCCAATACTTGCCGCATACCTTTATATGGTTAAAAACCTGGAAAAGTTCAGATACTTTTTGCTGGCAGTAGTACTTGGCTCAGTAATGGCATTAATAGTCAACATGCTCTTGCCCACAATAGGGCTGGATGCTTTTACAAAGCAGATCGTCGCTGCTCAAAATGGTAGCGTAAGTTTGCCTACTGTATACTCCTCTGTAGTAATGTTCTTTGCATTTAAAATAGGAAGAACACTCGGATTTGTTTTCATACCGTTGGCAGCATTAAGTTTTCTTGCTGACATTTTAACCTATTCGAACTATTTGTTAGCTGTGTTAATCGGTATCGCGATAGGAGCCATTGCTGTACCTCTTGCTAAATATATCGGAGGAAAGATTTGAATAACGTATTGTGGTTCATGAGAAAATATTTACGCCCACACTGGCCAAAACTAGTATTGGTCTTTGTACTAGGAATAGTAGTCAGTGTCATTCCTATTGCCAGCGTTCAATTCATAAAACCAGTATTAGACGATGTTTTTGTTGGTAAAAACGTCGCCATGTTAAAACTTGTAGCTATAAGTGTCATCGTTCTTTATTTAATAAGCGGTATAAGTAAATACATACACTTTACTATGCAAAGAGGCATCGGCGAGCTTGCACTAATGCATCTTAGGAACGATCTTTATACTCATATAATAAAGCTCCCTGTAAAACACCATTCAAAATATCACTCAGGAGTACTACTCACAAGAATCGTCAACGACGGACAAAGGATACCAGAAGGGATAATGCTTTCTTTTGACTTCTTAAGAGAGCCAATAACATTTTTTGGTTTTTTGATATCTGCATTTATAGCAAGCTGGAAACTCACCGTCATGATCCTTATAGTAGCCCCGATAGTCATTTATGTTATCGCTAAAGTTGGAACAACAGTAAAACGCTACACGCACAGAAACCTTACTCAATATGGAGTTCTTGGGACATCACTGAACGAGACTTTCAGCGGAATAAGAATAATAAAAGCATTCTCCATAGAGACCTTAATGAAAGCAAGATTCCTTAACGTCAATAAGGAACTATATAGAATCGTGTTTAAAACGTATAAAGTAGAGGAATTATCTACGCCGCTAGTAGAATTTATCGGCAGTCTTATAATGTCTGTTGTAATTTTCATAGGCGGCATGTGGGTCATAAAGGGACAGGTAACCCCTGGAGAATTCATGACCGTCTTTGTTTCTTTGGGATTAGCCCAGGGACCAATAAAGAAAATAACCAGTTCTAATTTAAAATTGCAGGCAGCTATTGCCGCAATAGAAAGAATTAGAGATATTTTTGCATTACCGACGGAAAAGACACGCCAGGGAGTACACCTTGGAGGGTTCAAAGGATCCATAAAGTTCAAAAATATTTCCTTCAAATATCCAGAAGAAGAAAGTTATGCAATAAAGAATATTAATCTCGAAGTAAAGAAAGGCGAAATAGTTGCTATAGTTGGCTCAAGTGGTAGCGGTAAGACCACCATGATAAATCTTCTAACAAGAATGTACGATGTAGAAGAAGGCTCGATACTAATAGATGAGCAAGACATACAAACCTTTAGTCTTAATTCTTTAAGAGACAACATCGCCGTTGTTACTCAGGACACATTCTTATTCAATGACACAATAAAAATGAACATTATGACTGGCAATAGAAAGGCATCAGAAGATGAAGTTATAAACGCAGCCCGCTCTGCATATGCAGAAGCTTTCATTAATAAAATACCGGAAGGTCTTGATGCAATGTTAGGAGAAAAAGGGTTAAGATTATCCGGCGGTGAAAAACAAAGAATAACAATAGCAAGAGCGATAATAAAACAGGCTCCGATACTTGTATTGGACGAAGCAACGTCTGCATTGGATAGTGAATCCGAGCAGGAAGTTCAAAAAGCAATAACCAAGTTAATGGAAGGAAAGACAACAATAGTTATAGCTCACAGATTATCCACAATAAAGAACGCACAAAGGATCGTCGTAATAGATAAAGGAAGCATCGTAGAGGAAGGCACGCACGCAGAACTACTTAACAAAAATGGTGCATATAAAAAGTTCTATCAAAAACAATTCGAGGGCAACGAATGATAGAAGGTAACAGTTTAATAAAAAAATTAACAAGTTTTGCCTTTGATGACATAGACGACATGTTCAGGGATCTACAAAAAAAAGGTATTACACCCATAGATTTTGGTATCGGTGATCCAAAAGACCCTACCCCTGAATTTATAAGGAACGCAGCAAAGCTCTCAATAGACAAGAATGCAAGTCGCGGTTATCCATTGTATGTAGGAACCAGCGAATACAGAAACAGTGTTAGTAACTGGATAGAAAAAAGATTTGGAATAGAAGTTGATCCTGACAAGGAAATTTGTACTGCCATTGGTGCAAAAGAAATAGTTTTTAATTTACCTAATGCTTTTGTTGAGCCTGGCGACTATATCTTGATCCCTAATCCTGGATATCCTCCTTATTTAAAAGGAGCTCTTTTTTCTAGAGCTATCCCCTACTTTGTAGACCTAATAAAAGAAAATAATTTTTTACCTGACCTTGATGCAATACCAAAAGAAATTTTAAACAAAGCAAAAATCTTATGGCTAAACTATCCGAATAATCCTACAAGCGGAGTTGCAAGCTTAACTTTCTTAAAAAAGGCAGTAGAGTTCGGAAAAAAGCACAACATTCTTATTATTAATGATGAGTGCTACAGCGAGATGTATTACGATGAACAGCACAAACCCCACTCCATACTTGAAATAACTAAAGAAGGTGTATTAAGCATTAACTCATTATCAAAAAGAAGTTGTATGACCGGTTGGCGTATCGGCTGGATAGCAGGAGAGGCAAAATTAATAGAAACAGTTAAAAAATTAAAAACAAATATTGATAGCGGTATTCCATACTTTATACAGGACGCAGCCATTGCTGCACTCTCCGACGAAAAACATGTCGAAGAACAAAGAAAAAGATTAAAGATCAAAAGAGATATCTTGGTAGAGGCATTCGTTAAAGCCGGGCTGGAAAATTGTTCTCCAAAAGGAACATTTTACATTTGGCAAAAACTACCGGATACAATTACAGGCACGGAACTTTGCAAAAAGCTTTTAGCTCCTGAGTACGGTATCGTCGTAAGCCCAGGATCTTTTCTAACAGAAACCCTCAATAGTAAAAACATCGGCGAACACTATGTAAGACTGGCTTTAGTACCATCAATAGAGGAGTGCAAAGTAGCTGCTGAAAAAATCCTTAAGGCTATACACTTTTAAACTATTGAGGCAATGTAATAAGTTAAAGCCGATATTGCTGCTGCTGCAGGAATAGTAATTATCCACGCCCAAACTATTTGACCTGCGACACTCCACCTGACAGCAGAAATTCTTTTCAAAGAGCCTAT
>Ga0247842_10001784_pt1 | contig 34186 bp, 33 predicted proteins | sample LaCruzMarch2015__3_FD_192411 | JGI IMG/M metagenome (GOLD analysis project Ga0247842, IMG submission 192411) | Freshwater microbial communities from meromictic Lake La Cruz, Castile-La Mancha, Spain - LaCruzMarch2015_19m | ecosystem: Environmental > Aquatic > Freshwater > Lake | place: Spain...
TCGGTGAAGACCTTGCCGCAGCGGTGACAATGGAAGCGTCGCTTGAAGAGGATCAGGGTCAAGGGACGGTCCCAGATGCGACGATCCTTCTTGCGCTGGGCAGTGGTGGCGTGAACGATCACGGCCGGCTTGCCGCAGCCCGGACAGGAAGCGGTCTGGGTCCGGTAGCGGACGGTCACTTCCAGGCTGCCTCCTTCCAGGGAACGTTGAGTAAGCACCTCCAGCTCTGGCAAGCCGAGGGAACCTGCAATACAATCGTTTGGCACCTCTGTTCTCCTTTGCCTCGTTGTTTTGGGCAAAGACAAGGCTACTGGAGACAGGAGGTGTCTTCCATTCCATGGCTCCTTCTTTTTCTCCTTGGGGAATAATCACAGTTAAAAGTGTAGAACCCACACGATCCCCTGGTTGCAGAAGCTGCAGAATTCACCTTCTGCAGCTTTTATTTTTGATATTATCAGGGAATAAATTATGACGTAGTTAGGTAATATTTTCAGGTAATATGAAAAATGACTGAGAAAAACATACCGCTTTTTACCATCTCTGTTGTTGCTCGCATTGTCGGGGTACAACCCCGGGCGCTTCGATTGTACGAAGAGATTGGCATCATCACGCCTTCGCGCCGGGAGAAGGGACACCGGCTGTACACCCAAGAAGAGGTGGAACGGCTGATTTGGGTGCGGAACATGGCCACTACGCACGGAGTTAACCTCGCAGGCATTAAGTTCATTCTTGACCTGATGGAAAGGCTAAGGATTGAGCTGAGTGATTTCGAGGAAATAAGGATAAATATGAAAGGAGAAAGAAAATGAACATTATTCGTTGGGACCCTTGGGATGATTTGGCTACTTTGCGCCACGAGATGAACAAAATGATCGAGGGAATTACTACGCGGCGCACCTCCCCGAAACTTGGATCGGATACTGTGTGGTCCCCCGCCATCGACCTTTACGAGACGGATGAGGAAGTTGTGGTCAAGGTCTTGTTGCCGGGCATGAAGAAAGAAGACATCGATATCACTGTGGCCGACGATTTGTTGACCATCAAAGGCGAGAGCAAGCAAGAGACCGAGACCAAGAAGCGAAACTACTACTACCGGGAAATGGCCTGGGGGCAGTTTGTCCGCTCTATCCCCCTGCCGGCTGGGCTAAAACCCGAAGCCGCCAGCGCGGAATTCCAGGACGGCATCCTTCAAGTGCATGTTCCCAAGAGCGAAGAAGTGAAACCAAAAGTACACAAGTTGGAGCTGAAATGATCCCCTGAGTTGAGGGATCGAGTACAATCGACAACAGGACATTTACAGAGACAGAGGCCGTTGGGGTATTCTCCAACGGCCTCATGAAAAGGGCTTGCGGGCCCGGGAAGCGAGCGAAGCATGGAATACAAGGATTACTACCAGGTACTGGGAGTCCCACGCGATGCGGACGAAAAGAGCATCCGCCGTGCCTACCGGGATTTGGCCCGCCAATACCACCCGGATACGAATCGCCAGGACAAGAGCCTGGAAGAGAAGTTTCGCCAGATCAATGAGGCCTATCAGGTTCTTTCCAATGCTGACAAGCGAGCCAAATACAACCAGCTCGGAGCTAACTGGGAGCAGCTTTCCCAGCAGACCACCTACCCGGGACCACAGCAGGGCAATTGGCAGCAGTTCGACGTGGGGCAGTCCGACTTCTCAGACTTCTTCCGAACCTTTTTCAGCGAGAACGCGGAAAGCTCAGGGTATTCCACTGCCGGAGCTCGCCGCCGGAGCCCGCGCAAGCGTAAGGGAGAAGATCTCGATGCGGTTGTGGAGATCGGCCTTGAAGAGGCTTTCCATGGGTCTTCCCGTCCAATTCAGTTGAAGCTGGGTGAAACTCTTCGCACCCTTGAGGTGAAGATCCCGGCAGGGGTTGAGGAAGGTACCCGCATCCGCCTTCGCGGACAGGGTTACCCATCTACCAGTGGCGGGGAACCCGGCGACCTCTACCTGATGGTCCGCATCGCTCCTCATCTCTATTTCGAGCGCAAAGGGCTGGACCTCTTTCTAGATTTGCCTGTCACCCTGGGAGAGGCCATGCTTGGGGCCAAAGTGGAAGCCCCTTCCCTGAAAGGACCGGTGGTAGTAACCATCCCAGCGGAGACGCAGAACGGTGTCACCATTCGCTTGCGGGGGTTGGGCTTACCTCCTGGCGGCGATCAATATCTAAAGGTAAAAGTGGTTCTCCCGCAGGAAATCACCAGCCAAGAAAAGAAGCTCTTTCAGGAACTAAAAGCGCTGGACCGTACCCAACCACGTTCCTGCTTGGGTCAATCGTAAAAGAATAAGAGGCGGATACCTGACCTGCTTTTCGGGTACCACGCCAGGAGAAAATAAACATGGCCTTCAATCTAGAGAAACTAACGATCAAAGCGCAGGACGCCCTCTCCCAAGCCACCAGCCTGGCTGAGAGCAGGAATCAACAATCTTTGGAGCCGGAGCACCTGCTGGCCGCTCTGTTGGAACAATCAGACGGGGTTGTCCCCCCACTTTTACAGAAACTTGGAGTAGAAATCGGATCTTTTACGCACCAATTGGCAGGAGAGATTGATAAGCTGCCCAAAATATACGGCGGAGGCCAGGCCCACCTTTCCCCGCGCTTAAAGAAAGTATTCGACCAAGCGTTGCGGGAAGCCAGCCAACTGAAGGACGAGTATGTATCCACTGAGCATTACCTATTAGCTATGGCTGTGCTCGGGGATGGAGCGGTAAAACGCTTGCTGACCGCTGCCGGAATCGATCGCGATCGTCTCTTGCAGGCTTTGGCACAGATCCGGGGCACGCTGCGGATTACCGATCAAAACCCGGAAGACAAATACCAGGCGCTGGAGAAGTACGGGCGCGACCTGACCGAGCTGGCTCGGCGCGGTAAACTGGATCCGGTCATCGGACGCGACGAGGAGATCCGTCGTACTATCCAGGTGCTCTCCCGCCGTACCAAGAACAACCCAGTACTCATTGGGGAGCCGGGAGTAGGCAAGACCGCCATTGTTGAAGGTTTAGCCCAGCGTATCGCCTCTGGCGATGTACCGGAGAGTCTGAAGAATAAACGCGTAGTGGTCTTGGACTTGAGCGCTCTGGTGGCCGGCGCAAAGTTTCGTGGGGAGTTTGAAGAACGGCTGAAAGCAGTCTTGAAGGAGGTCACCTCCTCCGAGGGAACCATCATCCTTTTTATCGACGAGTTGCATACACTCATCGGAGCCGGCGCTGCCGAAGGCGCCATGGACGCCTCCAATATGCTGAAGCCGGCTTTGGCTCGCGGTGATCTGCGCGCCATCGGCGCCACCACGCTGGAGGAGTACCACAAGCGGATCGAGAAGGATCCCGCTTTGGAGCGACGTTTCCAACCGGTGGTGGTACGTGAGCCGAGCGTCGAGGACACCATCGCCATCTTGCGAGGATTGAAAGAGCGTTATGAAGTACATCACGGAGTGAAGATCCAGGACACTGCCCTGGTGGCTGCGGCTGTCCTCTCCAACCGCTACATCACGGATCGCTTCCTCCCTGACAAAGCCATCGATCTGATGGATGAGGCCGCCTCACATCTGCGCATGGAGATCGACAGTCTGCCGACCGAGCTGGATGAGGTGGAGCGGCACTTGCGACAACTGGAAGTAGAGCGCCAAGCCGTGCGGAAGGAGAAGGATCCGGTTTCCCAGTCGCGTTTGAAAAAGATGGAGGAAGAGATCGGGGCCTTGAAGGAACAAGCCCAGGTGCTGCGCGCTCGATGGCAGGCCGAGAAGGAAATCCTGCAAGGGATTGGTCAAATCACCGAGAAGATGGAAAGCATGCGCAACGAGGAGAAACAGGCTGAGAGCAAGGGAGACTGGGATCGCGCCGCTGAGCTGCGGTTCGGTATGCTCCCGGGCCTGCAGAAAGAGCTGGCCAGCCTCAACGAACGCCTGGAAGAGATCCAAAAGTGTGGAGGAATGTTGAAGGAAAAGGTCGGGGAGGAAGATATCGCCGAGATTGTCTCCAAATGGACAGGAATTCCGGTGACCCGATTGATGGAGGAAGAAATGCAGAAGCTGGTTCGTATGGAGGATCGTCTAGGACAGCGCGTAGTAGGGCAGGATGAGGCCATCGGCGCCGTCTCCAAAGCCGTACGTCGAGCCCGTTCCGGCCTCTCGGACCCGAATCGGCCCATCGGCTCCTTTCTCTTCCTGGGTCCCACCGGGGTCGGTAAGACCGAACTGGCCAAGGCGTTGGCTGAGTTCCTCTTCGAGGATGAAAAGGCCATGGTCCGCCTGGATATGTCTGAGTACATGGAGAAACACACCGTCTCCCGTCTGATCGGCGCTCCTCCCGGCTATATCGGGTATGAGGAAGGGGGGCAGTTGACCGAGGTCATACGTCGCAAGCCTTATACCGTGATTTTGCTTGACGAGGTTGAGAAGGCCCATCCCGACGTTTTCAATGTCCTCCTGCAGATCCTCGACGAGGGCCGTTTGACCGACGGACAAGGGCGAACGGTCGATTTCCGCAATACAGTCATCATCATGACCTCTAATCTGGGAAGCCAAATTATCCAGGAACTGTCCAGCCAATGGGAACTGATGAAAACCAAGGTGCTGGAGATCCTTCGTCTCAGCTTCCGGCCAGAGTTCCTCAACCGGATCGATGAGATTATCATTTTCCAGGCGCTTGGCAAGGAACAAGTCCGGAAGATCGTTGATTTGCAGTTACGGCGCTTGTCAGCTCGCCTCTTGGAGAAACAGATCAGCTTGGAAGTGACGCCTGGTGCGCGTGACTTGCTGGCTGATGTGGGGTACGAGCCTGCCTATGGAGCGCGCCCCCTCAAGCGTGCCATCCAACGTGAGGTGATGGATCCCCTGGCCATGCAAATTTTGGAGGGACGATACAAGGAAGGCGATACAGTTTTGGTGGATGCTGCCGGCGGCACTTTCCTTTTCCACCGCAAAGAATAGGACAAATTCCATGACTTGCGCATCCCTCTCAGGCAGGGATAATGCAAAGCATGGAACGGATCGAAGTCAAAGATAACGGCTTGGAAGGCCTTTTTTTCACCAACCGCTTTCGCGAAAAGCAGAAAGCCATCCTCATCCTGGGCGGGTCGGAGGGAGGGATCCCCTTCTCATCACCAAAAAGCGAGGCCTGGATGAAAGAGCTGGTACTAACCGGTTGCGCGGTCCTATGCCTTGGATATTGCGGTGTCGGGAAGTTACCATCTACGCTGGAACGCATTCCACTCTCCTATTTCGAACAGGCCTTCGACTGGCTAGCTGGTCAACCTGGGATCGATCCCGGCCAATATGCCCTGATCGGCGGCACCAAGGGGGGTGAACTTGCTTTGCTCCTGGCCAGCCGGTATGCCCAAGTTTGTGCTACTGTAGCGGTTCTTCCCAGCTCGGTGGTTTTTCAGGGGATCCCCAAACTGATTCCCAGCGTGGTCGCTCGCAAGTCTTCTTGGACCTGCCAAGGCCAGGATTTGCCCTTTGTCCCCTTTCCCCTTTCGTTCTCCACAGTGATGGACCTGCTGAGTTTTAAGACTCGCCGTCTCTATGAGAAAAGCCTGGAAAACAGCGAGGCTGTGGCTAAGGCAACGATCCCCGTAGAACAGTCACAAGGCCCCATCCTCCTCATCTCCGCTTGCCAGGACGAGTTTTGGCCCTCCACGCCAATGTGTGAACAAGTGATGGAGCGGCTGGACGCTCGTCATTTCAAGCCTTACCACCAACACATTTCCTACCAGAGTGGGCATAACGTCTTTCAGGCAAAAGGCTGTTGGCCGGCCATTGTAGATTTCGTCAAAGGTCATTTTGCCCAACCGAGCAGCCTGAAGTAAGCGCACCCGTTCTTCCGCCAGACGGCTTTCTCGGCGCGACAATGCACCGCCAGGAGCCTGGAATAGCTTCCAGAGGTGAGAAACTGGCGGTGGCTGGAAGAGAGAAGCTAGAACATATCGTAATCGCCGGAGGTGACGTACCAGTCCTCCAACACCCCCAGGGCGGCATGATTGATTGACCCGTCCGGGGAGTAGGCGATCAGCGGTTGTTGTAGTGAGCGCAGGCGGAATCCGTTCTCCCGGTAAGAAGGGAGCAAGGGAGAGTGCATCATCAGCCAGGAAGCAACGATGGCTGTTTTCTCCCGACGAAATTGGTCTAGTAAAAGGGTGAGGAAAATGGTCGCCAAACGGGGATCCCAACGCTCAACGAAGAGCTCTCCCACCGAACTCAAACGATAGGTCAAGTCTACGGTGCGGGTGATGGCAAAGCCGCGCAGTGTTCCCGTTTCTCGTAAAGCCCAAGCTTGGTAACCTGCCGATGGGTGATCAAGATAGCGCCAGTTCAAGTAGGTGCTTTCCTTTTCCACGGTGAATCGATAGCGTTCCCGCAAGGTGCGCCAGAGCGCATCTGTATCGGCCCCAAAGCGACGAATTGGATGGAGGGAGAAACCATCTCCCCTTTTCCCCCCACCGGAAAAGTAAGCCCAGAGCAGCGGTTTCGCTACGGTTCCAGCCAAGCGAGCCAAGGCAGGCCAAGGCAAGCGGGTTTGCAGGGCAGCACCAAGATCCAGCACTTTCATAAGGCGCGCCACCTTGCCCACTTCAACCCAGCCAAAGCGCTGAATGTAGCCGTGGTAGGAGTTACGGTTGGGAAATCCATAGTAAAGAGGGATCTTCCTCTGCGCACCCTCCTGAAAAGTTGCCAGTACCAGCTTTTTGAAGACGCCTTGTCCACGGCAGACCGGGTCCACCATGGTGTCCACCGATTGCCCTCCGATTACGCGAAAAGAGCCGGCCTTCATGGGAACAGCAAAATAGGCTTCCTGCCCCACGACTTTCCCGTTGGCACGAGCCAGAGCAATCAAGGGAGAGGAGAAGGGGTTGCGTTGGTATTCCCACCGCCAGTCTTCCATTTCCCGGGGGATCTTGGGAAAAGTGCGGTGGAAGAGGTCGAGGATTCCCTCCTCGTCTCCGGGTTGGTAGAAACCAATATCCAGTTTGTTGGCCATCGCCCTATTATAGTGTCCTGTCCCGGCACGCCAAGGGCTCCAGCTTGATCATGATGAGAGTGGTAATATCTCAGGGAATGCAACAAAGGAGTGATCATGCAGATTCCTGATTATCATGTTCATCCCGACTACTCCATCGACGCCAAGGGGTCGATCCGGAAGTATGCTACCATGGCGGCCGCGCGCGGGCTGCCGGAGATCTGCTTCACTACCCACCTCGATCTTGATCCAGTGCGAGCCAGCGAAGATCGCTGGATTCGGGATCGGGGGGAAATGCGAAGCTTCCGCACCCTGGAATGGCTTGAACATTACTGGGAGGATATCGACCGTGCCCAATCCGAAGTAGTAGGGCAAGTCCTCCTGAAACATGGATTGGAGATCGACTATTTCCCCGGTTTCGAATCTTTCGTCCGCCCGGCTCGCGAGTTTTTTCCCTGGGATTTTGTCCTGGTCTCGGTACACTGTCTGGAACACATCGCCATCGCTGGGCAAGAAGAAAGTGGACCCTATCTGGCAAATCATAGCCCGGAGGAGACAGCCGAGGCTTATCTGACAGCGGTCCGGGAGGCCATTACCAGCGGTTTTGGTCAGGCCTTGGCCCACCTTGACTACTTCAAGCGCCAAGTCAGTCCAGGCTTCCGCCCGCGTTACCTGGCCGCCCTCACTCCACGATTGCCAGAAATCCTTGAACTGCTGCAGCAAGCAGGAATGGCCTTGGAGATCAACACGCGAGCTATCCGAACTTATGGGTTGGGTGAACCGTTTCCCGGCAGGGAAACGCTCGCGTTGGCGGCTCGTCTGGGTATTTCCAGGATCACCATCGGCTCGGACAGCCACCGCCCTGAAGAGCTGGGAAACTGTTTTGACGAAGCCCGCCAGTTTGCTCGAGAGGCCGGCTTTACTACTGTACTCACTTACCTGAAAGGGGAGATTGATGGTTCTTTTCCACTCTAAGCTTTCCTTGATCAGCCTTCCTACTCCGCTGGAGGCGCTCACGGTTCTCTCCCGCCAACTGGGGATTGAAGTTTGGATCAAACGCGATGACCTTACCTCCCCGGCAGGAGGGGGAAACAAAGTCCGCAAGCTGGAATTCCTGCTGGCTGATGCGCTGGCGCAGCGGGCCACAGCGGTCATTACCCTGGGAGCCGTGCAATCCAATCATTGCCGTCAAACTGCTCTCCTGGCGGCCAAGCTGGGGTACGAAGCCCACCTGGTCTTGATCGGAGAGGAGCCTTCCACCAGACAGGGGAACCTCTTGCTGGACAGCTTGTCCGGCGCGACCTTGCACTTCGGCGCTGGAACCTTGGAAGAGGGGCGAGCGAACGCCCAGCGGTTGATGGCCACAATGCTGGAACATGGCAAGATACCCTACCTGATCCCCTATGGAGGCTCCGACACGATCGGCGTGCAAGGGTATGCGGCTGCCTGGGCCGAGTTGCAAGCGCAGGTTCAAGCTCGCTCGCTCGCTTTCGATTGCATCGTCCATGCTTCCTCTTCGGGAGGCACCCAAGCCGGTTTGTTGGTGGGTCAACAGGTCTACGGCGGCGCAGGCCAAGTGATCGGCATCAGCGTGGGACCGCCCGCGACTGCGCTGGCACGGGAAGTAGCGGCCCTGGCCGGTCAAACTGCTCAAGCCATCGGCATGGATTCCTTTAGCCTGTCTTCAGCTCCAATTATCCTGGATCAATATATCGGCCCAGGATACGCGCTTCTCGACGAAGCCACCCACGCCGCCATTCGACGATTGGCGCAGACCGAAGCGATCCTTCTCGATCCTGTCTACACAGGGAAAGCGTTCACTGGTTTCCTGCGATTGGCTAGCGAGGGAAGGCTAGGGAAACGTGCCTTGTTCTGGCATACAGGTGGAGCGCCCGCCCTCTTCAGCTACGCCGATCAATTGGCAAGCAGTCAGTCTGCGGAAGCATGACAGGACACCCTTCCAGGAGCTTGCCAAACTTGATAATCTGCGGCAGCACATTAGTGTGTGGCAGCAAGATACTGAGATGATCGGACTCATTCGGGTGCAATCCCCATCCGCGATTCACTCCCCCCTCCCTGGCGTCGCGATGCATCTACGTGCAGCTACCTTCGACTACTGGGAGACCCTCATCGAGGAACGCGAGCCAGGTGCAGCTTCTCTGGAGAAGACGGCATCCGCTTTCTACCGGCAGTCCAGTCAGGAACTCCGTCTCCCCCCGGAGCCTACCTTTGAGGAAGCTCTCCAACGACGATTGGCAATCACCCGGGAGCGAATGACCGGAGAGTTGCTGGAGGTCCCCTTGGACCATTTCTTCCCTCTGCTCTTTGAGGATCTGGGTTTATCGGCTGCAACTAACAAGGTGGCTTCTCGGAAGGCTGTCCACTTTATTACCGAGCGAGTACACGAGGTCACGGTAGTGCTCCCCGGCGCGGTCGAATTCCTCGCTTTGTTGAAGGAGAAGGGAATCAAGCTGGGACTGGTCTCAAACACCCAAATCCCGCCCGTTCAACGGCAGGAAAGCCTGCGGCGTTTGGGTCTCCTCCCCTACTTCGATGCTGTTGTGCTATCCTCCGGCTTCATGCACCGCAAACCCAAAGCGGTCATTTTTCAGGAAGCCCTTCGCCAATTGCAGGTACAGCCCGAAGAATGTTTGCATTTTGGGGACAGCCTGAGTGCTGATGTGGAAGGGGCGAGAGGAGCAGGAATCCTCTCTATTCACGTGAAGACCAGCCTGAACGCCGCTTCAACCAGTGAGGCCGAGTTGGTCATTCGTGATTGGAGGGCCGCCCTGGCTTTATTCGCCCGGCTCTTGTAAGCGGGAGGCAGCCTTCTCGCCAAAGACCATCTCCTCCAAATCATGCTCAGCTTGGTAAATCTTTGAACGATATATGGCCAGTTGATCTTCAAAAGAGGTCCGGAAGAGATGACTGGCCTTGTAACCGGCTTTCATCTGGGCCAACCAATCCTCCATTACCGCTCGTTCGGTCTCCCGGTAGATCCCTGGGAAGGCAATCGCTTCCAACGGCAGCTTGGGCGGCATCGGGGGCGAAGGAGCGGCTGGATAGCCAAAGAGGATGGTCATCAATGGAGTGACGGAAGGCGGCAGTTTTAATTGCCTTCTCAGGAAACCGGCATCCAATAACCCGCCCTGGCCCGTTTCCGAAAGCATCACAGAGGAGACGCCCAGGGCTTCAGCGGCGATATTCATGGCCATCGCCGCCAGCGAGGCATTCATTACGGCAATGGTGTACTCCACCATTGGAGCTACCGGGAAAGCGTCCAAAACCTGCCGGTTTCGATGTGTGTCCCCCAGTAGAATCAGGCCGCGGGGCGCGCGAAAGGGGATTGGCCGCCCGAAGCGCTCCTGCCAAGTGGCGCCGGTAAAAAGGACGAAGCTCCAGCTTTGCAGGTTGACGGTAGAAGGAGCCAATCGTCCAGCCTCCAGGATGGCCAGCCAGATATCGTCGGGGATCTCCCGGCTGGTGAAAGCGCGCACGCTGCGGCGTCGAACCAACGCCAACAGTAGCGGGTTATCCGCCAATGAGGGGGGCAGATGAGGTTTCCCCCGCAGCAGGCGCAGCAGGCTTGGGAGGAAACCACGAGCCATCTTATCCTTCCCCAGTTTTTCCGCTTTCCTGTTGGTGAGGAGGAGTGTCGGGGGAGGCTTGTTTATCGGTGAGTGAGAGGAAACCCCCGAAGAGACGGTACTCGTCCAACCGGCAAGAGTTGACGAACTGCCCTTCGTGAATGGTGATATCGGGGCAACTGTCACACATGTCGGCTCGTCCGTCCGGCATCACGTCTGGCGCCTGAATGATGCCAATGCTCTGGACGTAGATGGGTTCAAAGAGGCGGCCGGGGTGGTGCAGCACGTCCCTGCCCCAGCAGCGGGCCGCTTCCTTGATCTCTTTATCGAAGGGGGCGGCCATGAATATTTTCGAGCCGATCCTGGCCTGGGCCATATAAGCAAGATAGGTTCCTCTGAAAAGATGGTGAAATACTTGAGATGCTTCCATGGCCTTCTTTCCCACCGAACCGTAGATGGCCTTGCGCGAGCCGATCAGGGCTCCACTGAGCCACTTGATGGAGTCATGGCGAATGCTTCCGCCCAGGTAACCGGAAGCTACCAATTGTGGACAGTGCTCCTTCAGGATGTTGTACACCTCGGGACCGGTGACGAAGCGCTCATCAAATCGGTCACGCACGTAACTCAGCTTGGTGAGGTCTACTTCCTGCTTGGTGACATCGGTCCCCACCTGAGACTCGGTGGCAGTCCGATAGGTAATGAATACCAACCCATGGACCCGGTCGATGTTGGCCTGCCCCCAAGCGGCTACATCGGGGATCTCTTGGAAGGTGGAAGGATAGACAGTGGAATTGAAGATCACATAAATCCCTCCCACTTCAGCGATCATGTCAGCATACTTCTGACGGAGCTGGTTGTGCTCTTTCTCGCTCTTCCCGACCCACCCCGGTCGTCCTTGGTGACTGTCGATATGGATCGTAAAGCCGGCTAATCCGGCTTTCTTCAACTCTCGCAAGAGCTTGGGCGTAAGGGCCAAGGCGTTCGTCAGGATAATCGGCTTGATCCCGTTTTGCCGGATAAAAGCGACGATCTCCAGGATTTGCGGATGAATCAACGGTTCGCCACCCGCCAGGGAGACATTATCCGGATTGCGCCAACGCTTGAAGAAAAGGACTTCTTCTTTGATTTGATCAAGCGTTTTGTGTCCAGTCATGTACTGCCGGTAACAACCTTCACAGCGGATATTGCAGATGTCCGACACTTCCAGCCAAGCGATGGGATTGTCATTCATCGACCAGGGAAAGCGGTAGAGGTCTCGTTTGTCGATGCTCATCAGTTCAACCCATCAGCGCGGATATGTAAGGCGCAGATCAAGATTTCCACTCTATTCCCGTCCTTTGCGTTTTGTGCCGATCATTGTAGCACCGTCAGCGGGGGCAACCAAACAAACACCGACCCCGAAGAGCCGGTGCAGCGATCTTTCATCGAGACAGTAAGTATATCTCAGGGCAGAAAACGGGCATAAGTTTCCTTGCCCAGGAATAGTGCCGCCGTTCCAAGCTCGTCTTCGATGCGCAGCAGTTGGTTGTACTTGGCTACCCGCTCCGAACGGCAAGGAGCGCCGGTTTTGATTTGTCCAATATTGAGACCCACCACCAAGTCGCTGATAAAGGTATCTTCGGTCTCTCCGGAACGGTGGGAGACAACTGCACTGTAGCCATTGCGGCGAGCCAGCTCGATCACCTGGAGGGTCTCGGTCAACGAACCGATCTGATTCAACTTGATCAAGACGCTGTTGGCTGCTCCCAACTGAATTCCCTTGGCCAGTCGGATGGGATTGGTCACAAAAAGATCATCTCCAATCAACTGGATTCTATTGCCCAGCTCTTGGGTCAGCTCGACCCAACCGTCCCAGTCATCCTCAGCCAGACCGTCCTCGATGGAAATGATCGGGTAGCGTTCCACCAAGTCGGTATAATAAGCGACCATCTGGCTGGAGGAGAGGTCTCGCCCCTCCGCCTTGAGGTGGTACTTGCCATCGGCGAAGAACTCCGAAGCAGCCGAATCCAAGGCCAGGAAGACATCCTCGCCAGGTTTCCAACCGGCTTTCTCGATGGCTGCCATGATTACCTGGATGGCTTCCTCATTGGTCGCCAGGTTGGGGGCAAAGCCACCCTCGTCGCCGACCGAGGTCAGTAAATGCCGCTCTTTCAAGACACCTTTCAAGCAATGGTAGACTTCGGCGCCGATGCGCAGCGCTTCCCGGAAGGAGCCCCCTCCAACCGGTACGATCATGAATTCCTGGATATCGACATTGTTGTCGGCGTGCTTGCCACCGTTGAGGATGTTCATGAAGGGAACCGGCAAGGTGTGGGAAGCCAACCCTCCAAGGTAGGTATAAAGAGGCACTCCTTGGAATTGTGAAGCGGCGTCGGCGATGGCCAGGGACACGCCGAGGATGGCGTTTGCCCCTAGCACGGTCTTGTTGGTCGTGCCGTCCAAGGCCAGCATGGTTCGGTCCACAGAAGTCTGGTCAAGGGCATCCATTCCCTCCAACTCGGGCAGAATGCGATCGATGACATTTGTCACTGCTTTTTGCACGCCTTTTCCAGCGAAACGCTTCTTGTCATTGTCGCGCAACTCCAGCGCTTCGTGCGTTCCGGTCGAGGCGCCGGAAGGAACGATGGCCCGCCCCATGGAACCATCAGCCAGGTAGACTTCTACTTCTACTGTCGGCAAGCCGCGAGAATCCAATACTTCCCGGGCATAGATATCTTCGATTAAGCTCATTTCTTTCTTTCCTCCAAGGGTTGAAAATGTTGTTCAATTTTGCCCGAAGACCTAGGAAAAGGCAAGCTGCATTGCCATTTTCTGCGGGAAGTACGTGCAAGCGCAGCATTGAGCTTCCTTCCCCGGAGAACTACAATAACTCCATGAGTGAATATTCCGTTGTGGTGGACAGTGTTGCCGATCTCCCGCGGGAGACGGTGGAGGCCTTCGGGATTATTGAGGTTCCATTTCCGGTAGTGTTTGGAAATCAAACCTTTCGAGACAAGGTGGATCTAAAATCGAAACAGTTCTTCCAAATGTTGCGCAGCAAGCTGGATTACCCCAAAACATCCGCTCCGCCAGTGGGTGAATACCTGACCGTCTTCCAACGCCTGATTTCGGAAAAACGCAAAGTGTTGGCCTTGACCATCCCTGCCAAGAACAGCGGCGCTTACCAGTCCGCGACATTGGCACGGTCCCTTCTGGAACACGGCGAGGTGGAAATCGTCGACAGCGGCTCGATTTCGATGGGGTTGGGGCTAATCGCCATAGAGGCAATCGAGGCAGTCGAACAGGAAAAAACTAAAGAACGGATCTTGGAGCGTATCCAACAAGTTATCGCCCGGGTTCAAATATTGGCGGTAATCCCTGATCTGACCTGGGCAGCTCGTGGGGGGCGAGTATCTACAGCGGTTGCCCGGATTGCCTCTTTATTGAATGTCCACCCGATGATCCGCCTGCGCCATGGTGTGATTGAGCTGGTGAGCAAGGCCAATGCCTCCCAGAGCATCGACAAACTGGTTCAACGGGTCAAGGCCGTAGTGGGCAAGCAGTCGGCTGGTATCGCGGTGATGCATGGCGATAGCAACGAGCAGGCCTACGAATTGAGACGGCGCCTTTTACTGGAGATCAACTGCCCCAAGGAGATCCTGATTTCCGAGGTAGGACCGGCACTCGGCTCACATTCGGGCCCAGATGTTCTGGCGGTGGCATTTTATCCCCTTTCACCCGTGTAAGGCCTCTCCATACCAAGCCTTCTTCTCCTCTGCTCTGGTGTGGGATGGCCGCACCCCAGAAGTGAATCTTTGAAGTTGCTGGGACCGCCGCAGCCTAGTGCGGCTATTTGATTTGCATCACCCATACTGTGTGTCATCTGGATCGGTCGTGCTTTCACCGAGTTGTTCTAGGGTACAAACGATCATACAAAGGATTGGGCGATCATCAGTCGGGTTACCGCGAAGTGGTTTCAGGCGGGAAGAGCGATAGTTCGCTTCCATCTTCCCTGACGGTAAAAAATGATCAGGAAAACGGCTCGGGTAGTCCAGTCGATGCTCGTTGCCAGCCAGACCCCAGCCAGACCCCAGCCGAAGACAAAGGCAAAAAGGTAAACCAGCAGGATCCGCGCGCCAAGAACCCCGGCCAGCGTAGCCAGCATTGGGCTGCGCGTGTCTCCCGCTCCTCGCAAAGCGCCACCCAGTACATTGAATACGGCCAGGCCAGGTTGTTCCAACCCACCCAACTGGATGGCGACACTAGCCAGGACGATCACTTCCGGTGTGCTGCCGAAAAGGGAGGCCAGTTGGCGGCCGAAAATGAGGAAAAGCAGGCCGAAAGTACCCAGCACCGCCAGGCTGAAATACATGGTGCGCCATGTGCTGCGCTCGGCCATAGCGGGTTGGCCTGCTCCAATGTACTGGCCGCTAAGTGTTGTACCGGCAACCCCGAATCCCCATCCAGGCATATAGGAGACCGACTCGATGCTGTTGGCGATTTGGTGAGCGGCCAAGGCAACTTCCCCCAACGCGGAGACAAGGCGCATAAAGACCAATTGCGCGCTACGGAAAATGAGTTGTTCCCAGAAAGCCGGACCGGCCAGGCGAATGATCTGCCGGATCAGTCGCCGCCGCGGGAGAAGATGGCGCGCCCGCAAATAGAAGTCGCCTTGACCGCGCCAAGTAAGGAAGAGGACGATCAACCCCCCTCCGGCATTGGTAGCGAGGATAGCCAAAGCTGCCCCTCGTACGCCCAGGGCAGGAAACCCCCAAGCACCAAAAATTAGTACATAGGCCAAAAGGATATGAAGCAGGTTGACCAAGCCTGCGACCATCATCGGTGTCCGAGTATTGCCGCTTCCACGCATTCCGCCAAAAAGGACAATCCCTGGGAAGAAGAGTAGATTTCCTAGGAGGAGTGCTTGCAAATAATAAGCGCCTAATGCTACGGCTTCCCCTTGAAGTCCCATCAGACGCATCAAGGAGTCGGCCAGGGGGAAACCAGCCAGAAGGACGACCAGTGCGCTGATAAAAGAGAAAACAAGCGCCTGGCCGAGGATCTCTCGCCCGAAGGAGGGATCATCGGCGCCCCAGGCTCGAGCCATCAATGAGGTGGAGGCAACTGCTACGGAGGCGAATAGATTGCTAATCACGAAATTGATGAAACCACCGATCGCCAAAGCCGAGAGAGCGGCCGGGTTCTGCAGCCATCCGATCATCAAAGTGTCGGTAAAGGTGGAAGCGGTCAGGAGGAGATTTTCGGCGACCGCGGGAATGGCCAGCGAAACGATAGCCCGGTTTAAGGCTGGGCCGGGTTGGGAAGGAAGGCAGACTGACCGGTTCAACGATGGTTCCGCTATTTTCGCGGCAGGGTGAACCAGACGCGCGTGCCCTTCCCTAGCTCGGATTCAATCCCCATACGACCACCATGCGCTTCCACCAGTGCCTTGCTGAGGAAAAGGCCAAGGCCTGATCCGGAAGCGCTGAAGGAATGCGCCGAGTTGCTGCGGAAGAATCGCTCGAAGATGTGAGGTTGCTCTTCCCGAGAGATTCCCAAGCCGTGGTCACGTATGGATAAGGTCATCCCGGTTTTCTCTCCACTCAACGAAAGAGTCACTTTCCCCCCAACTGAAGAATATTTGATGGCATTGGAGAGCAGATTTACCAAAACTTGCAGGATTCGCTCCCGATCCAGATAGATTGGTTGCAACCCTTCCGCTGCCTCCAACTCAAGGGCTAACTTCTTCGATGAAGCCTCCGGTTCCATTCGCTGTAGGGCTTCCCCGGCTAAAGCAAGAAGATCGTGTGGTTGGCGGTAAAGCTCTAGCGAGCCTGAGGTGAACTTGGAAGTTTCCAGCAGGTTCCCTACCAGGCGTTGAAGGCGTTCGCTGGAACGCATCAAGAGATCACGATAGTCGAGAAGGAAGTGAGCCCGTTTGTCCAGCGGAACCTGATCCAACATTTCCAAGGTCGCGGCGATGGAAGCGAGCGGTGTTTTCAGCTCGTGAGAAACCGAGTAGAGAAAGTCCTCGCGCACAGCTTCTAATTTGCGAATACGTTCGATGTCCTGTTCTAGTTGGGTGCGGACCCTTAATTGTATTTGGTAAAGGCGGGCGTTCTCCAAGGCAATGGCTATTTGTGAGGCTAGAAGGCTAGCCAATCGCATCTCCAACTCACCGAACTGGAAGAGACCTAATTTGGCCATGGTCAAGGCGCCAAGTATCGATTCTCCTACCTTCAGCGGGACGCTGATCATCGACTCGTCGACAAACTCCGTCCCTGGGATGTGGCGTCCGCGCGGCTCACGCTCGGCGTCGCCGGAGAGCAAAGACTGGCCTGTCGCTGCCACCCAGCCGGTGATGCCATCACCTAAATGGAGAGTCATGGTGGCAAAAAGCTTCTCTTCCTGGGAAGAGTATCGGCCAGGGGCGCAAACCGCCACCTCGGGATAAAGAACCTGAGTTTTCTCATTCAGCCGGTATAAGCGAATGTTGTGCGAGCCGATAAAAGTCCGCACCTCCTCCAGGGTTTTGCGCAAGACTGTGCGCAAGTCCTCCTCTCCCAAGGCGATAGCCACGCCAGCTCGGTCCAGAAGGGCGATGATCTCCAATTGTTTCTTGGCCAGGGTATAGAGGCGCGCGTTGACCAAAGCAGCTGCCAGGGGGTGAGCCAATTCAGCCAAAATCCCTGGTTGGGGATTCTCCAAGGGTTGGTCGCGGAAAGAGAAGAGAACCAGGCAGCAAAATGCTCCACCATGAAAAAGTGGCCAGGCAACGATCCATCCAAACCCTTGCGCCGACAGCCACTTCGTTTCCGGCAACTCTTCGTAAGCGCTTGGATCAAGGGGCCAGGCTGTGTCTCGTTCGGACGCTAGCTTGGCCAGAGAGCCCGAGAAAAGGATCAATGGAAAAGCCGGCTCCTGATCAAAGAGAGGCTGCAGCACTTGGTTTTGCGATTCCAACCAAAGGAAATCAGCGCGCTCGAATCCCCATTGCTCGTTTGCCAACTGGACAAAGCGCTGCCCCATCTCCTTTGCATCGAGGGAGAGTGCCAATGCTTGTTGGACGGATCTAACCAGGCCAATCCCCTCTGCCTTGGTTTCCTTGGACCTTTCCATTTCCTCCAACTCGTTCGCCATCTGTCGATTCGTCGTCTGTTCACTCATAATGTAAGCCATCTTACCAAAAAGACAATAAAATGAGCACCGGGCGATGGACCCGGTGCTCGGAAATTCAATAGCAAGATAGCCCTCGGCAAGGTGTCGAAGCGTTACTGCAACTTGATCACTGAGTCGACGATGAGTAATCCATCCTCGTAGACCATCACCGGGTTTGCGTCCAGCTCTTTGATCTCTGGGAAGTCTACGACCAATTGAGAGAGGCGAGCCAGTGCCTGAGCCAAGGCTCCCTCATCGCGGGGTTTTTGGCCGCGCGCGCCTTTGATGATCGGGTAAGCGGCGATCTCTGTGACCATCTTCCGCGCTTCCTGCGGGGAAACTGGAGCGACGCGAAAGGTGACGTCCTTCAAGACTTCGACAAAAATCCCACCCAGCCCGAACATCACCGTCTGTTGGAAGGTGGCGTCTTTGACTGCGCCGAAGATTACCTCGGTGCCGCCCTTGGGGGCCATCTTCTGCACGAGCACCCCGTCGATCTTGGCATTGGCTTTGTACGCCTTGGCATTGGCGATGACCTCGGCGGTTGCTTGGCGGACTTCTTCCGCATTGGCCAGCCCAACCCTGACGCCCTTGGCCTCGGTCTTGTGCAAGATGTCGGCGGAGGCAATCTTGACGACAACCGGATAACCAATGGCATTGGCTGCTTCGATTGCTTGCTCGGCGTCTTCAGCCAAACGGAAGGGGGCAACAGGCAACCCGTAGGCTTGAAAGACCTCGTCCCCCTCGTTTTCAGACAGGTCGAGACGCCCCTCGCTGCGCGCCTTGGCGAAAACCTGGCGGACTTTGTCGGGGTTCACGTCATCAAACGGTACAAAGGTGGAGGCTTCCCGATGGGTCTGATAGCGGCCATAGTCGCGCAGGCAGCCCAAGGCGCTCATCGCTTGATCGGGGTCGAAGTAGGCCGGGATTCCTTTGCTTTTCATCCATTCGGACGCTTTCAAGGCACGCTCCCCACCAAGGTAAGAGACTACTACCGGTTTGGTGGCGCCCGCTTCTTGGTAAGCTTCATAGATCCCCTCGGCGATGTCTTGCGGATCGGTGACGGCAGTCTCACAGTAAAGTACAGCCGCCCCGTCGGTCCAGGGATGCTTGAGCGCGTCCAGCACGGCGCCTTTGTACTCCCGTCGCGCAGCCATGCCGGTCATGTCTACCGGGTTGCGAGGGCTTCCGAAAGCTGGCATCCAATGGGCGAAGAGATCCTTCAGCTCCTGGGGCGGATCCAACAGGGGAATGCCGTATCGCTCTGCGGCGTCAGTAGCCAATACGCCTGCCCCGCCGCCGTTGGTGATAACGGCGATGTTATCGCCCATGAGGGGTTTCATCATGGAAAGGGCGATCGATCGAACGAAAAGCTCGTCCAAGTGCTTGGCAATGGTAACCCCGAACTGTTTGAAGGCAGCGGAATACACTTTCGTCGATCCGGCCAAAGAACCGGTATGCGAGGCAGTGGCAAGCTCGCCTCGCTGAGAGGTGCCGGCTTTAAGCGCGATCACCGGTTTAACACTGCGCTTTACTGCGTCAAGAAACTTGCGGCCGTCTTTCAACCCTTCCACGTAGAGTGAGATAGCCGCAGTGTTCGGATCCTCGTTGAGCGCGTCGATAAAATCGGCCATATCCAAGTCGGCCATATTGCCAATGGAGATCATGTGGGAGATGCCGATCTTGTCAATCCAGGTCATCCCATCCAAGGCAATCAGAAGGGCTCCGCTCTGAGAAACAAGGGCGATCGAGCCTGGGTAGGGCAAATAAGGGCTGAAGGAGGCGTTGGCCTTGGCCGGGTTATTCAAAATTCCGACGATGTTTGGTCCGATGATAGCCATTCCATACCGGTGGCCAATCTCGACGAGCTGTTCCTCCAAATCACGGCGGCCTACTTCTCCGAAACCGGAAGTGATCACCGCCAAGACCTTGGTCCCCTTCCGGCCGGCATCCTCGGAAGCCTCCAGGGCGACACTGACAGGGACAGTGAGCATAGCCAGATCGACCTCGCCGGGGACGTCTTGCATGGTGGGGTAGGCCTTGATGCCCAGGATCTCATCCGCCATTGGGTTGATGGGATAAATAGCCCCTTCGAACTTGGAATCGAGGATACCCTTAACCACCATGTACCCGATCGATCCTTCCCGTCGGGATGCGCCGATTACGGCAATTGAACGAGGTTGCAGCAATGCTTGTAGCTTCATGGAATACTTGTCTCCATTTCTGTGATGTGACTAAATCGCAGGTATTATAGACGAGCCTACCTCTTTTGGGAAAAGCCCCACGTGTTCCTCGAGAACACTCTTGTCTGAATATCTATTCCCGAAAATAATGGCCAATTTGCCTACGCAAGATTATTACGTTATCGCCCGCTTCTTCAGGCTGAGATCGAAAAAAGCAAAGTAACCGTTCTTGCTATGTATGACTGTCCACCTAGCTTTCTTATGCATATTGATGGAGGCAATGTTCCTTTTTCGGATATGAGCAACAATTCGAGTAAAGCCTTGTTGTCTAAAATAAGGAATGAGATGAGCATAAAGACCCAGACCCAACCCCATCCCACGTACCTGTGGATCAGTGCCGATGAAAATAACCCTGACGATTTCCTTGGCACTCTCTTCCAAGATAAGCGTCTGGCTTCCATTTCCTCCCGTTTGCTGCTGTCGTGTGATCTCATTCCCCGTCCTTGGATTCTGGACAGAGTCCTTATATGGCTTCAGTGTCATTTTTTTGATCCAGTCGGCCAATACCATCAATCCTACAAGAGGATGCCGAAGAACAAACATGTGTCTGAAATAGTTCCAATCCCAGGCAGCAATGGTATAACCAACCAGATTATTGTCTAAAGATGCGACAAAGATTGCTACATTTCTTGTTCGCAAGGCATCAGCAATGATCGCATTATAGACGAGCCTGCTTGACATGCGCGCTATCGTTGGTGGAACGCGCCTGAACAGTTCAAGCAAGTGAGGTTTTTCCTCAATCGTCAACTGCCTAATATGTATCTGCATCATTTTCCACCGCAAACGAAGAATACTGTCAATACCCCTCCATGGCGAAGTCGGCATCGAAGAGCCTGTTGTTTTGAAACACTCGCTCTGAGAATTGAAGGTCATTCACAAAACCCTCCATCGCTGTCTTTCCCCTTAGGGAAACATAGCAACGTAAAAGCCTTGTCAACTTCCGGTGAAACAACGATGAAGAATGCGGAGATCGCCAAGTTCAGACCGGAGAATTCTTCAGCAACTTAGGGGGGAACGTGAGGCGATTGGGATCGTAGCCTTGACAAGCAGGGGGGGTCGGGATAAAAGAAGATATGCTGTCAAATTGGTCGAAAGACATTGTGTTGACTCCGAGACAAAAAGGGCAATCACTTTCCCGTCAGTTGGCTCAATCCTTAGAAGAAATGATCGAAAAGGGGAGAATCGAAGCGGGTCAATCTCTTCCACCAGTGCGTAAATTGGCAGAAACATTATCTGTCAATCGAGGTATCGTCTTGTCAGCATATTGTATCCTTGCCGAACATGGACGAGTGACCACCCATGTCGGGCGAGGAACCTTGGTTGCGGAACGATCGCCGGATCCTCTCCATCCCTCTTCTCTGGAGCCCTTTCTCCCCGCTTGGGAAGCGATTGGCAACCTTCTTTCTCCCCCACCCTACGCCGGTTTATTAGCTGCCCCCTATTCCTTTGCCCCGGCTTCCCCCGATGTCCGCTGCGTACCCGCCCAAGCTCTGGCTTCTTTGGCTTCTGAGATCATTGCCAAAGAAAGCCGAACTCTCTTCTCCTACGGCCCCGCGCAAGGCGACCCCGGTTTCCGCGCTCAAGTGGCGCGTTCTTTACAGGATGAAGGTTTGGAGGTGAACGCCAACTGGGTGTTGCCCATCAGTGGGGCTACCCAGGCCTGGGACCTTGTCTCCCGGCTGTTTGCAGCGCAAGACTGCGTGCTGTTGGAAGACCCTTGTTATCCCGGCGCGGCGCGGTCTTTCCTGGCACGGCCTCAGACCATCGCCTGGTATCCCGTGGCAGAGGAAGGAACTGCGCTAGAGCATTTGGAGAAAGCCATTGTTACCCGGCAGGCCCGTCTTCTGTGCATCAATCCTGATTTTCACAACCCCACCGGGTATACTCTTTCCCTGGATGCTCGCCGGGAAGTTGCTCGTCTTGCTCGTCACTATCAATTGCTGATCCTGGAGGATGGGATCTTCCGCGATCTGAACTACGACCAAGAGCGTTCCTACCCGCCGATCTTCGCCTTCGCCCCGGAAAGGACGCTGTTGGTCAGCAGTTTTTCCAAGATATTGGCTCCAGGGTTGCGCCTTGGAACGGTAGTAGCCACACCCAGCCTGGTGGAAAAGTTAGCCTGGCTGAAACAAGCCATGGACTACCAAACCAGCACCCTCTCCCAAGCTGTCGTACGCGCTTGGATGGCCCAGGGATGGAGAGAATACCTGCGCACGTTGCAGACTGTTTATCGCCGGAAACGCGATCGGTTGGCTGCAGCCCTACGCCGTGAACTACCACCCGAGATCCATTGGCACGAGCCTGAGGGCGGTTTCTTTTTCTGGCTCTCGCTCCCGTCTTCACTGGATGCGGAAAACCTTCTTTACCAGGCTTCACAACAAGGCGTAGCTTTCCTCCCTGGCAGCTTTTTCGGCGGTGGGCCTGGCAGCACAGCTCGTTGGCGGCATTTCTTGCGACTTTCCTTCTCGGCCATTGCCACTGAATCCATCGACCCCGGCGTTGCCCTGCTGGGGCGTATCCTGCGAGAACAATCCAGCAGTGATCCTCCTTCTGCCGCCCCCCTCTTCTAACCATGAACCGAGGCGCCGATCCGATGAGAACCACAGACGAGCATTTGCGCACCTTGACCCTGGCAGCCATGCTGGCAGCCCTCACCTTTCTGGCCACCCTCATTCGCATCGCGCCGAATGCGTCCAGCTATTTCAATCTCAGCGAGGTGGTTATCTTCAGTGGCGCTCTCCTTTTCGGAGGAGCAGTGGGAGGATTGGCTGGAGGGATCGGTGCAGCTCTGGCCGATATCTTGAACGGTTTTGCCATACCTTGGGCGCCGATCACCTTTCTTATCAAGGGAATGGAAGGATGGCTGGTTGGGACATTGGCGCGGCTCCCCTGGAAAAACCGGCTCTTGGGCGATGTGCTCTCTACGCTGGCCGCTTTCCCGATCATGATCGGCTGCTATACCTTGGCTGCCGGCCTGATCTATGGATGGCCCGCCGCGTTGATCGAACTGGTCACCGATCTTTTCCAGTGCGCGACCGGGCTTCTGTTGGCGATCCCCCTGGTGTACGCTTTGCGCCGCACACAATTTATGAAAAGGAGGTAAATCACCAAGTGGAATGGAAAACTATTGACCGCAATTGGATGTTTCTGGTTCACCCCGCCTTGACTGTCTTACTGACGGCTGCCTGCGAAGGACAAGAAACGATAACGCCGATGGCCTGGCTCATGCCGTTGTCCGGACTACCGCCGTTGGTCGCCTTGTCCATGAAAAATACCCGCTTCGCCTATGATCTGCTGAAAAGATCAGGCCAGTTCGCCCTGAATTTGCCTACTATCGCCGAGGCCAAAACAGTGTGGGCTTGTGGCGTGACCAGCGGGCGCACCCAAGACAAATTCGCGCTGACCGGATTTACCAGAATGGAAGCAGAGGCAATTCAAACTCCTCTGATTGCCGAAAGTGCGGCTATTCTGGAATGCCGGCTCAGCGACGATCGAACGTACGGGGACCACCAACTTCTAGTCGGTGAAATCCTCTCGGCACGAGTGCGCGCCGACCTGTACGACGAGGAATGGAACTCGGCTTTCCTGGCTTGCTTGCACCTGCGCAAAGATAAGTTCATCCCGCCTGACTGGTCTCGACTGACAAAAGGGTAGGCAAGGCACAGATTTCTTCCTCGCTCTTGCCCGAACGAGGTCTTTTCCCTATACAATAGCAAAGGGCCCAACGGTATCGAGGACGATTTCCGGATGGAGCCCATAGACTCGAAACACAGGAGGAACGTATGGGCATTTTTGATCGGATTGGAGACATTCTCAAAGCCAATGTCAATGATTTACTGGATCGGGCGGAAGATCCGGAGAAGATGATCAAACAAATGGTCATCGAGATGGAGGATGCCCTGAACAAGTCCACGCTTGCTTTAGGACAGGCCATTGCCAACGAGAAGACCCTGATCCACCAGATGGACGACAAGAAAAAAGCTGCTGATGAGTACCAAGCCAAAGCGGTAGAAGCGGTCAAACTGGGGCGCGACGACCTGGCCAAGCAAGCCTTGGAAAAAAAGAACATGCTGGTCCGGGCTGCCCAGGAGATGGAAGAGCCGGTTGCCGAGTCCCAAAAGGCAACAGCCAGCCTAAAACAGCAAGTAGACCTCCTGAGAACAAAAGTCGAGGAGGCCCGGATGCGCCAGAGCACTTTGATCGCGCGAGCCCAAGCTGCCAAAGCGCGCAAACAGGCTGCTCAGTCAGTGGCCGGCATTGGCGACACCGGTGCAGCCGGTTTCGAGAAGTTCGAGCAAAGGATTGAGAAGTCTGAAGGCGAAGCGGAAGCCTTCGAGACCATGGCTGGAGAGCAAGTCTCAAGCCTGGAGAAAGATCTGGAAGAACTGTCTGTCTCCAAGGCTGCCGATGACGAGCTGGCCAAACTGAAAGAGTCATTGGGCCCGCAACCCTAAGCCATCCATAAAAGGGGGATGAGATGCTGTACGCCGGAATTATCCTGATTGTTTTGGCGGTTGTGCTGTTCTTTGTGCGCCGCTCCCAGCAGGCTCGCCTGTTAGATATCCGTTTCGTACAAACTACCACCGCCAAAGATCTGATGGAATTGGCCAAGTCTGTCCAGGAAGGGGTAGGCCGTTCGGGCGGATTCCGCCAGCAGGTGGAGTTGAAGGGCGCTATCCAAAGCGAGACCGAGCTCCTTTCAGAGATCGCCAAACTGCCATGCGTCTACTATAAGGCTGAGATTACCCGAGAATACGAAGAGGTCTACACTGAAACCAATCCCGAGACCAAGCAAGTCGAGCGCAAGACCCGTCGCTCGAGCGAGGTCATCTCCAGCAATTCTCGAATGGCAAACTTCTACTTGCAGGATTCCACTGGAAAAGTATTGGTCAACCCCAAGGGCGCCGACTTGGGCAAAGAGACAGTGGTGGATCGCTTCGAGGTGAATCGGTCAGGTGGATCAGGATCGATTGACTTCGGCAATTTTCACTTCTCCCTGTCGGGCGTTTCCGGCAGTGGAGGCACCCTCGGTTATCGTTTTCACGAGGAAATTCTCCCAGTTGGACGTTCTGTCTACGTGCTAGGTGAAGCCTCTGATAACTCCGGCCAACTGATCGTGGAGAAACCGGCTGAAAAAGGTCGCTATATCATCTCTCTCAAGTCGGAAGAAGAACTGGTGAAGTCCGCTTCTACTTCTGTCCAGTGGACTCTTTACGGAGCGATCCTGTGCGGAATTGCCGGCGTGGTCTTGGTGGTCATCGGGCTGATCCGCTCCTAACAATGTCTACAGCAGCACGCTTCACTATGGGGACAGAGTTCAAATCTGTCCCCATAGTCATTAAGAAAATGGTGATAGACAGTATTTGTCCCCTGGTTCCTAAAATGTTTACGAGTCAATTGGATCATCGAAAGTGTCGGACGCTCATCATCCTGAGGAGCTCTTCATGAAGCCTGCAGTCGAAGTTGATGCCATCGTCAAGTCTTACGCAGATCAGGTCGCGGTTGATCATCTATCCTTCTCCGTTGACCAAAAGGAGATCTTTGGGCTGATCGGGCCGAACGGCGCGGGAAAGACCACCACGATCAGGCTGATGATGGATATCATCAAACCAGACTCCGGCCAAATTGCGATATTCAGCGAGAAATTGAGTGAATCCACCAAGAATAGGCTCGGATACCTGCCTGAAGAACGAGGACTTTACCGGAAGTTGAGTGTCATTGACTCGATCATCTATCTGGCTTCGCTAAAGGGCATGAATACGCGCTCGGCAAAAAAAAAAGCAGACGAACTCCTCAATAAGACCGGTATGCTTTCGAATAAGAAAAAGAAGATTGAAGAGTTGAGCAAGGGTATGAGCCAGATTATCCAACTTATCGTAACCATCATCCATGATCCGGAGCTGGTGATTCTGGATGAGCCTTTTACCGGACTCGATCCAGTCAACACAGAGCTTCTGAAGCAGATGATCCAGGATTTGAAAAAACAGGGGAAAGCAGTCATTTTGAGCACACACCAGATGAATCAGATAGAGGAACTTTGCGATCGAATCTTGATGATCGACCATGGAGGCGCGGTCCTTTACGGAAATCTCCAGGAAATCAAGGCAAAGTATCGAAGCAATTCAGTTCACATCGAGTTTGACGGTGAACTAGGAGAAGTGGCGGGAGTTGCCGAAAGGCGAATTCATGAAGGCTACGTTGAGTTGGTCCTTGAGGGAAATTCAACTCCTAAACAGATCTTGGAACAATTGGTTGGGTCCGGCATTTCAGTCAGTCGATTCGAGGTAGCTACTCCTTCCCTGAACGAAATATTTCTGAAGGTTGTGGGTAAAGAATCATGAATAAGACCTATTCGATCTTCAGGCATGAATTCCTGCAGACGATAAAAAGGACCGGTTTTATCATCCTAACTCTCACCCTGCCCGTGCTAGCTCTCCTGGGCATAGGAGTCTTCTGCATCGTAGCAGGAGCTGCAAAACCTCCAGCGGATGCAACCAGAATCGGATACGTCGATGAAGCCGGAGGTTTTGACAAGTATATAATTCAGGGGAACCTGACCCTGCTCCGCTTTGATGACCGGGAAGCAGCCACGAGTGCGTTGATGAATAAGGAGATTGCTGAATATTTCGTCATTCCGGCGGATTTTATCTCGATGGGGGTGGTGAGCCGATACACGATGCAAAGAGAGCTTTCACCGCCTGCTGCTATTACCGACGCGATTAAGAACTTTATCTCAAGTAATCTATTGGCGGGGAAGGTGCCTGCGATCTCTATCGTCAGGATTGAAGCACCCTTGAATCTGGTCACTACCATGCTTACTTCAACGGGCGCGGTGGCGCCTGAGCAGGGGGGATTTGGGAACTTCATTATCCCAGGCATCTTTAGCCTGCTGCTGATGTTCGCCCTCCTCTTCAGTTCGATCTATGTAATACAGAGTATTAGCGAGGAGAAAGAAAATCGGCTCATGGAGATCTTATTGTCCTCGGTTTCGACCCGGCAATTGCTCACCGGTAAATTGCTGGGACTCGGGGCTGCCGGATTGGCCCAAGTCGCCGTCTGGGTGATTTCATTGCAACTCCTGCTAGAACTGGCTTCCTCATCAATTGGGGGCATTTTCAGCACGATCCAACTACCAGCCAGCTTCCTGGTTCTTGGGGTCGTGTACTTTGTCCTGGGTTACTCTGTATTCGCTGTTCTGTCGGCTTGTGTCGCCGTTATTAGCTCCACCGCTCAAGAGGCACAGGGATTTGCTTCGATCTATACGCTTTTCGCCATGGCGCCACTTTGGTGTTTCTCTTTACTCCTGCTCTTTCCGAATAGTCCGGTTTGGATTGTTTTCAGTATTTTCCCATTCTCTGCGCCTGTGTTGGTGGTGTTGCGGCTTGGGTTGACCGGTGTACCTGCCTGGCAACTGATTTTCAGCATCGCCGTGATGATGTTGTGCATCGTGGGTGGATTAGTGCTTGCAGCCAAGCTTCTCCGGACTTATGTATTGATGTATGGCAAAAGACCAAGCATGGGAGAGATGATTCGGAACTTCCGGAATAAAATAAAGACGGCTGACTGATCCTCAATGCTTGCACTTGCTCTTGGTGTTGATAGCCTGGAATGGCCGGAGAGCATCGCTTTGTCATCAAAGCAGTGCGTTCGTTGTTTTCTTCCAGACGAGTGTGAGGGTAGTCGCCTATTTGGACTTTAGGTTGGGTAAAAGTGGTGTTGTAGGCACATCGTCCGATGTCTGGAGGTCGTGACGCATTATCGGGCGAGGCGGCACGCGTTGAGCAACGACCTTGAATCCGGCGCGCTCGAAGGTAGAGACAAAGCCAGTGCTCGATGTGCTCGGTGTCAGCTTCGCGTCAAGGGGGTAGGCTTCAAGCGAGGGAGCTCCTGCGCGCTTTGCAGCTTTCAAAGCCGCAGTGATCAGCGCAGATGTCACGCCATGCCTGCGATAACCCTTTCGCACGTAGAAGCAGGAGAGCGACCAGACCGGCACTTCATCCACGCGCTTGAGTCGCCATGAACGATCAAGCCAGGGCAAAACATCGCGCGGTGTAAGCTGGCACCAGCCCACGGCCAGATCGCCCTCGAAAGCGAGCAAACCAGGGGGTGGACCACTCTCCACTAATTCACGAAACGCCGCCTTGTTGGCCTCGCGCGGCCTCTTGCGATAGGCGCTGCCGATTCGCCAATACATGCACCAGCAGCCATTGCAGGCTCCAAACTCGCCGAAGAGGTCCTCGAGTACAGGCCACCGATCTGGTGTGAGCTGGCGGATCGTGAGCTTCATTTCCAACTTCATGTCGGACAATAATGGCATGATTACTGGCTACTGAACAATCGCCAGAGCACTCTTTTTGAAAGTGCAGCTGCGCAAGTTTCCCTTTTCCGTTGCCAAGCGAACCTAGGGAATGAAATCCACCGTGGTAAATCTAGCCAGCCTCGCCTCACCTGAGCCGATCTACTGATGGGAGGACTCGTTGCGTAGGTTGTAACCATGTCGGCTTCGAGCATAGCATCTTGTCGGCTGGAAAAACGGATCAACCTTGAGTCCGCAACCACTCATGGGGTATTTGGTCATGTCTTTATGTGCTATGAAATTGAGGTAGTTTATCTGTTTCTTGACGAGACCGTTGGCGATGTTGGTGGCTGGCTATAGCAGGTTTGGACTAGCCTAATAGCCCCGAGAATCTTGTCTCCTGAGAGCCATTGATCAGAGAGCGCTAAGACAGTTCTAATGTGGCACGAGGAACTCGCCGAGCACAAATACGAAGGCAAAAAGTCCGAGCAGAATAACAAGCCAGACGAGCCACGAGCGCTCATGTTGTCGTATTGCTGCGATCAAGCCGACGATGCCAGCAGCCAGCCCCACTAGCATCATGAAAATACCGTAGAAGGGCAATACCGTTACCTTCCATGATACACCCTCCGGTAAGCGCATGAAAATCGTGCTGTTGATGATCATGAGAATTACGTACGCTGCCGCCAACCCGACAGAACACCAACCAAGCCGTGTGCCAGGCCTCTTGATGATGCGCTGCCACAATGGCTGACTTGGCGGTAGTTCATCTACTCCGCCCGGTGAGAGGTTCACTGCGGGGCGCCCAGGAATTTCAATATCGCCTTGCTGGCGTCTTCTGGATCAAGTAACCAGCCATAGGGATGCACCCAACCGCTGATTTCAGCGATCTCCCCCTGCTCCGTCAATTTGCAGAGTTTCTCCATCACAGCCCTTTCCTGATCATTTTCCAATACCTCTTTCCCAGGCAACATCAATAAGGGACATCTCACTTTTCTATAATAATCCTCGAAGCGATAGTGAAAATAATGTCTCATATAGTCTTCCAACGCCAGCTTCCTAAAACTTTTCGCGTACTTTCCTTCGTCTACCTTGGATGCGCCGTATCTTTCAACTGCTTCAAAAAACTCATTCCACCCGACATATTTTTCGAAGACTATTCGGCGAGCCTCCACCAATGCATCAACCGAAGGGTAAAAAGATTCCGGGGCGTTTCTCATCATTTCCAATTGACTGGCCACATATTTCTCAAAATCTGTCTCCGACCCTTCCCAAGTGCTAAACAAGCCATATTCACTGGAAAGTGCTCCTTCACAGACCAACGAGATCACCTTTTCAGGATAAGCGGCTGCCAGGCTGAGTCCCACCTCCGCGCCCAATGAACTCCCAACGAGATGTGCATGCTTGAGTTCAAGGTATTGCATAATCCCAAGGACATCGCCGGCTATTTCATCAATATGGTAGCCGGCTTCTGGTTGATCTGATTTGCCGTGCCCCCTTAGATCAACCAGTATCAAGCGATAGTGATCTTGGAAAGCGGGAATAATCTGCTGCCACATCATCAGGTTTGCGCCGCCAAAATGCAGAAAAATGATTGCATCGCCTTCCTGTTTGTAATCTTGAATCTGCAATTCAATCTGATCCACTTTCACGCGTAGCTCTTGCATCTCATCCTCCAAAGCCATCAATTCAGCCTACCTGGCGTCACGTAAAAGCCTGACGAAGTTGTCTATCCGGATTGCGTCTCCTTGCGGTCCGAATCCGTCCGGGAAATCCAACGGATTGCCCGCCTTCGGGTCGCTGCGCTGCGCGCCAGCGCCGTGGACGTCCATCCAGATGCCGAACATCTTGCCCATCGTCCGCCCGAAGGAAATGTACCCCGCCTGTTCGCCGGCGTTTCTTCCTGAGCCGATGTGGGTCGTTGACGACCAGTAGCAGGCGTAGTCGTCCTGACCGGCTTCATTCGTGATTGGGGTCGCGTTGAACAGCGGGTCAAGCGCCGGTGAGTTTGTCACCTCGAGGGCGCGGGTGTAATCCACGATGCTTTGCAATTCCTTGGCGTTCGGAAGGCGCCAGTCGTTGTGGCCAAGATAGTTCTCGGCATTCTTTTCCTGGACCCAGGCCAGCGCCTGCTCCCAGTTCATGCCCGCGCCGCTGTCATCTTGTGACCACATCAGCCGGGTCGCCTCGTCTGTCACTGTACCGTCGCCGTTATCCTTGAAGCTGTTGACGCCATAGGCGGGATTCCCGCGCACGTAGAAAACGTAGAAGATTTTGTCTCCCATCAGACCTAGACCATAGCCTTTGATGCGGCCATCGGCAAAGTTCACGCCGAACATGGTCTGCAGCACAAGGAAAGTCTTACCCACGTATAAGGTTGATGTGGCAAACTGGGCATCAATGATCCGCTCGCCGCATCAATATCGCCGTAGCCAAACTGGAAGTAGCGCGTATCAATGAATGGTGTCAGACGCGATGGATCGGTGTCATCAAGCCGCGGGTCCACCCCGCTGAAGTTGATCAGCGAGTACAGCTCTTTGATGGTGGGCAGGCGCCAGTCACTGTAACCGCCCACCGTCACTTTGCTCGTGCTTGCCACCGCCTGAGCAAGAGTAAGTTTGTCAGCTTCGTTGATTATGCCGTCGCCCTTGAGATCAGGAGTCTGTGTCCAAACGAGACCTGTGACCAGATCACTGATCGTTCCATCGCCATTGTCCTTGTAGCTTGGCTGATTGCCAGTGAACTGTGCATCCTGTCCATAGAATGCATCTCCAAGAACTGGAGCCGGTATTTCTCGGCCGGCACTGTCCCAGAAGGTGAGCTGACCTGTGTCGACGATGGGGTATGACCCCACCATTGCCGAAGCGCGCTCGAGAGCCGGCATCATCACAACCCGGCTTTGGTAGACCGCCCAAAGCGCGAGTACGCCGAGTACTGCCACCAAAAACAGCCCCAAACCAATTTTTCCTGCAATAGCCATCATTCGTTTCATAATCACCGCATTTATGTTATCGATACATCAACAGGATTTTTACAACTTCTGGATCTCAGTCAATTGTTCGTACGATACGCACATAATTGAGAACTCTTTCTTCTCCTTCGCCACTCCCCATTATCTTAGCGTCAAAGCGCACTGCACCGGCGCCATGAAGGTCTTCGCCGTTTCCATCTTCCGCCCTCCCAAAAGCCACGTACCATGCATTCGAGTCAATCGCATTTGGTTTTGAAATAGCCGATGTACTTGTCCAATAATAGGGATAGTCAGCCCTTCCACCATCGTTTGTGATAGCGGTACAACTGAATAATGGATTTATTGCCGGTCCAACATTGGCTGGGCTTGTTGCACTCGGAGAACGTGTGTAATCCACAAGGCTCTGAAGTTCCTTTACATTAGGTAATCGCCAATCGTTGTGTCCAAGGTAATTTGCTTTGTTCTGCATTTGAACGTAAGCCAATGCATTTTCCCAATCGATCCCCGAACCATTGTCAGTTTGTTGCCACATCAAACCGGTAGCCAAATCAGAAATAGTTCCGTCGCCATTGATTCGAAATAAATTTACACCATAGGCAAGATTGCCTCTTACAAAACGAACGAGGTGCTTTGGTCCGGCGTTAATGTTGTACGCTTTAATGTGTCCTGTACCAAAATTCACGCCGAAGGCAAGTTCGGCACCGGGAGTGTTTTCGCTCGTATTACCCATTACTCCGGTATATTTGTCGCTGCTCCAGAATATGGCGTGACTGAGCTCTTCCTCACTGCTGTAATTGATGGAAAAATAATTCGTATCAATATAAGGCCAGCCAGTGCTTCCATTCCATAAAGAGTAGAGTTCCTTGATGGTTGGAAGTCGCCAGTCGTTGTAACCGCCGTAGTTTTGTTTGTTCAGATTATCAACTAAAGCTTGAGTTGCAGCCCAGTAATAAATACCACTGTCATAGCTTTGCTGCCAAGTTAAGCCGGTAACATCATCCTTAACCGAAAGCCCATCGCCGCTTGTGGTGTAGGAAGGTTGAACACCTGAATACTGTGCATCCTGACCATAGAAAGCATCACCTTCGACCGGAGCGGCAATTTCCTCGCCGTTACTGTTCCAAAACGTGTTCTGGCCTGTATCAACGATGGGGTACGATCCCACTGTCGCCAGGGCGCGCTCGACAGCCGTAATCGTCACAACCCGGTTTTGGCAAACGACGAGAATTGCGATTGCGCCGATCACCAGGATCAAAAGAATCAGCAGGCTGATTTTTATTGCGATAGGCATTTTCCGTTTCATCTCATCCCCTATGATCTCACAAAAATACCGCAAGCATCGTCCGACTCATGTTCCGTATCTGTCGTTCAAAGTGTGGCCACTTCTCAAGGAGATTCAGGTTGCAATGCGCGCGTTTCGTGGCCGATTTTCTGCGTGGTAATGTACTCCAGCATGGAGGGGTTGAAACGGGCAATCAGCGCGCGCGACTCAACTTCGAGGACGCCACCATAGTAGCTAAGGATATGACGCCTCATATAAGGGTTATTTGCAAGTGTGTGACGAGAACACACCACTGCATCATGAGCTGCGAAAATGATGTGCGGAACATCGGCCATCACCACAGCTCCCAGGCACATTGGACAGGGTTCCAAGGTAGTAAACAGAAGTGCATGGCGATAGTTTTCCCAAAGGGCGATCCCACCGTTCATGAGGGCATTCAATTCAGCATGCATGAGCTGACTTTGCCTGCCTTGGTGTTGCGCCCGGCCCCGCGATATGACTTGTCCATCGATGACCACAACCGCCCCAATCGGAAGCTCGCCAGCCAACCCTGCCTGCTCCGCCTCGAAGAGCGCTTCACGCATAAATGATGCGAGATCGAGAGAGACTAGCTGTGGCGCAAGCAAGTCAGACTCCATGCCTTGCTCTTTATTGGTATTTGATTAGAAGGCAAGCGAACCCATGCGCCGTGACCTTCATTCTGCCCATCAGCACAACATGGGAGGCAATGCCGCCTGAATAAAAGGTTCGTTTATTTCTTTACTGGCTGACCACATCGGCAGCACATCCAATCGCCTTATTGCATAGACTGCAGAAGTGACCTTCACACCTTACCCATTTCACCCCCAGGAGGTGCAGGGAAATCGTGCTAATCATCAAAAGGATCATCCCGTTCGCAACCGCCAGTTTGACAGACCACTAACCGGAGTTTTGCGCTAAGCCGCCTGATGGATATTCTTGCCTTGAGTAAATCTATCGAAATCTGCCAATTGCCCATTTTCCATCTGCAAAGCCCGCGTGGCAAAAGGGATCAACTGAAGGTTATGGCTTACGATAAGAAACGTCACCCCTTTGGCATTGAAGTCTCTGAGTATTCCCATAACCTCTTGCTCCGTCCTGTCATCCAGGTCGCTGGTGGGTTCATCCGCCAAAATCAATTGAGGTTCATTGATCAGAGACCGTGCCAGAACGATTCGCTTCTGTTCTCCGACCGAAAGTTGCCGGGGGTAAACATCCTTTTTTCCGGCCAAGCCAACCATCTCGAGGAGCATCATCGTTCTGCTGCTGACCTCCTTCCGTTGGGCAAAAATAGCAGGTAGGCTGAGATTTTCTTTTACAGTCAAAGATGGCAGTAAGCTGGGGAACTGGAAAACAAAGCCAATCTTCTGACTCCGAAGAGAGGAAAGCTGTTTATCCGTCATTTCACTCAGGTCTTGATCTTCTATCTTTACTCTACCGGAAGTAGGTTTGACGAGTCCGGCTGCTAGATTTAAAAGAGTAGTTTTACCGGTACCGGACCGACCGAAAATCATAACGAAATCTCTCCGGTTGATTTCCAGGTTTATATCCTTTACCCGAGTTCGACAGCAAATAGGCATCTACCGCCCCTTTCCCAAGGAAGACACCGCATCAATCCTAGATTCTTGTCCTAAGAAGGCTCCGATTCCCTCGTTTCTCATAGTAACACGCCTAATGCCTTA